>Ga0256847_1000054_pt1 | contig 77352 bp, 81 predicted proteins | sample TeddybearmetaG_FD_189099 | JGI IMG/M metagenome (GOLD analysis project Ga0256847, IMG submission 189099) | Hydrothermal vent microbial communities from East Pacific Rise, Pacific Ocean - Teddybear | ecosystem: Environmental > Aquatic > Marine > Hydrothermal vents | place: Pacific Ocean: East... | reverse complement strand
CAGGTGACCAGCCGCGAGCCATCCAACAATTGGTCTCTGGTTTGCAAGATGGCGAGGTTTCTCAAACCTTGTTAGGGGTTACGGGGTCGGGTAAAACTTTTACGATTGCGCATGTGATTCAACAGGTGCAGCGCTCAGCGATTGTGTTGGCGCCAAATAAAACCTTAGCCGCGCAGTTATATGGTGAGTTGAAATCGTTTTTTCCACAGAATGCAGTGGAATATTTTGTGTCATATTATGATTATTATCAGCCAGAGGCGTATGTCCCAAATACGGACACTTTTATTGAGAAAGATGCGTCCATTAATGACCATGTTGAGCAAATGCGGTTATCCGCAACGAAAGCGTTACTTGAACGAAAAGATACCATCATTGTGGCGACGGTGTCAGCCATATATGGCCTAGGTGATCCAGAGACTTATTTGGGTATGGTTTTGCATTTGAGCCGGGGTGAGGTGGTTGATCAGCGCAGTATTTTAAGGCGTTTGGCGGAACTCCAATATACCCGGAATGATGTGGAGTTGCACCGCGCTACGTACCGGGTTCGGGGAGAAGTGATTGATGTTTATCCGGCTGAGTCGGAACGAGATGCGATTAGGATTGAGCTATTTGATGATGAGGTAGAGCAGTTATCCCAATTTGACCCATTAACCGGCGTTATTGGTGAGCGTTTGCCCCGTGTGACCATTTTTCCAAAATCACATTATGTCACGCCAAGACAAACCATTTTGGAGACAATCGATGAAATTAAAGCCGAGTTAAAAATGCGTTTGAATCAATTTTACCAGGAGGGAAAGCTGGTTGAAGCGCAGCGTTTGGAGCAACGTACTCGGTTTGATCTTGAGATGATGGTTGAGTTGGGGTATTGCAGTGGGATTGAGAACTACTCCCGCTATTTATCTGGTCGTAATCCAGGTGATCCGCCTCCGACGCTATTTGACTACTTGCCTGAGGATGCGTTATTGGTTGTTGATGAAAGCCATGTCACCATTCCTCAATTGGGGGCGATGTATAAAGGTGATCGATCTCGGAAAACAACCTTGGTTGAATATGGATTTCGTTTGCCCTCTGCACTGGATAATCGCCCCATGCGATTTGACGAATTTGAGCAGAAGGCTCCGCAAATGATTTTTGTTTCTGCAACGCCTGGGGCGTACGAGGCGGCCCACGCCGGGTGTGTGATTGAGCAGTTGGTTAGGCCAACTGGGCTCTTGGATCCAGAGATTGTTGTGCGCCCAGCAACGACGCAAGTGGATGATTTACTCTCAGAGATTCACTTGACCATTGTACACAAAGAAAAGGTATTGGTGACAACGTTAACCAAGCGTATGGCAGAAGATTTAACGAGTTATTTGGCGGAGCATGATGTTCGTGTGCGTTATCTGCACTCTGATATTGATACGGTAGAGCGGGTCGAAATTATTCGTGATCTACGTTTGGATAAATTTGACGTTTTGGTGGGTATCAACCTATTAAGAGAAGGCTTGGATATGCCGGAAGTATCTTTGGTGGCGATTTTAGATGCGGATAAGGAAGGTTTTTTGCGTTCAGAGCGATCATTGGTGCAAACGATTGGTCGTGCCGCCAGAAATGTGCGAGGCCGTGCTATTTTGTACGCCAATCGAATCACGAATTCTATGCAGAAAGCAATGGCAGAAACTGCACGGCGTCGTGAAACGCAAGCGGCCTATAACCTTGAGCATGGGATTACCCCTGAGACAATCGTCAAGGATGTTCAGGATATTATGGAAGGTGCACGGTTGTATAAAAAACAAGAAAAACGGATAGATAAAATAGCCGACAACATGAGTGTTTACTTAACCTATTCCCCAAAAGATATCCTTAAAGAAATTGAAAAATTTGAACATACTATGTATCAGCATGCAAAAAATTTAGAATTTGAAGAAGCCGGTGAATTACGAGATAAAATACAAGCGATTAAGTCATTGGCATTGATTGGCTAATGCTCATGAAAAAACATTTTTCGGGGGTTGTCATGCTTATAAAGAAGCAGTACTATGACGGCCTTTAACGACAGGCGCGTAGCTCAGTGGTAGAGCACTACCTTGACATGGTAGTGGTCGGTGGTTCGATCCCACTCGCGCCTACCATTTTATTAAATCTATTATTGATAGGCTTAATCCCAATATCACATGCCACTTATTACACTCCCAGACGCAAGTCAACGCCAATTCGACCACCCTATCACACTATATGACATTGCCCATGCGATTGGGCCAGGCCTTGCCAAAGCTGCGGTTGCAGGTAAAGTCAATGGTGTGCTGGTGGATACCTCTCATATTATTGATCAAGATGCGGACATCCAAATTATTACGGATAAAACAGAAGAAGGTTTATCTGTTCTCCGTCATTCTGCTGCGCATTTGTTGGCGCAAGCGGTGAAACAGTTATTTCCCTCTGCTCAGGTCACCATCGGTCCTGTCATTGAAGATGGATTTTACTATGATTTTGCGTTTGAACGGCCTTTTACGCCTGAAGATTTAGTCGCCATTGAAAAAGAAATGATACGCTTATCTAAAGCGGACATCGTTGTTGAAAGAAGTGTGATGGCGCGAGACGAGGCAGTTCAATTCTTTTTGGATAAAGGTGAGCATTATAAGGCTGAGATTATCAGCGATATTCCGCAAGACCAGACGATTTCTTTGTATCGGCAGGGGGATTTTATCGACTTGTGTCGTGGGCCACATGTGCCTTCCACGGGTAAATTAAAGGTTTTTAAATTAACCAAAGTGTCTGGTGCCTTTTGGCGGGGTGATGCTAAAAATGCCATGTTACAGCGCGTTTATGGCACTGCGTGGGCCGATAAAAAATCGCTCAAACAATATACACGCAGGCTTGAAGAAGCGCAGAAGCGGGATCATCGGCGTATCGGTAAGCAGTTGAATTTGTTCCATATGCAAGAAGAAGCACCAGGTATGGTGTTTTGGCATGATAATGGATGGAAAATTTATCAAATAATAGAACAGTATATTCGTCAAACTTTGAATGAGCATGGTTACCAAGAAGTGAAAACGCCATTAATGGCGGATCGCAGCTTGTGGGAAAAATCAGGCCATTGGGATAAGTTTGGCAAAGAGATGTTTACCACGCAGTCTGAAAAGCATGAATTTGCAATTAAACCAATGAACTGTCCATGTCATATCCAAATTTTTAACCAAGGTTTGAAGAGTCATCGGGATTTGCCGTTAAGGATGGCGGAGTTTGGTTCGTGCCATCGTAATGAGCCTTCTGGGACGTTGCATGGTTTGATGCGGGTACGTGGGTTTGTCCAAGATGATGCACACATTTTTTGTACGGAAGAGCAGATTCAAGCAGAAGTGACGGACTTTATGACGTTGTTATTTGGCGTGTATAAAGATTTTGGTTTTGAGGATGTTTTGGTTAAATTATCAACGCGGCCAGTAAACCGAGTAGGCAGTGATACCGTATGGGATAAAGCCGAAAAAGCCTTGCAAGAGGCGCTCGATCATCAGCACATTGAGTGGGAATTGCAGCCAGGAGAAGGGGCTTTTTATGGGCCTAAAATTGAATTTTCATTGCGAGACTGTTTAGGTCGAGTCTGGCAGTGTGGGACGATTCAGGTGGATTTTTCGATGCCGGAAAAACTCGGCGCAACCTATGTCTCAGACAATAATGCGAAAAAAACGCCTGTGATGTTGCACCGGGCTATATTAGGCTCTCTTGAGCGGTTTATTGGTATTTTGCTTGAGCAATACGCGGGTGCGTTACCCACGTGGTTATCGCCAACACAGGTGGTGGTGATATCCATTGCAGATCGGCACGCAGTGTACGCAAAAGAAATTGAGCTAAACTTAAAAAACATTGGATTTCGGGTGAACTCAGACAGCCGAAGTGAAAAAATTGGATTTAAAATTAGGGAACATACCCTACAAAAAGTGCCCTATCTATTAGTAGTAGGGGATCAAGAAATTGAAGGTCAATCCGTTTCGGTTCGTCAAAGAGGCGGTCAGGATCTCGGTAGTATGACGGTTGATGCATTTGCTCAGCTGTTGGGTCAAGAGAAACCATAATAAGGAGGAATCCGTTATCGCTCGTAAAGATTCAAAATCTGATAAAGAACCGCGAATCAATGGTGAGATTACCGCACCGCAAGTTCGTTTGACCAGTCCAGATGAAGAAATCGGTATTGTTCCGTTGGAAGAGGCGTTGCGACACGCTGAAAATGCGGAATTAGATTTAGTCGAAATATCACCTACAGCCAAACCGCCTGTTTGTCGGATTATGGACTACGGCAAATTTAAATTTGAAGCGAGTAAGAAAAGAGCGGCTGCACGGAAAAAACAAAAACAGGTGCATGTCAAAGAAGTCAAATTCCGTCCGAGTACCGGGGAAGGCGACTACCAGGTTAAGTTGCGTAATTTGATCCGGTTTTTAACGGATGGTGACCGAGCAAAGGTGACTTTGCGTTTTCGTGGTCGAGAAATGGCGCACCAGGATATTGGGCGTAATTTATTGAAACGCATTGAAACTGATTTGGTTGAGCATGGATCAGTAGAGCAATTCCCTAGAATGGAAGGGCGCCAAATGGTCATGGTTTTATCACCAAAACAAAAGACGAAGAAATAGCCATATTTTCGCTGTACACAACGTATTCAAAGGCTTAGAATACCGCCTTTGCGATAACTTGGGTTAAAAAGTGGGAGTATATTTATGCCCAAAATCAAGTCAAACCGTGGTGCTGCGAAGCGATTTCAAAAATGTACCTCTGGTGGGTTTAAACGTGGTCAATCACATCGTCGTCATATTTTGACGAAAAAAAGCACCAAGCGTAAGCGCCAATTACGGCGTCCTATGAAATTACATGCTGCTGATGTGAAAAGTGCGACAAAACTGCTACCTTACGGGTAGTTAATTATTATTTAAATATTCGGAGCTGAATATGCCAAGAGTAAAACGTGGTGTAACCGCTAGGGCCCGGCACAAAAAAGTGCTGAAAGAAGCAAAAGGCTACTACGGTGCTCGCAGTAAGATTTTTCGGGTTGCTAAGCAAGCCGTTATTAAAGCCGGTCAATATGCCTACCGGGATAGAAGAGTGAAAAAACGCGTGTTTAGAGCGCTTTGGATTGCTCGAATCAATGCTGCGGCCCGTGAATGTGGAATGAGCTATAGTCTGTTCATTAATGGTTTAAAGCGTGCTTCTATTGAAGTTGATCGAAAAGTCATTGCTGATATTGCAGTATTTGATAAAAATGGGTTTGCACAGCTTGTAGAAAAAGCTAAGTCTGCTTTAGCCGCTTAACTGATTTTACGACTGAGATTCTCCAATAAGGGAAAGACGATTGTCTTTCCCTTATTGCGTTTACGGCGGGACAAAAAATCTTGACTTTCAGATGGTTAAGGTTATGTTAGCAAGCAATAAGTAAAGAATTTATACAGATGAAATGTTTAGGTGGTACGAATGTCACGGGTTGATACACTGTTGGCGCAAGTTCAAGATGAAGTCGAGCAGGCTGTGAATTTACAGCAGTTAGCGGACGTGCGTGTTAAGTTTTTAGGCAAAAAAGGGGTGTTGACCGAGCAACTGAAACAGTTGGGAAAGTTACCGCCAGAGGAGCGTCCGGGTGCTGGGCAGGAAATTAACCAGGCAAAAAAACAGATACAGGAAATATTGAACCATAAAAAAGACTGTTTGGTTCAGGTTGATTTAGATCGGAAATTAGCTGAGGACTCAGTTGATGTGACGTTACCAGGGCGGGGAGGAATGCCTGGAGGCTTGCACCCCGTCACGAAAACGATTGAAAGAATTTCTCAGCTATTTGCCCAAGTGGGTTTTGAGACGGCAGAGGGTCCTGAAATAGAAAATGATTATCATAATTTTGAGGCCTTGAATATTCCAGCGCACCACCCTGCGCGTGCTATGCATGATACGTTCTACTTTAATGAGCACCTTTTGTTGCGTACGCATACGTCGCCCGTTCAAGTTCGCGTGATGGAAACGCAAGCACCACCACTCAAAATCATTGCGCCAGGCAAAGTCTATCGGTGTGACTCTGATATTACGCATACGCCGATGTTTCACCAAGTGGAAGGTTTTATGGTGGATGTTGATGTGAGTTTTGCTGACCTAAAGGGCATCATTAATCAGTTTTTACGGCAATATTTTGAGCAAGATTTGGCTGTGCGTTTTAGACCTTCTTATTTTCCTTTTACAGAGCCCTCCGCTGAGGTCGATATTGCCTGTGTTATGTGTGCAGGCAAAGGATGTCGTGTGTGTAGCCATACGGGCTGGTTAGAGGTTCTGGGGTGTGGAATGATTCATCCTAACGTTTTGTCTGCCGTGAAAATTGATCAGGCCAAGTTTACCGGGTTTGCCTTTGGGATGGGCGTTGAGCGCTTAGCAATGCTTCGATATGGCGTGAACGACCTGCGTTTATTCTTTGAAAATGACTTGCGCTTCTTGCGTCAATTTCAGTCATAAGCCTTTGTTGAATAAAATTATTTGTGTTGGTGAGCCGTGAAATTTAGCGAAAATTGGGTAAAAGAGTGGGTTCAAGTTGATGTTTCAACGTCCGAATTGACGCATCAGTTAACAATGGCCGGTTTGGAAGTGGACGGGGTTGAGCCGGTTGTGCCGGACTTTACGGGCGTTGTGGTCGGTGAGGTAAGGTCGGTTGATGCGCATTCAAACGCAGATGCTTTGCAAGTTTGCGCTGTGGATGTTGGGGAGTCTGAGCACTTACAAATTGTGTGTGGCGCTAAAAATGTCACGCTGGGGATGAAGGTGCCTACCGCAAAGGTGGGCGCTAAGTTACCGGGTAATTTTAAGATTAAAAAAGCCAAGCTTCGAGGTGTGCCATCATTCGGTATGCTATGTGCTGCGACGGAGCTTGGATTGGCGGAGCAATCGGAGGGTTTGCTGGTCTTGCCAAATGATGCGCCGATTGGCCAAGATGTGCGTGATTATCTTATGTTAAACGATGTCAGTATTGATGTTGATTTGACACCCAATCGAGGTGATTGTTTAAGTGTGCGTGGTATTGCGCGCGAATTGGGGGTGTTATATCAAAAGCCGGTTGTTGAGCCAGAGATGCAAATTTGCACGGCAATTTCGGAGGCATTATTTCCCGTTGAGGTTCGCGTGCCAGAGTCGTGCCCGCGGTATTTAGGGCGAGTGATTCGGCAGGTTAACCCGGATGCGGTAACCCCCATGTGGATGCAAGAAAAACTGCGTCGCTCGGGTGTGCGGAGTTTAGGGGCCTTGGTGGATATCACTAATTATGTGCTCCTAGAACTCGGCCAACCCATGCATGCGTTTGATTTGGGCAAATTAGAGGCGAAGTTGACTGTTCGAATGGCAAGTGACGGTGAGCAGGTGACGTTGTTGGATGGGCAGGAAAAAGTCTTGAGTCCGAGTGCTTTAGTGATTGCAGATGAGCAAGGCCCTGTCGCTTTAGCGGGCATCATGGGGGGCGCGCGTACGGCGGTGGACAGTCAAACACAGCATATCTTTTTGGAGTGCGCCTATTTTTCACCCTTGGCGATTGTGGGTAAAGGGCGGGAATATGGCATTCAAACAGATTCATCGCACCGTTTTGAGCGGGGCGTAGATTGGCAATTACAAGAGCAGGCCATGCATCGAGCTAGCGCGCTCATTCAATCGATTGTCGGAGGGGAGTTTGGGCCTATCCTGGATATCACGGCATCTGAATACTTGCCACAAATGTCAACAATCATTTTGCAACGACAAACATTAGATCAAATGCTGGGTGTGTCGATTGCACCTGAGCGCGTGACGGATATGCTGAATCGCTTGGGGTTAGCAGTTGAAGCGAGTGACGAGGGATGGCAGGTTGTGGCACCAAGTTATCGGTTTGACCTACAAATTGAAGCCGATTTGGTGGAAGAAGTGGCGCGTATTTATGGCTACGATAATTTGCCAACCTCGCAAATTCATACGCCTTTGAGCTTGCATGCTGTGCCAGAAACCGAGGTCAGTTTAGGGGATATGAAACAAGTTTTGGTTGGGCGTGGATTTCAGGAGGCGATTACCTATAGTTTTGTTCACCCTGATATACAACAATGCGTTGAACCCGAGTTGACTGAAATTGTGGTGGCAAATCCCTTGTCGCAGGATTTGTCGGTGATGAGAACCGGGTTGTGGGCCGGATTGTTGGAAACCATGTTGTACAACCGAAAGCGCCAACAAACACGCATCCGGTTATTTGAGTCAGGTTTGCGTTTTATTGAGGTCAAGGGCGAAATACAGCAAGATAACCGTTTGGCCGGTTTAATCACTGGCGGCGTTCAGTCAGAACAGTGGCATGAAAAAATGAGACACGTTGATTTTTTTGACATGAAAGCGGATGTGTCGTCGGTGCTGTCTTTGGTCGATGGGGCCGATGCGTTTATGTTTAAAAAAGAGACGCATCCGGCGTTACATCCTGGGCAATCTGCTCGCATTTATCGGCACAATCGAGCGATTGGTTGGGTGGGGATGATTCACCCTAAATTAGAGCAGCAACTGGGGTTGGGTCAAACGGTGTTTGTGTTTGATCTGTGTGTTGCGGAGATTTCGCAGAGCCCATTGCCAAAATATCAGCCGCTTTCAAAATATCCCAGTATTCGCCGAGATATTTCTATTATTGTGAATGAGGCCATCACTTTCGAGCAAGTATCTCTAACTATTAAAAATATCCAAAATCCTGATTTAAAAGAGACTATACTATTTGATGTGTATCGGGGTCAGAACCTGGGTTCTGGTCAGAAAAGTTTGGCCATTGGTTTAATCCTTCAGAATGAGGCTCAAACACTGACAGATGAGACTGTCGATACGATCACCCAAGCGGTAGTCAAAATGCTTTCCGATAAACTTGGAGCAACATTGCGAGATTAAAAGATGGCGCTAACTAAAGCTGATATGGCAGAGAAACTGTTTGATGAGCTTGGTCTCAACAAGCGTGAAGCAAAAGAAATGGTTGAAATGTTTTTTGAAGAGGTGCGTTTTGCATTAGAGGATAGCGAGCAAGTGAAGCTATCTGGGTTCGGCAATTTTGATTTGCGCGATAAAAATGAGCGCCCAGGGCGGAACCCAAAAACAGGGGAAGAAATTCCGATTTCAGCACGGCGTGTTGTGACTTTTCGGCCCGGACAAAAACTAAAAGCGCGAATAGAACATCATGCTGGAACTGACGAACAATAAAGAATTGCCGGCGATCCCAGGAAAAAAGTACTTCACGATTGGTGAAGTCAGTGAGCTCTGTGCGGTCAAACCGCATGTGTTGCGCTATTGGGAACAGGAATTTCCAAAGTTAAAACCGGTTAAGCGCCGAGGGAATCGGCGCTATTATCAGCGCCATGATGTGGTGATGATTCGACAGATTAGAGGTTTGTTGTACGAGCAAGGTTTTACCATTGGGGGCGCGAAACAGCAACTCAGCCAACAAGAGGGTGATGACCAATCAATGCAATTATGTGCCAGTACTCTGCGCCAGTTGCGGGTTGAATTAGAAGCTATTTCAGAGCTATTAAAAGCATAGCACTCTCAGGATTCCGGTGATATACTGCCCGCTCTTCCAGATTTACCGAATACCGGGGCGTAGCGCAGTTTGGTAGCGCACTTGACTGGGGGTCAAGTGGTCACAGGTTCAAATCCTGTCGTCCCGACCAAAATAGAGATGTTTTATATTGATTTAGATTAAAAATTGTGAATCGGAAAAATTTTTGGGATGTTGATTTTAACCGCCGGGTTGGTTTATCCTCGGTTGCCCTCAAGCAAGCGTGCAAACCTGCTTGAGGAGGGTTGAAAAAAATCGATGTCCCAATCGAGCGCAACAGGGTAATCCACTAGGTACTAATTTGCAACTGGGTGACCAAAACTTTTGGGTATCGATTTGATGTAATAATAATCGAGTCCCCACATGCCAACAAAATCCGATAATCAAAAATCGAATCATACGACGCTTGAACAGCATAACCAAAAAATGGCTGCAATGGTGTCGGACGTAGAAGCAACTAAATTACTCAGTGCAAAGCAGGCAAAATCCGATAAGCGGGTTTTGGATATGCAGCCTAGTATCGAGCGAGCTAATTTGATGGCAGGAAATGTACTTTCATTAACAGCGTTTAGGTCAGAGCGTAACCTAATCCTGTACCCGTTTTGCACCGTAAGTGATAAAAAAGTCATTGAACCAATAAAATACCGATCACCAGATGGATCTAGGTGGCTCGATATTATCCCGAGCCAAGAGCATGGCATGGTAAATATTTGGGATTTTGATGTCTTGCGATGGGCTCTCTCTAAAGCTGGTGAAATTGCCTGGATGGCTGAGTGTGATTTTCCAGATTTTGTTGACTTTACTTGCTATGAGTTGCTCAAAGGGCTTGGCAAAAATACCCATAGCGGTTCCAACCAAGAATGGTTTAAAACGTCGATGCTAAGGTTGGCGTCAACATTTTACAACGGCAACATATTGTCCAGTAAAGGTAAAGGTGATGCATTTACGTTGATGACATTTGAGTATGTGCCTGATCGGTGTAACAACATGACAAAAATCCGCATGCACTTCAGCCACGCGATAAAAAATTCTATCCGATTTAATAACACAATGTTGGAAGTACCTGCTAGTTATCATCAAAAATCGGGTATAAAAAAGCGATTACTTGAATTGGTTAAGGTTCGCATGGGTAAGTCCAAAATTTGGGATATTTCTTTGCTCGAATTACAAGCGATATGCCCCCATACGGGGTCTTTAACATCGTTTAAGACTCAAGTTAAAAAATACACAAGTAACAATTCAACTAATCCTCTTCCGTGGATATCTAATTTTTCTTTTATGACCTGTGGGAGAGGGGAAAAAATCACTTTCGAGCGTAGGGGGTAGGTGGTGCCATACAGGATACCTGAGGGTGCCATACTGGATATCTGAGGGTGCCATACTGGATACCTGAGGGTGCCATACTGGATACCTGAGGGTGCCATACTGGATATCTGAGGGTGCCATACTGGATACCTGAGGGTGCCATACTGGATACCTGAGGGTGCCATACTGGATACCTGAAGGTGCCATACTGGATATCTGAGGGTGCCGTACTGGACAATAATAATATGATAAATTTAGTTAAATCAATAACTTACGAGATTTTTTTTTAACCTAAAGAAGGTTTAAAGGAGGTTAAAGAAGATTTAAAGATCGCGTGGGCAGATTTTTCAAAATTTTTTTTTCGGCGGGGTGGCTGACACACGGCCCTTCGGGGAAAAAAAGAAAAAAGGAAGCCTTCGGCATTTTTTTAGAAGAGAAATCGTTTAAGCGGGCATTTCAGGCGTTATATTGCTTGTTTTGATGTGCCTCTGGGGGTGTTGAAAAAAGCGCAGTACACACCGTATCCGTTGTATATGTGTTTTTGATAATTTAGTTTTTTATTATATACCTTTTTCGCTGCTGAATCGTCCGTTATTTGACACACGGCCCTTCGGGGAAAAAAGACAAACCGGAACCCTTCGGGGTTTGATTAGATGAGAAAATCGAATGATTTTGTAATTTAACCGCATGCCGGTTGATGGCTCTTACATGTCGGTTGTGCCTTGCCTTTGCCGGTTTAATCATCACGGCTTTAATGCAGGTGATCGCTTACGACACAAAGTATTTGCCGGGATAATATCAACTACCGATTTAACTTTTGAGGATTATTGTTGACTGCTGGGAGAGTTTGCGCAAAGTGCGGCCATGTCAGATCGGTGGGTGAGGCTTGCCCGGATTCCGAGTGCCCAGAATGCGGGGTTATCTATGATAAGGCCGAGGACTTGGCCAGGAAAAACAGCCTTGCAGATCAGGCTCAAGCCGACGCGGTAGAGAAGGGTCTTCGGAAATGTCCTGGATGCAGAAAATTTTTTGACAAGAAGGACACAGTGTGTCCGCATTGCAAAAAAGCGATAACGCCGTTCTTTGATTGGGTTATTGCGGGAATTGTTATTGCGGTGGTGTTATCGCTTTTGTTTACTGATGGGTGGCAGTGTTCAATGTCTAATGAAACGGTGGATTCTGTTGTCGAGCATCCTACCGATGCGCCAGTGATAACGGAGAAAAGGCGATTTGTTGGTAAGTGGTATTCAAGCAGGTCATATGCCGAGGCAAACATTGAGCTGTTTTATGCAGGTGGATCGTTGTACATAGAGACATATTACTTTGTAGATGGCAGTGGGGGTGTGTCACAAGTGGTCGAGCGGGACACGCCCAAAGGCCGTAAGATCCAGACTCCAGGTGAGGTGTCTGAATATTTTGTTATAAATGCAGATGGAAATTTAGAATTTTGGAGCGATAGAAGCGGAAACTACTATACCGCAACTAAAAGATAGCGGTGGACGCTGAACGACCACCGCGTAGATCATCCCACGGCCATCGGCGCTTCCGCCTGTTCCGCTTGACGAGATTATCACGAGATGGATGTATAGACAACATGGAAGATGTAACTGATACTAAGCGCGTAAATTGCGTTTTGCCCGATGAGTTGTTCAAGGCTGTTAAGTTGTGCGCAGCAGATAATGACCAAAAAATGTATGAAATAACGACTGATGCAGTCAAGCAATTTTTATCGATATATGAGGAGATCCCCCCTGCTGTTTGGCCGGATAATACAGGAAAAAACAAGCACTTAAACGTGATGATACCGAGTGATTACTTTAAACGTTGTAAGCTGATTTGTGTTAATGAGGATGTCAGCATGAAGCAACTGTTGTTTTTTGTGATAACGGAGTACCTGAAGCTGAAGGGATACCATCAGCCTACGCCGTCGGATTGTACAAAAAACAAGCAATCGAAAAAAGCTGTTGAATAACAGATAGTTGATTTGTTAACGCACTGATTTATCCACAGATGGTGTGGATAAATGCGCAGATTTTAACGAAGTGCCGGTAGATCATTCAGCAGTGACCTCATGATAGATAAATCCGGGTGTATGTATTGATAGGTTGTATCAGGGTTTCGATGTCCCAACAGGTGCTGCACAGTTTTTGAGTTGCCGGATTCTGCCATGATTTTTGTTGCGATTTTGTGTCTGAATCTGTGTGCGCCCACGTTTTGCCCAATCCGTTTTGATACTCGCGCAAAAAATGCGGTTAGTTGTTGTGCGCTCAATTCGTCTCCGCAATAGTTTGGGTTGAACAAGGTGATGTTGAAGACCTGGCTATCATCAATGTTGTTGCCAACCGCCCACTGCGTGGCTTTCCGTAAGGCGCGTAATGGGCCAGCCAATTTTGTAGACATCGGTATAACCCATTCTAATCGGTTTTTAGATGTCCCTGATCTCAATATGATTTCCTTGCGCGCAAAATCAAGATCCTGCCATTTTAGCCCGACTAGTTGCCTCCTCCGCATGCCCGTATACCATAATGTTTCAACGATTGTTCGCCATAGCCACCCATCTGATCTGCTGTCGATGTATATCAGTGCTTTGTGTATTGAGTCATCTGATACCAATTTTGGCAGTTGGGTGTCTTCACGTACGCTGCCAACTATTTTGAATGGGTTTTCGGTTGTTTTTTTGAGCTTTATTGCTAAATTCCACAGGCATCGCATGTGCCGCATGTAGTTGTTCCACGTTGTTTCTCGCGCTCTATCCAGTACGAGCCTGCGCCAGGATAGGACTTCATCTACAGTGATTTTTGATACGATTTGCTGTTTATTATCCCGCTGAAATACGCAAATTACGTTTGTGTATGTGGCATACGTTTCATCTGCCCTTACATAGTGCTTGCGATATTCAACCATTAAATCCGATATCGTCATTGTAGTCATAATAATACCCATATTTATTCATTAGCATATTAACATAAAAACAATAATATGGTTATAATTTAATGCACATTTTTATAAATACATACATCTGTGTATATGTTTATTTGTTTTTATGTGTCTGTTGTGTCCTAGTCCGCTTTTACATTTTTTACTACATAAAGTATATGTTGTGGTTTTTAATTTATCAGGGTATGCATAAAAATTTTTTTACATAAATAATAATTTGTATTGTGCATGTGTATGTGTATTTCTGTTTATATGTTTTTACACAAATGTGTGTTAACATCATTTGCATATACTTTGGAGGGATTCATGATCTATCAAACACGCGAATATAGGTTTTATATCAGCCATGGCCAGCTGGTGGTGGTACATAGGGTGTCCGGCGCACTTGAAAATAGTCCCGGACTTATACCGAGGTCTCTCAAGTCATGCGATTATCAAGGGTTATTCAATGCTGCTAAACAATATTTACTAGGTGGAAAATCTGTGAAAACATAAACACATCTTGATTTTAATAATCTAATACGCAAAACTGTTTTTATATATCCCTGTGAGAGGTTCCTTTATGCCGGTAGTGATTGCAGTCGTCAATCAAAAAGGCGGCGTTGGTAAAACCACGGTGTCTGCTTGTTTGGCGGATTATTTGTCACAACGTGGTCATAGCGTTGTTATTGTTGATTCTGATCCCCAGGAGTCATCTGTTGATTGGGGGGCTTTGCGGGCAAAAACGGGTAGATCAGAGCACGCACTTGTTCAGTATAAAAAATCTCCGATACGGGTGGTTGGTTTGTGTCAGCCTAAATCATTTGTCGATGATGTTTTGGCACTACAGACTGATTACGTCATCATCGATGGGGCATCAAACCTGAAGGGTATTACGCGGCATACGATTGGCTTGTGTAGTATTGCAATCATACCGGTTACGCCGTCGTCATATGATCTGTGGGCCATGGATAAAATACTCGATGAAACGAAGGGCGTCCGTAAACTGGTGGTTGTTAATCGTGCAATTCGGCATTCGATGGATACGGATTTGATTCAAGCTGAGTTGGCCAGGCTCAACGAGCCAAATCTAGTATTGATGAATGCGATGTTATATCAAAGTGTCAACTACTCGCGATCTATCATCTATGGCGAAACGCCTATTTTATTTCGAAATGGATCCGCCAGAAAAGACATTGAAATATTTTGTAAAGAGGCATTTAAGGTCATGGAATCGATTGAAGGGGCGCATTATGGTTAGGCCATCGGATGACACGGGTAATCAGCAGGTGCGAGTTAGTTTTCAGGTTCCTCGTTGGCTGTATAAATCGATAAAAAATCTGTCATCTGAGACAGATCAAAGCATTAAGGACATCATGAGCCAAGTGTTATGTGATGCTGTTATTGATGGGGTAAATAATGGACGATTAAAAGGATTTCCCGATACGATAGATAAGATTGATTTATTTTTTAAAAAAAACAAATACAAGTCTAAGGCTGGCGCGTAATGGCTAGAGCGATTGAATTTGAGGTCTCTGGGCAAAACTTTGACGCCACATGCGACAAGGTTGACCGTACAAAACTTTACGGCCGTACCCAACGAATACCTGAATCATCGGGCAAACGTTGTTACTTGGGCAGGTTGTCAGATGATGGCTTGCACCTATTGGGCAAAGATACCTTGCAGGATGCATATTTAGATGATGATGATGGTGAATGGATGGAACCTAAAGTCACGTTGGCGGCTAAGAGTAAAGCGCTCGTAAAAACGCCATCGTCACATGATGGTGTGGTTGTGCTGTCTGATGTCGTCAGTATGGACGATTATCTGATGTATGTTGCCAAGTCCGTTTACCACATAGTGGCGTCAGCCGATTTTATCGATGTAATCGCAAAATGTCGTGGTATTTATACCTTTAAATACAACTACAGTGCATCCATCGACCAAGATGACGCCTTTTTGATCAATAATAACGGCGTTATTTTCCTGGTGGTCGGTGAGCGGTTGGCGTTTAATTTTATTGGCTTAACAGATGTTGCATCCACTGTCTTGGATGACGAAGAAGATGATGATGATGAAGATGATATTGATTTTGCAATGTAGGTTTTGGGTATGAGGCCTATCCATATAATCGATCACAACAACCGTAATGCCCGTGTTGGTCTTTTGGCCGATGAGAAAATAGTAAAAGCCCCGGATCGGGTGCCAAAAGGTGTGCGTAAAACACAATTTATTAGAGGCACAGAGGCTACGTCTGTGCCAGCTATGATTGAGTCTATGGGTATTACGTACCAGGATCTATCGCAAAAAATCATGGACTCAGATCCTGAGGTTGACATTTCTTTGGTCGGAAAACGGATCGATAAAACGCACCCAATTTATTTGATTGGTGACCAGCCTGCGCATAATGTCGTCATTAAAGAGTATGTGTATGCGCTGGATGGGTCATTACGTGTAACGCGTGATTTTAAGCCAGCCGAATCAAACATCAACCTCGAATCACCGGTTAATGGCCGGTTAGTTGATCGGTCTATGTTGACCAAATTTGCATTTGGTAGCTGTTACCAGTTATCTCATACCGATGGTATCAGCTATGACTATCTATATTCACTAGCTGGACATTTGCAGGATAATCGGTCGGTGATGCTCTTCGGCGCAAAAAATCCGATGATACTGCACTACAATGGCACGCCGTATCGCGGCTTGCTAGAGGGCCGCATCAAGGGTGAGCAATATATGTTGTTGATGCACCTCACTAACTTAGAATTGAAACGTATCTCATGACTACATCAAAAATAGATCTGACCAAATTGACGAGGACAAAATCGGGGGCTTTGATTGGTCGCGGCTTGGATGATCAGTCACTTTGGGGTCAGGCGAAAGCCTACCGGAAAGACGTTATTTCACATTATAAAATGCTAAAAAATCAGGATTTTGGACAATTAAAGTCCCAATTATACTGGGTATCCATTAAATTGGATGGCCATATGAAATTTTTGTGGATCGACGAAACCGATTGCTTTTTGTTTGATTTAAACGGTCAAGTGATTGTTGATTTGCCTGCATTGGATGATGCCAAGAGCGCATTTGTGTTAAGCGGGTATCAGAGTGTTTTACTGGTTGGAGAGCTATATGATGATAATCACCTGGTGCGGCCAAGGGCCAATACAATTGATGGTGTATTAACCAATGGCGATACCCAAAGGTTAGTGTTTGGCGCGTTTGATGTTTTGGCATTGGACGATCAAAAATTTGTACCCAAAAATCACGAGGATAAAAACCAAGTTATAAAAGCATTATGCTGCAATCCAGATTCCTGTCTTTATCATCCCATTCAGCAGTGGCTAGTGGATAAAAAAGAGCTGATGAAACGATACAACGCCTGGATCGAGGAGGGGGAAGAGGGGGTTGTCTGTTTATCTGATGATACGCATGAGGTTTACAAAATAAAACCCACTCAGACCCTTGACCTTGTAGTGGTTGGATACACGGTAGTGCCAGAGCATCCTGAGTCCATCCGGGTGTTGTTGGTTGCGCTGATGCGACCGGATGGCAGCCTACAGTTAATCGGCTCTGTCGGGGTTGGATTTTCCATTCAGGAACGAAAAGATTTTTTTAGCCGACTCCATACCACAACAGTGCCCTCCGAGTATAAGGCGACAGACGGCAATAAAACCTTGTATACGATGGTAAATCCATTAGTGGTCGTCGAAGTCGAATACCAAGAATTTGTGACAGATCGGAATAATCAGCCTCGCCTGAAAGCCTGTCTGAGCTTTAGCGATGAACGCGGATACATGGCCAACCGGCTAGAGCCATTTGGTGATATTTTGGGCTGCAATTTTACCCGCATACGCGACGATAAAGGGGTTAACCCAACCGATTTGAGATTGACGCAATTAGCCGATTTTTGCGAGTTGAAAAACCTTGAATGCGGCGCTCGTGCTGCCAATTTATCTCCTGGACAGGTTTTGGTCAGGCAGGTTTTTTCACGCATCACCAAGGGGGTTACCAGTGTTCGTAAGTTTTTGGTTTGGGAAACAAACAAAACGTATGATATGGGGTATCATAAATATGTTTTTATATATATAAATTTTTCACCAAACAGAAAAAAACCTTTGGTTAGAGTTGTTAGAGTGTCGAATGACTTAGATACAATCAATCTAATTTTAAATGACTTTAAGGAAAAAGAAATTAAGCGTGGGTGGGCGGAGTATCTATGATTTAGGTGGGAGTTTAGCTGTTTCCTGCGCCAAAAAATTTCACGAACGCTTTATTCACCGTGCGTTTGACGTAATCTATTTGATGTGATGGTTTGCGGTCGTTTAATCTTGGGCTGTGCCGTATCATAGCATCCTGCACTTGTGATCGTGTGTAACCCCTGCTCAGCATATCGGTTGCGATCATCCAATCGAGCTGAGAATAATTGGTATTAAACCCGTATGTTGCAACCAATCGTTTGGCTTCGGAGATAAAAAAATCGTTCGGTGAGACTTTATTGCGCAGTATTTTGATGCGGTTTGGCATGTTACGGTCCATCACTTTTATTTTTGCGTGCCGGCGCTTTGCCCATGCAATTAGGTCTGGCCCTTTTTGTGCGGGTAACCCCATGCAATCATGGATTAACACCCACGGCGCATAGTGGCCTGTTTTGTGCTCTGGCTTTCGGTTCGTGAATCCGGCCAACCGAAAATAGTGACGCCAATCGGCGGCCTGATCGCCGCCAAATTCTTTGGCGAGCAATTGTGCGATGAGGGTTGCAATGGGATTATCAATTGGCGCATCGCTGACCCGCACCAATACTTGGTAATTACCGGGCGACGATTCAATCATGCAGCAGGGTTGCATGCCTCTTGATTGCATCTGTTCGATTTTCGCGGTGTCAACATCGTCAACCAGTATCAGGCCTTGGTTTTTATCGTAATCGGGTCTGGCATAGATATCGTAGCCGTCAAAATTTTTCCACTTCAAATACCTTAGGCATTTATCATCCAGTAGTTGGTTATGCGTCCATTTTTTGCACAAAAAATGGCCTCCAGGCTTTTTTATACCGATGTCAAGCAGCTTAACCTGCATGCAATCAAGCTGATGATGGATGGCATCTTTGGTTTTATCGTTCATCTTTTGGATAGTAGCACAGGATGTATTTATGTTTTAACAGTTTTATGCATAATGAGATCCCCGTCACTTTACAATGTAAAGGGATGGGGTAAAATAAGTTCATCAGTTGAGATGGCAACTTAACTATTTCGGCATGAGGCTGAAAGCGGTGGCGGCCACGAGGGCCGCCGACCTTACAAGGGGAATCAAAATGAGAACCATCATAATCTATCTCATTATGATCTTACTGCTTATCTGGCCAGTGGTAGCACACTAACCAGTAAGACATGGACGTAAGGATAACGGGGCACGGATGCCCCATCACTTTGGAGTATAGCACCATGATAATACCGGCTCAAATCAAAGCCTGGTTAGACGGTTTGATATCAGAAAAGGAGGCTCAAAAACGGACGGGGGGGACGAGGCAGAATTGGCAGTATCGAAAACCTAAAATACGTGCAAATGCAGGCGTGCAGATTAAGGCGGGTGTGTGGTTATATGATCCCATCGCGTTAGATGGGTACTTGCAGCAGACGGCTAAATATCGACCCTAGCCCTGGGCATAAATGCCGAGCACCAAGTAAAAAGCATTTTTCACTTGGTTCATATATTTCGCCCGCGAAAAATTCAACTGTTTGCTTTTTTCATCGGATGTCCCATGGCCCAAGTGATGTATCTGAAAAACTTGAAAGAGATCGGGGCAAATTTTCCGCATTTTAACGATAACGCGTTCGAGTTTCAAAATTTCGGGGTTGTCTTCGAAATGGGTTGGCTCCATGTCTCCCTTGCTTTTCATTGCGCGTCCAATTGTTGTGCTGCTGGCGTATCCGCCCGGCACTTTGTTACTCGACCAACGTGCCCAGGTTTTGATCAAGTCAGCAAATGCATAATTGTTAATACCGGCCTTGTCTAGGTCTGCGCTTATCAAGTCATATTGCATATGATCTCTCTTTATGCTGTGTTTTTATGGGAGTAATTATATAATCATAATGCAATATATCTAATCGTGATATTCATAGTCGATGAACGCGCAAAAAATGCGGACGGGCTGCATCTGTGTGTTTTTGTAAAAACATAAACCCATCTTGATTTTAATGATGCAATGTGTAAACTGATTTCATGGGCGAAAAAAATGAGTCAGCCGGAAAATATGGGCATATTATTCAGTTGTGTGCTTTGGCGCATAGTCTGGGTCTGTATATTGATGTCAATGCAGACGTATTTGTTGTATGTGATGTGTTCAACGGCACCGATGAAAAATGCACATTTTTATCGGATCTTGAGGCTTGCTTAAATGCGCACCTCAAACAAGCGGTATTGTCCATTGTAACGAAAAAATCTAAGCACACAAAAAAGTGTCAGGTTGTGCCGATTACAAGGGATTTAGGCCAGGATTTTTTAGAGTATACAAATTTTTGCGACAATTGTGGCAAGAAAACGGTTCATGAAGTCCAAAAAATCGTCGGGCGTGAGGGTGTATCAATGACCTGTACTGTTTGTTACATCTCGCGTGAGGAGCTATAAAATGGAGTTTACATGCCAACGGCGACAGAAAAATTAGTCATTCACAAAGGGGCCACGTTTATTGAGGATTTTTACTGGCAAGATGCAGATGGTAAGCCGGTATCGCTGGCTGGCTTTGATGGCAAGCTGCAAGTTAGGCAAGATCGCGAATCAGATGACGTGTTGTTGGAGCTATCCATTGATAACGGTGGAATATTTTTTGAAAAAGATGGTCAGGGACATATACAGTTTTACCACGGAGCAACAAAAACAAAAAAAATTAAATGGTCTAAAGGTGTGTATGATTTTTTGATTAAAAATAAAACTGACTTAGATGATGTGGTTAGGCTGATTGAAGGGCCGATTGAGATCAGCTTCGGCGTTACTCAATGACTGGCCGAGTTATACGCAATAGGGACGGCATCACATTAGTCCGCAAAATTGTGCAGCCTACCATTATTCACAGGACTGTGCGGCCGCCGACTATTGTTGTGGATGGCAATTCAACGATTATTTTAAAGCAACATAACGTCACGCGTATTGTTGAGCGCTTGGTTCAGGGGCCGCGTGGTCGTGCCGGTAAAGACGCCGTGCCGGTGCCTGAATCAGTGCTCGTTAAAACGGGTGATAGTGTTTTGGATGCGGTGCCAATCGCGTATTTTAGCGGGGCTGATTATGTTATACAGGTTGACGATGATCAACAGCGCTATATGCGTGTTAATGTTCAAACGTTGTTTGTTGGGTCAGGTATTGAACCGTCTATTTACTTGTATAATGAGCATGGGCATGATTACGGAAATTTATTTGGCGTTAAAATAGAGGCAGGTCAGCTACAATTAATTGTAGCTAACAAAGGGATTAATCCCATTAACATATCAATCACAAAATCACATCATCTGAGGTAGTCATTATGCCACAATCCTTTGTACGCATTAGGCGCGGTATACGCCTAGGTCATACGCACTTATTGCCTGTCTCTGAGGTGCCGGGTAACTCTGGGGATGCATTGTTGGTGCCTAACGGCGCGGTGGCGTTCGGTGAGCCCGGCACGACGGTTGAAGGTCAGGTTTATACCAAAAAAAACGGTAGTTGGGTCGAGCTGTTAAACGCGGATCAAGTTAAAAGCCTGATTACTGCAAATGTCAGTTATCGTGGCGTGGTGGCGTTATTGGTGACGGATGATTTTGCAGATTTGGCCGCCGCTGAAGTGGTGGTTAATGCCGGTGATCTGCAAGGGGTTGGATTGGTTGACGGCAGCCGCGTGCTGTTTACCGGGATAATCGGAGCGACACCCAACGTTTACGTTGTCACCGGTACATTACCTGCAACGCTTGTTGAAGAATCGAATGCTGCAACTGAGGGCGATTTGGTTTTTATCACGCAGGGCACGGGTGCCGGAGCTCAATTGCGTTACGACGGGTCGACGTGGGAAACCACAGGGCACGTTAATCAAGCCGTGATTGATGCGATTAATGCATTTGTTGGTCGTGGTACTGGCCCGGCTGACTATCCCGATAATACGACCATCACCGATGGCACCCCGCTCAAAAATGCCATTGGTTTTTTGGCTGTGGCCATTGATCAGCTCAAAGTTAATTTATTGGGCTTAAAGCCAGATATAGGCACAATATCAAGTGCAACAAGCGGTACTCTGCAAACGTTGCTGTGTACACAATTTAGACGAATGACTTTGAATTTATCGATAGACAAAGTGGGTACAAATCCGCCTGTGATAGTGACTGTTAGATTAGTGTTGCAGCATAATGGGCGGGTTGGGGTTGATGATGCAACGGTCGCTGATTTTTTGCCCGCCGAGGAATTGAATGCCGAGGAATTTGGGGTTATCGATGGGCTTGAATTCAACGTTGCCCTCTCAGGTGCCGGGGCTGATCAAGCCGTTGTGGTGACGTTTGTGTCCAACACGGCGGTGACGGTCAAGGGTAATATGCAGATAGATATTGCTGCATAACCATGTTTGACGTATTTAGAGGTAACGACTTTAAGACACTACGCATAAATGGTGTCACGTTCGGTGCTGGCCCGGATCATCCAGCGGATACGGTTAAAAATTATGCTGTGGACTCGCGGTTTTACCAGGGCAAGGTGACGTGGCGATCTATTGCGGCCACGAATCAGCGTGTTGATTGGGTTGTTGATAATCCGCAAACATTGGTTTTTTATGGTGCGGATGGTGTGATGAGTGGCATAGGCCTATCTGGGGGGGCGCTACCCTTTTATCAATCAACCGGGGTACGCAAGGATATTGTGTTGTGATCAAACCGCTTAAACACGTTCCGGGGCCGCCAAGAGGCATCGGCGAATTTACACCCGGTGATGTTATCAGCGTTGAGCACGGTGGGACTGGCGTCCAGAGTTACCCAGACCTTGCAAACGTGTTAGGTATCACTCAAGCGCCGCAAATTATATCCGTTATTTTTTCCGAGAACATCACTACGCGTAATGACTACGTGCAAATTGGCACAGTTGCCAATTCTTTGGCCGCTTACACGCTACCGGTTGACTGCACGTTGATATGGGCCAGCGCGTCGGTAGGTCGGGTCAGAGGCCGTGGCCCATTAGATATCGTGATTGGCTCTGTGCAAAGTTCCATTTTAACCTTTGAAAAAATCGACACGCCTGAAGTGCAGATTAACAAAGTGATTGATTTAGATGTCCCTGCCGGAGAAATTGTGCGCATAAGGGGCGGCAATGTGGTGGGCTTACGGCTGGATGTGTTGGTTGTCTCGCTATTTTTCCAGGTCGCCCAATAGTGGGGCTGGTTAACGGCATGCTGTTTATGCAGCCGGTGGCAACTGGCTTACCGTATCACGGCCCGGTGCAGGTGCATGCCAGTAAACGCGTATTGGAGGATTTGAGTGTTTTAGAGGCTGTTATCAGCTCTGAATTGGCGTTAGATGTTGATAACCCCATAAAATACGATGTCGGTAGCGACGTGATTGGAGACAAACACATTGAGCGGCCTGTATTAGACGGTAATATTCGGATTAATAAAATACCGGGGCATACCTTCAAAAAAGCGGCCGATTTAATCGCATTTGAGCAGACGACGGGCGCAGATTACCGGGATTATTTGGTCATATCTGGGGATGATAACCGCATCGGTGGGTCAGCCGAGCCCTTAAAGTATCCGCCCGGCTTGCCTACAATAGTGACCAAAGCGATCATCAATGGTGCGCAGGTGGATATGGCCGATGAAAATTTTTTCATTCACATAGACGATGAAGGCGTGCCATGGATCATTAGCATTACAGCGGAATTTCAGGACGAGCTATTGTTGGCCGGGTTTGATGATCGTCAACAATTTGATGCGCCCGACATACCGCCAACATTTGAGCCATCTTTGACTTGGCGATTTGTCGTCCGCGTGATAAAAAAACTCAGTGAAACAGAGCTATTAAACGAGATATTGTTCGACGAGTTAATGGTGTTAACGGTGCCTGATCGCATCAATAATATGCTGATCACAGAGCACCAGTTCTCTCGCAATCGTTTTGTGGTTGGGGTTGATGGTATCACGCAGGGATTTGCTAAATTTCGTCAAAACAACGTTATCATCTCGTCAAATCGATCAGGCACAGAGTTTATCGTCAATGTGTATGGGGTTTACACGCTTGAAGTCGATCAAGGCGACGATAGAGTATTAAAACTATTTGGGTTTGATGCGCCGATGACCATTGATTACAGGAGTCTCAAAGGTAGCCCGCCTGCTCACAGATCCGGCGGTGCGCAAGGTAACTTGACGCACGCATTCAAGATTTCTCTTACTTCTTCGTTGGGCCTCGATGGGAAAAACAAATTTCAGTTTTTTTTCGACCCCTTTAAAACGCTACCAGATATCTTAACGTCTGCCTCTATCGATGGATTTGATGCGTTTTTTTGCTACCGATATGACAAACTGGATCAAATCACGCCGGATAAACTATCGATTGTGATAGACCGGGTAACGTCCAAGTCAGATAAAGGCGCGGACATCAATCATGAGCTGTTCACCGTGACGCTATCTAGTGGCTCTAAAACACAGGTGGTGGATAACGCAATTTTCGATGACATCGAAACATTTTTTATCAATACCCTTCGACGGGCGGCGATTATTTTTCAAAATGATACGTCGTATCTGTTTGCGATGGATATGCCAAAAAATGATGATACGAGCAATTTGCAAGCGCATGCGGCTGTGGTGGGCTGCGCTGATGCCGTGGTTGCTGTAAATCCCAGTATACGGTTGAGTCATTCGATTTTCGCGGGCATAAAAAAAACCGTCGTGGTGTCTGGCGGCGGGGGTGGTTTTGACATTCAACGCTCGAACGGAAATGCTTTTATTGGCATCACCAATTTTAAATTTGCAGCCGATCCAGAGAACGAAACAATGCACTTCGTGACGGACACAAATGACGAAAAACGATTTATCCAGATGGTTTAATGTAACGGCAGGAGTTAAAAAGTGGCTGAGCATGCAATACAAACGACGGGATTGCCAAGCGTTGCGCCTGATTTTTTAGGTCAACACGCGATTGACGGCACCGCAAAAAAATCGTATACCGCCTTTGGGTTAACGGCAAATTCATGGCAAGAGGACGCCGGTGGTAGTGGTGCGCCACTGCGCACACAGACGACACTGGCCGTGGTAAACGGCACAGATTTCGAAATTGATATGGCAAACGTCCAAGGCGGCCAGGAAATATTTTTGGACGTCAGTGCTGCAACTGACACCGTGTTGGGTATTATTTTATTCAACGTAACGCAAGCGCCAGATGTGCTCAAACATTTCAAAGTCGTTGTGGAAAGTCCGGGCGATGTTTTTACATTCAATTTTTTTGAATTTAACGACTCTGCGGACATTAAATGGTTGGGGGTTAAGGACAACCAGACGGTTATCGGCCAAACCGTCATCTATGAAGTGTCTTACGAATTAAGGCCAGAGGATCAGTTAGACTTTGTTGATGAACTGGGTTTATATCGCATACACGCAATACAATTGATTGATAACTAATGCAAAAATTCGCCAATGATTTGAGATTGGTTTTGTCGCTTAACCAAGCTGTTGATGGTTTATCTCTGACCCAGGATGAGGTTGATTTTTTACGCGAGTCTATGCCTGCTTTGGGCGCTGATGATTTTGCCATACTCACAATTTCGTTCATTGGCCTTAAAAGCGAGATTATCAAACTGATCTCGGTTGGACAAAAATTGATTGGCGTGGAACGCGCTCAAGAGGGTACTGTTGCCATAGAATGGCCTTCTGGGTCATCGCTTGAGTTATTTTTGACAGCGGGAACCGTCAGTAATTTTGCACATAAAAGTGAAATTTTGGCATTGAATCATAGAGTAGACCAAGCAAACGACAAGATTTTAGCGCTAGAACAGGCTATATCTGGTATACAGAGTCAAGTTGATACGTTGGTATCGCCAGTATCTTTGGACTTTGCGTCGATATTGACCGGCGGTGGGTCGGTGTTGGTCAGCGGCGGGGATGTCGTGCATGACGGATCGGAAGGAACCGGCATGCTCAAATCGATATTGACCGGCGGAGGGGATGTATTGGTCAGCGGAGGGGATGTGCTGCATGATGGATCGGAAGGAACAGAAATACTCAGTCAGATAGTGACTGCTAGCGGTCGTGTTTTGGTCAGCGGTGGCTATGTTGTGGTGTAAAAAACATTATGTCGATTGATAAGGGTACGGTTGACGACATTAAAAGCTTGGTGCCAGAGACCCAAAAAAAACGCAAAAAACTGAAGCCAAAGCCGCGTAAATCAGGGATACCATCGACGGCATCGGCGGTGAAAGCGGACTTGGGCAATGGGCAGGGGATCGCATCGCCGATCACCGAAAGGCCAGGCAGCCGTGAATATCACGATACCCTCCATGAATACAGGACAAGCGATGGATTTTTTACGGTCGTTATACGTAACGTCAAAACGATCAATGGGGTTGACGCATCCGGTCAACCGGCAGCGTGGGTGCTAGATGACCCGCCGCCGCCGGAAGAAGTATAAAGCAATCAGGATGATTAAAATGGGAACCATGCCATGGGTCTGCTCATTTTGCCCACGGATCTATCCAGAGTGGATATGCGCCGAGAGATAGCGGCAATGGACGCAGATAAATAGGCCATTTGTTGGGCCATGTTCTGCGTGCTTTTATCCATCATTTTTGTGTTTGTCGCCATACTTTGCATGATAATGACGATCTGTTGCATGCTATTAGACATGCCAGATATATCATTCACCAAGGCGTTGGCCTTGTCTGATATTTGCGATATTTGTGATTTTTGTGTGATATCGCCTAAAACTGCCGCAATATGGATAGATGATTTTAATGTCAAAATAGACATTAAAATAAAAACTGAAATTAAAAAAATACATATATACCTATAAAATGAATCTTGCATTTGTTACCTCTTGCTTGTTGTTAGTGGGGGATGGTATTTTTCTTGCGCCTTCGTTTGCGAACTATGTTGGTGGGATTACCTGATTGCGCCCAAGACGGCTGCGGATTATCCCAATCGATCAAATGCGCTTTGATGTGCAATATGGATGCGTAGTTGTAGGCGCATAAATCAAAGGCCTCATTCGCGGCTTTTTGGGACGATTTTACCCAACGCCCTTTGTTATCGTCGTAGTATTCAGCGGTCATTTCGCTGAACCAGGATTCGGGCAGCCAACCGGGAATGTTGACGTACCCTGGCCCCATCGATTCGATGCGCAAATTGGCACTCACGGTGTTTTTAACCAGTGTTGTGTTGATGTGTAGCACGGGTATTTGGCCCCGTGCATCGGCTGTTATTTTGCCGGATCTGTTTTTGCGTTTGCCATTGTCCGGGTAAATGATTTCGATGTTTGGCTTATTGGGGTTGCTGTGCCCTTGGGTCAGTATAAAGCGCCGTTTATACCCCTGTAGTGCTGCGGATCGCCAAAAATTATACGCACGATCCGTCACCCCTGGGCGACCGTTAGCATCACATGTGGTGATAATAGAGCCCATCAATCGGCTGTTATCAGCCGTTGGATACGTCTTATCAAACACATCATACAAATTTTCCCAATCGCGCTGATATGTTGCAGGGTCAATACCGTCAATGGTGTATCGATCAATAATCCAGGAGGTTAAATTTGGCCCCCACCCGTGCACTTGCACGACAAAAGAATTTTTTTGGACATCGATGGATGTGGTTAAAAATCGGCAATCGTGCGGCACAATGCCCTGCATCAAGCTATTTTGTTTGCGATTTTGCAGGCTTTCAGCCGTGGAATCATCGCCTAATCGTTTGGGCCTGTAAGCATCGCCTTGGTCAACATTGGTGGTGGTTTTTAAAGCGTCTTGATTCCCCGTTTTTTCAAAATGTTCGTAGGCATCGAGATATTTTTTCACAATGCTTTTCCAGGTTTGGAATGCGGCAACGCCGCACGGAATCAAAAACGAGGCAATGTTTCCGGGTCGGGTTTTTTCACCACTGATGACACCGTGGCTGTCAATCTGTTGGCCTTCAGCCAGCCAAACCCCACTGGCTGTTACGGCGGTTTTTTGCGACGGATCAATTAACCCGTGGCAATGCGTGTGTGGGCATTGCAAGTGCGTTGTTTTTGGGTCACGATTGACCCAATGGAATGTGTTAAAGTCTGGAATAAAATAGTCGCCGCAGTGTGGGCATTTGACATAGTAGCGTCGTCGATCACCGCGATTGTATAGAGACAATATGCCTGGCACAGGTGGTGCCTCGTGCGGGCTACTGGGATGCCAATCGGGGTCAACGGTGCCGGATGGGGATGACTCGGCCAGGCACATGGCCAGCGTGTCAAACGTTTCTGTTCGTTTTCGGGCGAGGTCAAAAGGCTCGCCGTCCCCGCCAATGTCGGACGGCATACGGTCGTAGTCTGTTAGGGCTACACGCGGTATTGATTTACCGGCCAAGTGACTAACGGTTGGCCAGGCGATGGACACAATATTGCCCGCTTTAAACACCTTCTCATACATGTTGTCGTCGTTCGCAGAACCGGTTTGCTGTGACTTAACTTCGGCACTGAAACGCAATAATCTTGATATGTCCTTGCGGCTAAAATCCTCAGCGCGATTTTCTGTTGCTTGAACGATCATATAATCCGATGGGGAAATGACAACGTTGTAGCAAAACCAATTGAGCAACAATGCGGCGGTTTTACCGCACTGCGCAGGCCCAACCAACACCATCTCGGTGTATTCACGGGATGCCAAATCGTTTTGAGGGTCTTGCATGTACGGTGTCACGTTGACGCGATAAGGCCCGGAGTAGCCACCTGGTATGTTTAACACGCGGTAATCCTCGGCGCATTGTGTAACACTCATGCGTCGCGGGGGTTTGACAATGTGGGCAACTTCTTTGATGATTTTTGCAGGGTCAGCATACGCATTAGATGGCATTATAATGCGCTCTCCCGGATTAAATTAGTCTGCAATTGAATTTCAGTGGAGCGGAAAACCTCGGTAAATCGGTTGACTAAAAATCTCACGTGAACCGGCACCGGAGTTTGGCTGGGTAATGACAAACCTAAATTTATAGGTGCACCTGGCTGCGTATCTGCAAGATCCTCTGCTGTTAATGCCAACACAAAATCGGTTGGCAATACGCTGTTACCCAATGTGGTCGCAACGACCGGTGCTAAGGTTAATTGATCAACCCCAGGATTAGAGACGGACTGTGCCAATCGATCAGGCTCTGACGAGCCGAAGAAAAAAATTTGATCAACGTCTTGGCCGTTTAATGCCGCTTGGAACAAAACGGGGCCAGTGACGGGGTTTGTTAAGCCCGCGTCAAGAAATAACTGATAGGTCAGCATAAATTTTTACCTAGAACAGGATGAGATGGTCGTTGGGGATAGCGATGAAATAGTTGGAATCCACACTGAAGGTGGCTTCATTTAGCTCTATTTCTGGTATAGCTGGGGTGATTAATTGTAATGAAGCAGTGCCGAATGATGCGCCACCCTGGTTGGGTTGGAGGTCAAACATATACGCAGAGACGCCCTCTGTATTCGGTAATTTATCGGCATTTTTGCCGCCAACCAGCGTGCGAACGCTGATCACCTCGGTACTAACCCCCAGCTCAGGTGTGTTTGGCCTGGGCGGTGGAGCGTTAAAATCGGAGGATGGCGTAATGTCGTTATTCTCAGTTCGGCTCACAAAAATGGTCAATTTACTTTGTGCGAAGCCTTGCTCCAAGTCTAAGGTATGTATCATGCGGCCCACTTTACCAACCGCCTCTGTTGACGCAGTGGTCAACGCAGCATGATCGCTCAGCTCTATTGTGCTGTTCAGTGGCGTTTCAAACGTGATTTGATTGTTACGATGCGTGCCTAAAATTTTTGTCTTGGCTTGTTGTATAACGGACAATGCCGCGTTATCTCGTAAGCCCTGATCATATTGATCAACAATACCTGGCGGCTGCGGGGAGCGGGATGAACCAATAGACGAGCCAATAGACGATCCAGCAATACCAGAAAATTCGGATACCGGATTATCGGCTTCTTTTTCATCGGTATCTATGGCCAGATTATCTTGTGTTTTTATTTGTCCAAACGATGCAATAGACGAGGGTGATGTAACGCTAACGCGTACAACCTCAACCATATCTTGGGTATATCGTTTTGATGCGCGCACCGTAAAGCCCGCACATAATTGCTTGCGGGTGGCCTCATCAATGTTAAATCGCACGGTATCAGGGCATTGCACAGTCGTGGATGCAGGGGCATCAACAAACCCGATGCCATCGACATCAAAGGACAACCCATTGGCAGCATTAACGACGGCATCGCGTGGCAATAAACGCTGGCCGCGCGCAATATCGCAGAGATCGGGCGCGCCATACTGATACGATACCGAGGTGATTTTTTGTTGCGGATATCGGTACGCAATATCGATATCGACGTGATTGGTGATAGATCGCAAATCAGTGATCCTGATTTGTATGGACTCATCATAAATATTGTTATCATCAAAGGTTAATCGTGGGCTAGTCACAGCCCATGGCGATAACACAAACTGCCCAAACCGATTTTTTTCCAGGCTTGAAGGGGTTGTGGTCAACAACGCTTGTGCGAGCTCAAACCCCACGGCATCAGGATCCAACACTTCAGGGCTAAAAATGCCTGGTATCAGTGCTTTGACTTGTGCATCGCTCATCGCATCGAGATCAGATTGATAATTGTCGGTGCATGTTAATGTCACTAACTGATTCGTCGGGTCAAACTCTGGGGTATCAACCAACCCGCTAAAAATACGGTTTTGCAATATTATATTGCCGTTGGCATCCAACTCCAGGTAATCGATAGTCACCGGCTTACCCAGCCACTCGTTGATTTTGGGGCGTCTCGGCGGATCAAAAGACAACTCAGCAATTCGAGCGGTGTTTTCTTCGGCTTCAATTTCGATTACGCCGGTTAAAAATGTGCTAATGTCATCGCCGTCTAATGTGATGCGAGCTGACCAATACCGCTCAGTGCGGCCGCTAACATCGATAAACGTTGTTGTGATCGACTGCTGTCGGTAAACAGCATGATCAACGGTTGATGTATTGGCGCTTAACGATGCGTAGCCAACCGCTGCCGCCACATCGGTTGTGGTTGCGGTTTGTGCCTGACCAATCGCAACCGTTGAAACGTCAACCCCTTGCGAAAAGGCTGCCTGCGCAATGAGCGTGCGTTGGTTTTTCGTGTTTATGCTGCTGTTAAGCGTCGCAGTATTGAGCCGGTCACGGTTGAGCAGCATTAGACTTCCTTAAGATTTAATGACCACCCATGCTCCGCTTGATAGACTGCGTTGTTTTGTTCTGCGCCGACGGGCAAAATCACGGTCATAATCGGTAAATAATTTACAACGTAATATTGGGCGTTGGGTACAGGGGTGATGTTGGCGGTTTGGCCAACCATATTGACTGGGGTTTCATTTTTTTCTAAGCCGTTGAAGGCGAGACACCACGGCGCAAAATCCAACCTAAATGGCATTGGTATGGTTGCCGTTGTGGTCTGGGTAGATAAGCTAAGTGGCGCGACCCAATGCAGTAATACCGGGCCATTGAAATCGATTGATGATAATGCCGCAGGCACGGTGCCACTGCCCGATAACTGGATATCGTACTTAGACCAATGTGTTTGCAGAGTGCCACGGCCGGACATCATGCGCCGAAATCTACCGCCTTTTTCTTGGGTGTGACTTTGCGCCAAATCATCAGCGGCGTGGAACGGTATGATAACGTCATTAATTTTCAGTGTGATCATTTTTTGCGCCCTTGTTTAATCGCTTGTTTACGCAACACACGCTGTAAATCATCACGTGTTTCGGGGCTTAACGTGGCCTCAAACTCAGGCACCCCAGGAAATTTAATCACCGTTTTGGCCATCGTGTTTTGCGTAGCCGGTGCGGTTGGCACACTCGGGATCGCAGGCAGCGCGCGTTGCGGCCTTGGCGAAAATGCGTTTAATTTTTGTCCATTACGCGCCATGGATTTTAGCGTCGAAAATGTCGATGAGCCGTGAAACGCCACGGTTTGAGCATCGTTAACAAACTCGCCACGGCTCAATAACGCCTGCACTGAATCAGATACCCCCGTGCCGGCGCCATCCACTAAACCGCCGCTGGCACGCCGGATCGGTTGCCCGGCATCATCTTGGCTCGTGGTTTTGTTTGGTTGGCCCGGTTGGCTAGGTTGGCCCAGTGAAGGAATCTCTATTTTAAGATTTTTCAGGGTCTGTAGATTAGATTTCAACGCATCAACTTGCTGTGAAATCGTATCAATATTGCTCTGGATAGTGATGCGCTTGTTGGGTTTAAACGCATCCAGTTTAGCTTGCAACGCATCAACATCGGTTTGCGCTTGTACGATGTCCGATTGAACATCTTCTGGGTCTCGTGGTTTCTCTGTTTTTTCTAATTTTGCTTGATTGGTGGCAATCTCGGCTAAGCGCTTATTCAGTTGTGCCAAACTTTGTTCTGACGCTTGATTAGCGGCCTTCAGGACGTTTGATTTTTCTTTGGCAGCGTTTGCCGAATCTACCTGGCCTTGTATCTCGCGTTGCACGATACGATCTTGTATATCACCAAGAGACTCTATGAGTGCAATTTTTTTATCCGCGTCTTGAGTTTGGTTAACCAACTCAGAGATGCGTTCGCCGATTTTTTTGGCGTTTTCGGTTTGGCCTAAGCGGAGCAATCGTTTCGCTTCGGATAAAGCTTTCGCCGCCTCATCTTGGACATCTCTCTGCTGATCCCCTGATGACAGTTGGCCGCGCTGAATATCGCGTATACGGTTTTCTCGGCTGCCTTGTTGGCCAGATAATTGGGCGCGTAACTGTTTGGCCGCTGCAACAAACGTTTTTTCATCGTTTAAGGCTTTATCTAGTGCGGCTTTTTGTTTGTCGCGTGCTTTTTCCGCGAGATCAATTTTTGTTTCAAGCAGATTTTTTTGTAAGCGTATTTTGTCTCTTAACGCCTGTTGTTCGGCTTTAATCGATTTATCTAATTCGGATTTCAGCGCATCTAAACGCTTTTTGGCTTCGTCTGCTGCCGTTTTTGTCAGCGCCTTTTCAGCGTCGACGGCCGCTTTTCGGTCAAATTTTTCCAACTGGATTTGTAGTTTGGCTTGCTCAACTTGCAGATTTTTCAAGTTGCTTGAAGCAGTCACCAGATTATCGACAAACTCCGTGCCTTTTTTCGCCGCCGTATCAAAATCCAGCCCGGTTTGTATCACATCCGCTCGTAGCCGCTTAATCTGGATAACGGCGTTATCAACGCCTTCCAGGCCGAGTCCTTTGATTTTATCTTCGAGTTTGACAAATGCCTCGACGGCTTTTGTGCCCGCCTCGATTTTTGACAACGTGCTCTGGTGCTGCTCTTCGAGCGCATTAAATGCGCTCACCGCGACATAAACACCAGCGGCAATGGCCGCCAATATCGCCCCAAGTGGGGTCGCAATAAATTTTAACGATGCAACTGTGGCAGCCCCAATAGAAGTGGCCAAGCCGCCCATGGCTATCCGGGCGGCAATTGCAGTGGCAGGCAGGGCGGCCATGCTAGTGCGCAGTAGGCCCATATTGACGGTCAATTTACTCGCACCGATGGCAGCAAATAACGCGGACGCGCCAATCCCGTGTAATGCTGTTGATAACCCGAGCAAAGAGGCAATTTTAATCGCAGTATACAGAGTACCCAATGTGACCGCAGCAACGGTGATTTCACCGGCAAACGCCGCGAGGAATTTGGATATTGCGATGACCGCAGGTGCTAATGTGTCGCCCATTTTAATGGCAATTGATTCAATCGCCGAGCCCAATTTTTTCAATACACCGCTGATACCGGCTTGCTGTGCGGTCGCGATGGCAGCAGCAGTGCCGGTTTTTTTAACCTCGGCTCTGAGCCTTGCAATGGACGCGGGAGTTTGTTGTATGGCGGCCAAAAACTTTGGCCCCGCTTCCTGACCAAAAATGCGCAGCGCATCTTCAACGCTCACGCTTTTTTTGCGCAAATCATCAATGATCTTCAGCAGTGGCCGTATTTTTCCGGTGGAATCTTTGGCCGATACGCCGACGTTTTTCAGGCCTTGGTTGGCTTCTTTGGTCGGTTTGGCGAGTCGGGCTATGCCACCGGCAAGTGCCGTTCCGGCGATTGATCCCTTAATGCCCGCATTCGCAAAAACACCCAATAATACCGCCGTTTCGTCAAAATCTTGTCCGGCGGCTTTGGCCACTGGGCCTGCGGTTTTAAAGGCCTCGCCCAAATCGTTAAGATTGGTGTTCGCGCTTGTGAACGTATTAACCAATACATCGTTGACGCGTGCCAACTCGCCAACGTGTTTGCCATACCCGGCCAAAATATTGGTGGATATATCAGCAGCAACACCGAGATCCACCGCTCCGGCTGAGGCCAGTTGTAATGTACCCGGCAGGGCAGAGATAGACTCCTGCACGCTCAAACCGGCTTGGCTCAAAAAAAGCAACGCCTCGGCGCTTTGTGTTGCGCTAAACTCAGTGGTTGCGCCGGTCGTGCGGGCAACGTTATTGAGCAACAACAGCTCAGCTTTAGTCGCTTTTGAAATCGCCCCGACTCGGCGTATGGTGAAATCAAACTCAGCAAACGCGCTAACAGATCCTTTGATGCCGCCTGCGATACCAACCGCACCACTCAAAGACAACAAATCCCCAATGACGCCTTTTATCGATTGTCGATATTGATCGTTGGCTTTTTTGGCCGCCAGCACGTTACGTTGGTACTCGGACGTACGTGCGGTTAAAACGACGTTTACATGGTTATCGGTTGAAGGCATTGGATGGCGCTAAGGTAGAGAGACCAAGGGTAGGTCAGGGCGGCGGGGTGTCCGTTTGAAATTACGCGGCAGAGAGCGGCGTTGAAGTCGTCAAGTTTGTCATCGTGGCTGTGATGTCCAGCATTCTCTGCCGCATCTGAAAAAAATGCGGATTGATCGCTTTCATCTTATCGATCACCCGTTGAATATCGGATGGTAGATAGCCATTATCGTCATTTGAGACCAGATCTTGGTAAGATAACGTGGTCATCAAAACGATTTCGTCCAATGAAACGTCCTGGAACAACATGTCGTTGACCAGGCTGAAGTGTTCAGGATCAGAATTTTGTGCATCAGCAACGGGTGTCGCTGATGCCATGGAAGAAAAAAACGATTGAATCTGGCCAACCGTCAGCTCAAGAATGGTAACGGCTGTGCTACCGATTACCACGACATTATTTGCGGGCATACAAGCTCCTATTTTTCGTAATCAACTTTGTAAAACTTGGAAATACCAACCCCGGATTTGCTAGAATCCCGCAAAATATCGCCTGAAATCGTCAGCGTGCCGGTGTCGTCACCGTTGATAAACGGGATTAAGGATGCGCCTAATTTCACTCGAAAAATGTTGGCCTTAAAGCCTTTTTGCGTAATCTCATTGATGCCATCAAAAATGATTGAAAACTCCGCACCGGCGCGTAAAATCGCCTCGACTTTTTGGGAGTCGGATGTTGCGTAACTAATCAACGCAGGGGTCTGCAACTCGGTCACAGGATTATCGCTGATGACCACGCCGCCGCGTTTAATCTCGTAATCGATACCTTCCAACAACGGATCGCCCGATACGTTATTCTTGATCACAATATTTTTTTGCCCGATACCATCCAAGTCGATATAGGCACCAGGTTCAATGGCATGCTCTTGGTCTGTAATGGTTTTGCTGGTCACTTGACTGAGTGACCCCAAAACCGCCAAGGCAATGTTTTCGGCTTTGAGGTCTTTTGCCTCAATATTGATTGTGGCCTTATTCACCTCTCTAAACGATTCTTCTAAACCGCCGCCACCCTGGTAATTCTTGATATCCAAAACGCTTTCATCGATAGCGATTTCGAACTTGGCGCTATTGCCTAAGGTCTTGTACGGTGCATTGGGGATAAACGTGGGTTTGATGTATGGGGTTCCTGCGGCTTTGTATCCAGCCATTGCGGCTCCTTATAATATGGGTTGTGCGAATTGAATGTGAATGACAACCTCTGCGCGTATAACGTTAGATCCCGGTTCGCGGTAATATGCATTGGTGGTTTCGGGTTCGTAGACGGTGCATAGGCTGTTGAGATGATCATCTGGGGAGATAAATAAGGCCTGCACAAGGTCAATGCGCAGTAATTCGGCATCCAAATCATTGTGTCGATCAGATGCGGTGGAAGTTGCTTCGACCACGACTTCCCACGCCCAAAGTATATGTTTGGGTAAAAAATCGAGGTGTTTTTGGTCTTTGGGGGTCAGAGTAACGGTATTTAAGGCCTCATCTGATGTGCTGGTTGTCTTGTTAAAATGCGCATCAAGCGAAAAATTAAAGCCGCTAGATTGCTGTATCGCGTTTAAACGGCGCAGTATCTCTTGTAAAATTAATAATGACCTGGGGCTTTTTTTCATACGGCCTTTAAAACAAATTTCAGTTGTTGGTTGATCAATCGTTTCAATTCGGCGGATGCGAACGTACGAATTTTGTCTTTCAACAACGTAAATGACTGATCAATAGACGGCCCAACGGGGAACTGTATATCATCCCTGCCTGTGCCGGTGCGCTTTGCCACTAACCGCCCATTTTTTGACTGAATAAAAAACGCTTTTTTATACAGCTTCCTGCCGCCGCTTTTTGTGATTTTCAGGGTGATACCCCGCTTGGTTTTTTTGGCGGCAAACTGATTCAGCGATGGGGAAGACACAGAAACGGAGATTTTTGCCCGTAAAGTTTTACGGGTTGATCGACTGATCTTTAAATTATCCCGTAAGAGCCTGGCCTTAAGATTAAGATCTGATCTAATTAAACTGCTGGTATACGTGCGAGTTTTTTGGATGGCTTTGTTCAGGGCTTGGTTTGTTGCTTTATTCAGCATCGCAGGCGAATTTTTTAAAAACCGATCCAGCTCATTAAGGCCGGATACGGTCAATTTTGACTCAATCATACGATCATCTAACCAATAGGCTTACTTGGTAACCATCATCACTGATGATTTGGTCAACTTCAAAAATTTCGCGTTCGCCGCTGTATTTATCTTCGATTTCGATTTCATCTCCACTCTCTGGCGGGGATGATAACGCGTGTTTGGCGATATAGATCATGGTGCCATGATCTGTAACTAAATTATTTTCACCATAAATTTCTGTATTCCTGGACACATCCACAAATGTATCCAATTCGTCGCCGTTTTGAAATCGATACGTAGCATGATAATCGCCACTTTTGGCGATTGCATGTGCAACCGCTTTTGCCGCCGGTGACAGTGACATCAAGATGCCACAACTTTCACCAGCACGTTGGGTCGGCTGCACATCGGCAATGGGTTAGACTCACAATACAAATCCCAGCCGGTGCCGTTTGCACGCTCGACGTTCCAAGCGGTGAATAGTTCACCGGGTTTGTTCACGGTTTGCATTAACTCGGCAGGTGCAGCGTAGGTTCTAAACGTATCCATAGTGCCTTCTGGGAACGCGTGGCCTTCGTTTTCATCGATAAATCGGCGCGTGATTGATTTGCCCTGTGCGTCAAAAGAAGGCACCCGTGCGTTGTACTGGATAAACTTGAGACCGCCATATTGAAACGGCGCGTATTGCAAACTGTCGCGTAATGCTTGGCCATCGTTGAACCGGTCGTAAGCGGCCTTCACTTCTTTGTGCCCAACCAGGGCAGAGAAAAATTCCGGGCTGACAATGACGCAGACGTTCTTCATGACTTCGCCTAAGAGGTTTTCATCGATATGTAGTTGTATGGCCATGCATTGCTCTCGGACTTCAAAATTAGGGTCAGAAAGTTTGAAGTCGAAAACTTGCTGTTGCACATTGAATTCGTCAAAAAGGTCATAAATAAGCGTGCCGTCAGCATCGTTGATTTTACCTTTGAGTGCGCCAACGCGCAGGTTTTCGAGGGTTATGGCTTGGTTGTTGCGCATCGTGGCCAATTTTTTGACCATAAAATTACTGACCGTTTCGAGCGAGGTGCTACCAAATGCGGTCAAATTTTGGATATCACGAGGGGAAATTGATCCCGTGTGCGGGATGTGGGGGATTTCAAAGCTTTTAACACGTCGTTTTTCGTTGGTTAAGGCTGTGCCTACTGCGCCACGTTCGCCCGTTTGTAAAAGTTGCAGCGTCCCTTGGTTGTATTCTATTGTGATGCTGGTGGTTGATACAGATTCTACGGGGAATAGATCCATTCCATTCACCAGTCCGTACATATTGGGCAAGACATTTATCGCCTTAGTCAAGGTTGAGGCGTTAAACGCATTGGAATCTTTGAACGGGTCGAGTATTAGGGACATGGTGTTACCTTGAAAAAATTTGAAGCCCACGAATGTGAGCGGGGGTTCCCGGATGGGGGAGCTAGCTAGGTAGCTTTTAGGTGGGGTTGAGTGATTACGTTATTACAGCTAAACAATCTTTCCGATTGGCTCAAAACCCAATGCGAACAGATCCACATCGGATGTCGGTCCGGAAGCATTGACGGTCAGCATCCCAGCCTGTTTCAGCTCTGCTGTGGCGGTTGTAATTTGCGCCTCGGTGAGGTCGCCAAACACCAAGCCTTGGTTAATCAAGTAGCATTGTCTCGCCATCACAGGGATGTCGATGGCATCCGTTTGGTCAGTGGTGTCAACTGGCACAATCGCCACGACTTTGGCAACGTCAGATCCGTCGGTTGCCGCTGGGTCAACGGGCACATATTCACCGCTGGCAGTGATTTTGCCCAAAACTTGACCAAATTGAACCACGGTGTCGACTGCAATAGGTGCAGAATCACGAGAATAAAATTGTAATTCGGTGGCTTCTTGGTGCACTAGATCGGTAAATTGAGGGTCTTGGTGGATAAAGCTCATATATTTCCTTTATTGCTGTTATTGCTTTGCGGCTTTGGCCGCCAATAATGCGGCATCGAGCAATGGGTTCGTGGATGCTGTGGGTACGGCTGATCGTGTTGGGCTTGTCGTGGATGATGTGACCATATGTGACCATAAGTCCTGTCTGACTTGGGCGACCGTTAAGCCTTTTTTGATGTAGGCGGTGGCTTCTGCTGCTCCGTTTGCACCTCTAACTTCGTGGCACATTTGCGTGATTTTGGCGTATTCAGCAGCGCTTAAAGCGGTTTCCGTTTCAGCGGGTTCATCCAGTTCAGGATTTTCGGCTTCCATTTCCTTTTTGGCATCTTCGACACTCGTGTCGTTTTCGATCCATTTTGTGACTTGTGCCATGTCTGAGCTAATGCTCAATAACTCTAGGACGCGATCTTTATCGGCCATTATTTCATCCTGTGTTTGTTGTGTTTGTTGTGTTTGTTGTGTTTGTTGTGTTTGTTGTGTTTGTTGTGTTTTGGAGCTTAATGAGGTAAAGAAATTTTCGACGGGGATAACCTGGTCTGCTAGACCAATATCAACCGCGTGTTGGTTTTTGTAGACTTTGGCTTCAGTTTCCATCACATCTTGTGGTGATAGGTTTCGATATTTGGCAACGGCGGCCACGAACATTTGTCGGATGTCGTCGACATCCGCTTGGGCGGCCTCCAATTGTTCCAGGCTCATGCTAACGTCAGGGTCACCAAATGCCTTTTGCTCACCGGATCGGATGGTGTGCACTTTGACGCCTTGATATTCATTGGCCTGGGTCATATCGTAATATTTTGCGATAACGCCAATTGAACCAACTCCGCCTGTTTGAGGCAAAATGATTTCAGTGCATGCGCTGGCGATCAGATATGCGGCGGAGTAGGCCGATTCGTCAACCACGGCGATTAAGCGTTTTTGCTTGCGTGATTGGTAAATCTTTTCAGCAAGGTCGAACACTCTTTCGACTTCTCCGCCGCCGGAAGAAATTAAAAAAACCAGGGTATGTATTGCATCGTCCAACATGGCCGTATCCAACGCGTTGGATAAATCGGTATACGTTGTGCAGTGCATGCCATTTGCGGGATGGTGTAATAGCATGCCGTCAACCCCAATGATGGATACGCCGTCAGGTGCTTTCATTGTTAATGCTAACGGTTTGGCCACTGAGCATTGTTGATGCCCAAGGTCTAGGTGATTTTGCTGTGCAACGGTTGAGATGTATGCATTGAAATGATGCTCATGCATCATCATGGGTCTATGCAATATCGTTGATAATTGCCGCTGTTTGTAAGTCATGTAACTCGCCTGATTTCTGTGTGGTGTTCGGGTTGGAATCTAGCGTTATTTCCATCTCTAACAACGTTTCTCGTTCTGCCTTGATGCGCTCTAGGGTTGTCCTTGGGTCTTCGCCGCGCTCCACAATTTTTTCTGACAATGTTGCGAATCCGGCGCGCACTTCTAACATGTCTGCCATCGCGTCCTTGAACTGATCAACACCTTCCCATCCTGGGGCACGCCACTCTTCTGGCGTATGTTCTTCAGGGTTATCCCAAAAATCGGGTATATCGATTTTGCCGGATAATACGGCGGCCTCGACAAACCAACGCCCGATTTTTCGGCAAAATTTGTGTATTAGGATGTTTTTTTGTATTTGCTCACATTTGCGCCTAAATTGGCTCAAACCAAACCGCAGAGAGGTGTAATTGACGTCGGATAGGTCGCCAGACATCATTTCATAGCTGACGCCATAGCCCATCGATATGTCTCTGAGTTGCTGTTTTACCCAGTCAATCGTGGTTGATCCCACTTCGGCTGGTTGACTTAGATTAAACTCTTCACCAGGGTCGCCATAATAGGCACCTCCTGGTGTGATGCCTCTTATTTGGTTGCCGTCATCGTCCTGTCCTTCGTCAGATCCAAATAGATCATCTCCTGTTTCGACTGGCGTGGTAATGAAGGCGGTTATGCTAGCCGCAAATTTTTTGCGCTTTAATTCGGCGTCTTCATACCGTTCCAGCTCATACAATTTTTCAATAATGGTCGCCAACCAAGTCATGCCGCGTACTTGTCCGGGCCGAGTTGGGCGGTACAAGTGGGCGATTTCTCTGGCGGGGATGGGTATCGTTAAGTGGTGGGAATTTTGATTTAATTCACCGGGGTGGTCTGGATACATCCAGTACGAGAGGCGCTTTCCGCTATGGTCAAATTCGATGCCGAGTGTTTTGCGATTTCCATCAGGCGTGTGACTGGTGGCATCCTCACAGATATCCGACTCCAGCAATTGGAGGCGAAGCGGTACCACAGCTTTCGGGTCATCAATATACCGCGCCCGAACAAAACATTCACCGGCGCTAATTAACGCTGTGGTCGCCAATGTCTCCAATCCACAAAAATCCAGACAATCATCAAAATCACATTCTATAACCCACTTATCCCACAGGTCTTGCAGCTCTGAATTTTTCCATCGGGGGACAATGCCGCTACCAACCAGATTGGAGACATACGCTTCAAGCCCTGCTTGCGCATGTGGGTTATCTCGTATCGCTTCTCTGGCTCGGTTTCGTGCTGTTTGGTTAGAGTCTAATATGGCTGAATTTGGCCCTAAATTATTACTACCCCAGTCTTTATTTTGCTTTCTTGTGCGATTTGCTGCTTTGTAAGAGGATTTTCCGCCCGAGAAAAGACCAAAAATATGGCTCCATGCGCTCATCTATCCACCCATATCACCGTTTTTCGTGATCCTCTTTTTACCTTGTTATTTTGTGTGCGGATGTCTAGCAGTATCGTCTTTCTGAGTGTATGAAGATCTTTCAGATTTGCCGCGTTATACTCGGTTTCAACGCCGGATGGGGTTTTAACCTTAACAACCTGGACACCCATTGTGATATCAATGATTGCATTTTCGACGATTTCTAAATGTTTTTTTGTATACATGAATGTGTCTTATGAAGGATATTTAAGTGAGTTATTCTTGTTTGAACGATACTGGCAGGATATTTAAGCCTAACGATGGATCACATGAATGTGTCTTATGAAGAATATTTAAGTGGGTTATTCTTGTTTGAACGATACTGGCAGGATATTTAAGCCTAACGATGGATCACATGAATGTGTCTTATGAAGGATATTTAAGTGGGTTATTCTTGTTTGAACGATACTGGCAGGATATTTAAGCCTAACGATGGATCATCTGAATACAAAATAATCTGATGTTCATCGGGCTCGGAGGAATTGAGTGTAATTTTGATACATGTTGTAGACCGTTTTACGCCGGATTGAGTCGTCCAAACCGTTTGCTCGATTTGTATTTTTGTTGCCTGGTGAATATTGCACTGCATGTTTTTCTCCAAAAAAGCGTTTTAGTCATTAAATTTATACCCATCAAAAGAGTCCCAAAACCGCTCATACTCAGACAATCGTGTGATTGCTTTGACCATTTCCGAGCCATCGAAGCAGTTCAAAAATGGATTCGGCACTTCGTTCATCAAACGCCACTCATTTTTACGATCATGATTGCGACAAAAACGCTCTATTAAGCCACCAAAATACTGTATTTTATCGTGATTGAAGACATCCCCCGGTGAACTGGTGACACTAAACTGTGTCATTTTATCGTGATTGTGAATGCGGAAATCTTTGTACAATCCATGAGTACCCAAGGTATGCCCACAGGATCCTAAATGCGGATTATCCGAGATATCAACATTAGAGCTGTACCACACATCAATGTGTATCACGTTAGATGGGATAGCCACATCGACGGGTAACCCGATGGGGTCAATCAAAATCAGTTGATTAACCTGGGCAAATGATTTTGCAGCATCAATGGCCACTTTGCAGTATTTGCCATTCGCGATAATGGTTAAATCATTGGTTTTTTTTCCGAAATGCAATAAATGCCCACCAATGTGGATGGTAAAAGTCGATCATGGGGTGTTTTTTTGGCAGTACGGATGGGGTGTCGTACAAGGATATAATTGTTTTCATAGTTTTTTAATCGGTATTAATAAGTGACTCATATAGTGATTTGCGTCTATCATCGATGAGTAATTCGATTTCCATGATTTGATGTGTGGACAAATTTGCGCTGCGCGCCAAAATGTCGGGTAAAGTATCCAACAATTGTGCCAAAGACTTAAACGACTCTGCCAAAGCAGACCGCAAAGCAGATACATGGACAACCTCCCCAACCATCTCAAGGTACTTAAATTTTTTGGTTTCAGAGTCCCAATATTTCACGCGGTCGGCGGGTGTCATTTGTTCGGGATCGACATCCCCAATCGTTTGGACTAACGCGCCCTTGAATTTACTGTCAACCAACAGTTGCACGCAATCTAACAGCCGATAAACCGGATTACCCCTATCGGTATCAACCGGCACAATGCCATTACTTTGTATGATGCTGCTAACAGTGCGTCGATCCAGTTGTAATTCTCTTGACAATGCGGAGATAGACCACTTTGTGGTCGATGCATCATCCGCCATATATAAAGTGACCGAGCTCTAAAGCCATTTGTTTGTGTGCCCAATCAAGCTGAGATTCTTCTAAGTTCACAACCAATATTTTTTGTTGTTTCCACGCATCGGATTTTATTTTATCTTTGTCCATTGTTTTGGGTATGATTGCTTTCAAATTTGAGGGGTATTGAGATCTTTGCATATTTCGACACTTAGCTCATATAAAGTGCGGTTGTGTTCGGATACAATCCGCACCGCAGAAAGAATTTTAAATTGACCGGAAAATAACGCCACAATCATCTCCCACGACAAGTAAAAATCACGATCCCTAAATAGATAATGATTAGTCCCCGTGAGTCTATATTTAACCATTCACACTGGCTCAAGCAATAACACAAAGTGTTTTGCAGTATTTTTATTTTGTATTCTAAATGCTTTTTTGATCGTGTATTCACCGTCCACGTAGTTGACGAGATCATCCCAACTCCAATAATTAAAACCGTCAATCGTGTATTGATTAGGGAGCATGTCGTATTCCTTGAATGGATGGATTATGGCAATTTGGAAGTGATTTTTTGAGTCCACATTGCATGGACGAAATTGCCATAATCCTGTTGGTGGGATTGTCAGTTATTTTTTTATAGGCATAAAAAAAGCCCGCCGAATGTTTGTTCGGTAGGCTTTAATTTCACGATGACATGATCATAACTATATTAGTGTATACTGTCAATCTATTTATTTATTGATTTAAACATGCCCTGACTGTCCGCATCATTTTAAGCCAAGGATAATAGGGGCCAGGATCGGATCGACGAGAGGGATCTAATGTTGCGTGAGATTGTACGCTGTGGGCAGAAAGCGGAATATTATGGCGTTTTAAAATATCGCAAATTAACGCAAAAGACGCCGCCAACTGTGCGTCAGTCCACGCATTTTTGCCTGCATAACCAGCATGCTCAATACCAACACTATCCTCATTACAACACCGTACGTGGTTAGCTTGATTTTGCTCCTTCACCAATTGGACAACCTGACCCAATGATGTGATGACATAATGCGCGGACACTTTGCGCGAATTATGCCGCAAAAAACTAATACACCCTGCACCGGCCCCCTCGCATGTATGCAGCACAATGCGCCGTATTTTACCGCCGTTCCGGCTGCTGTAATGATCTGACCCAAGATAAGAGATATCGAGATCGGAAGCCATAGCGGATGACCCTAATGAAGCAAAAAAAACCAGCAGAAAAATAAATTTCCTCACGGGAAAATTGCCGTGATGAATTTAGGCCGGGGTATAATCATCGAGAAAAACAAAGTTGCAAAAATAAAAACAACAATAATAACGATCAGTGATTTTACCTCGATGCCATTATTTGTTGTAATTTTATCAATGGCTCTAACGCCACCGGAAACGCTAGACCCGGTACTTTTAGACACATCTTGAGACACACGGCTATTAACGGTACTTTTCGACGTAACGGCATTATTTGATCCATCGATGGGCGGGATCTCTGAGTGCGCGCTGACATCCACCTCCATTTGTGCAGTTTGTCCGCCAGCGCAGGCAGACAAAGCAAAAGAAAATAACAGCAAAGCGAGTAATCGGTTGAAGGGCATAAGAGGTGAACCTTGAGCGTAGTAGCGGGGGTTGAATTGGGGAAACTATGAAAGGCCCGAGAAGATAGGCACTTGTGCATAAAAACCGCGATGTTGCACATGATGAACAGGTGCCATAAAAATAAACATGATTAAAATCAGTGACTTATTAGGTATAAATCAGCCACCTGTGGAGCGTGCAAAAAACCCAAAAAAAATCCGTAATCGGGGCTCTCCGACATCCCCGATCATTTTTTAGACCTGGAAAGAACCTACTAAATTTTTTTAATATTGTATTTAATTATATCTTTCAATATGTTTATTAATGCTACTCCACAGTATCCTGACATACCTACCATGGATGCAGTAGCATGAGGAGACAACGAGTAATGAGAGCAAACATGATAAGTTAAAATACCAGAAAAACCGGATGAAAATAATTCTATGAAAACCTCTAAATAAGTAAAGTTTTTACCGTTTTTTGTTGATATTAGTAGTTTTACTATTGCACCTGTAATACATAAAGTTGACAGATATTGTATGCTATTTTTCATTTTTTTACTGTGGCGGGTGTAGGGGGGTCGAATGCAGATTTAATTGGTGGGTATATAGGTTTTACAATCGTATTTATTATTATCACTTCATTATAAGGGTTTTAGTATATACTGTCAATGATTTGTATTGGGTAATACATTTTTTCTTATTCCATGGGGATCCATCGAGGGGAACCTGACCAAGTTGGTGAGGTAGGGCAGATTGACCAATTCAGTAAAGCGCTGCGCGGTGAATATTTAATGCCTGTTGTAAAAGGCATGTGCCAACGTTCCCATTTTTTCTTATTCCATGGGGATCCATCGAGGGGAGCCTGACCAAGTTGGTGAGGTAGGGCAGATTGACCAATTCAGTGAAGCGCTGCGCGGTGAATATTCAATGCCTGTTGTAAAAGGCATGTGCCAACGTTCCCATTTTTTCTTATTCCATGGGGATCCATCGAGGGGAACCTGACCAAGTTGGTGAGGTAGGGCAGATTGACCAATTCAGTGAAGCGCTGCGCGGTGAATATTCAATGCCTGTTGTAAAAGGTATGTGCCAACGTCCCCATTTTTTCTTATTCCATAGGGATCCATCGAGGGGAAGCTGACCAAGTTGGTGAGGTAGGGCAGATTGGCCAATTCAGTGAAGCGTTGCGCGGTGAATATTCAATGCCTGTTGTAAAAGGTATGTGCCAACGTTCCCATTTTTTCTTATTCCATCGGAATCCATCGAGGGGAGGAGAATTTTTGTCGGATTAAGTGGGGTTATTTGATTATTTTTTGTGCTGAAGAATATTTGACTGGTTTTTTTTAGAAATTTGACTGGGGGTCAAGTGGTCACAGGTTCAAATCCTGTCGTCCCGACCAAAATACCTTTTTTTATTGTTCAACTGATATTTGCTGATAGCCTTTTTCGACCAAACAGGCGTGGTTTATTTGGCTTTGTTGGAAGCCATTTTGTGAGTTGCTTGCTGGAGGTTGAATAGATCCACGCCTTGAAATTTCTATCGGTTGAGCCAATTGTCGATTTAGTGCGTTTCTATTGGCCTCTTGTCGGCACTCAGCCAAATCGTGAGCGCTGGCAACTGTGCCATCAGGTTGTGCCCAACGCAATGGTGAACTGCATGCCGTTAGGCAAAAACAGGTAGTAATCAACCAATAGCGCATAAGTTGTTCCATAATGGCTAAAGCACTAATTATGGCAGAGTTTCGTTGATTGTGTGTGTTTTTTTAATGGCATCCGGAGACGATTCGAATATCTGACTTAGCGCTTAGGCGTATTGGTAATATGTTGCTTATAATCATGATGGGTTTTAAATGCTACCTGTCGACGTATTCTAGAGTATCTTCGTCATGGTTGCTATCACCACAATTCCAGTGACTATGATGCCGCCCAAGCGAACAGTTATTCTCATTTCTAATTCCTTTAAGTCACGCTTGAGATCAATGATATCTTGCTTTGTCGCTAAGTTATCATTGATGAGATTTGCCATACCTTCAGTTTGAACTTGGGCTTGCTCTGTGGTAAAACCAGCACTTTCGGGTTTTTTGGCGTAGGCGAGTGTGTCAAATGCGATTGCAGGCATAGTAATATCCCCTCCTTAAATCAAGTATATCAAAGGATCCTGCTATTTGCACTGTCCGTTGGTTTGGTGGGAGTTAAGGCGGGATGCGCATAAACATGAGCGCCCAGATGGTTAGAATCAGTGATCGGAAACGGCTGTTCTTATTGTAAAATTAGAACTATTTCTAATGTATGAGCTGTCCCATGTAATATCCAAAGACTGGTACGCATCTTTGGCGCAAAACCAAGTCTCGTTTTCGGAAGTCCCCCCTCCGAAACAGCTCACCATAATTTGGTCGCTGCTGGAAACACGTAAAAGGACATTGTGGTATACTCATACAAACTATAAGGAATGCTCATGCCTGTTGTCGCGTTTGATACATTGGAGCTCACCGAAACCCTGAAGCTATCAGGATTTACGGATGATCAGGCCAAAGGCATAACTGGTGCCTTGAAACAAGCGCAAGATGTGCATTTGGAAACCCTGGCCACAAAGCAAGATATCAAGGGCGTCAACACAAAAATCGACAGCCTTGAAGAAAGGTTGAAAGGTAAAACAGAAACCGACTTGTCCAATGCTAAATACGATATAATTAAATGGATGGCAGGTTTGTTGTTGGCTCAAGCCGGTTTGGTCGCAGCTTTGGTAAAGCTGCTTTGAGATCTTTTAAAAGTTAGCCCACATAAACGGTTAAGGAATGCTCATGCCCGTTGTCGCGTTTGATACATTGGAACTCACCGAAACCCTGAAGCTATCAGGATTTACGGATGATCAGGCCAAAGGCATAACCGGTGCTTTGAAACAAGCGCAAGATGTGCATTTGGAAACCTTGGCCACAAAACAAGATATTAAAGACCTCAGTGCAAAAATGGGGGCTGACTTGTCCAATGCTAAATACGATATGATTAAATGGATTTCGGGTTTGTTGTTGGCCCAAGCCGGTTTGGTCGCAGCCTTGGTGAAGCTGCTCTGAGGTCTTTTAAAAATGAGCACCTTTGTTATCATCTTGTTTCAGCGTTCCCGATAGCTCGGTTAACTGTATATTCATTAGCTGCATCTAATTTTTCGCATTTCAGGCTGAAGTGAATTAATACGTTTGGCCTGTAGCCACAGTCACAATATCCTCCTGATCATCACTTTTCGCCGACGATAACTGTCTCCACTTAGTTCGAAGATGGTTGCATGATGGACTAACCGGTCAATGGCCGCCACTGTCCGGTAAAGATCTGATCCCCGCCAGAAAAGGACTGGTTAGCCGTGACGATCAGGCTTTTACGTTCATAGCGATAAACAATAAACTCAAACAGGGCATAGCTCTCTGCTTCGGTTTTTTTCACATAACCAATATCGGTACGCTTGATCAGGTATCGCAAAAGCTGGGTGTTAACCTTCCCGCATTTTAATTGGCGAGGTCTAAAAGGCGTATTAGTGTGTTTGTTTTCCGTATTGTGTCTGTGTTGCCTTCTGTGCCCTCCGCAAGCGCACACAGACGCCGGGCTTAGATAAATATGGTATGTGGTTTTATCTGGTTATTGTCACCCGTTGCCGCCTCAAACATAGCCTCGGTTGCGGTGCTCATTGCTTGGCGCACGAGATCTAAATTTACCTGAGCAGTAAAGAGACTGATTAACACATAGTCTCTAATGTCCGCGTTATCCTCAGTATTAACGGACTCAAAAAAAGCCTGCATTTCCTCTGGTTGCAAAAAACGCGTTCGGGCTTTTTCCTTGCCCATTTCAATGTTTTCACAAGGGTTTTTGCCATTGAACATATTCCGGGCGGATGCACGGTTGAACATTGCCCTAAACGTCACTATCATCCTATTTGCAGTAGCAATGCTGACCCGATCCGACACTTCATCGTACAACTCTTGTGCTATTGCCGTCGTAATCTCGGATAATTTTTTTATAGCCAATTTTGAAATATACAGCCGATAATACATTTCCGGGTTTTTTGTCTGTTTATTGCGTTTGATAATATGCTCCGTCAGATAGCGGTCAAATAGCTCAGCAACACTGCATTCAAGCCGAAAATCCGCTTTTTTGCATTTGGATTATGCCCGTGTGCTATTGCGCTCCAGCGCAGCTCTGCACGCATTCTCAATCGACCAATCGGGATATTTGCCCAATGTTATGCGCTCTGGCTTCCCGCCGATTTTTTTGTAAACCAAAAAAGGCTTTATTGCCAGTTGGTTGCACTCTCAATTTAAGGCAGGTCACTTTTGTGTCATGATATATCGTGATTTTGTTGGCTGTTGGCTGTTGGCTGTTGGATTGCGTCTATCTCGCGTTTTGTAAAATTTAATCTGAATGGCTCGCTCATCAATCCCCCTAATCCCTCTGGCTTCAGGCGTGTGTTAGTTTTTATGCTACCACCCGTGCTACTTTTGGGGTGTATTTTGGCGCATTTAAAGGAATTTTCAGGCATATGCATAAATCGACATATATCGAGTTTTATGGTGTATATGCCTGATTTATCAATGTAAATTAGGCGTCCCGGAGACGATTCGAACGTCCGACCTAGCGCTTAGGAGGCGCTCGCTCTATCCTGCTGAGCTACCGGGACTAGGATGCGGGGATAATACCAAAAATGTTTGAAAGACCACAAGAGCTGGATTCTGTCGGTAATCTTGTTTGATACCGTGCAATCTGGATATTTTATACTAAAATCAGCTATATACCGTTATTGAAAGATGTAGCGGTATTACGTTGAAAGCGTGTTAGAATGGTCGGCATTTAAAGCGGCTTCTCTGAACAAAAGGCATAACAATAATATGGAAAAAAAGTTTACTAAGCCTGAAAATGAAAGTGGAAAATTGAATACAACGGTTAAGCAATCGCAAACCAATCCGCATAACAAAGGTAAAAGCCATCACCGCAGAAAGCGCAAAACAGTGTCTGAGCCAGAATGGGATATTTCTCAATTTGAAGTAGAAGCTGTGCCCGATAAAACGCGGTTTCATGATTTGGGGCTAGCGGATGTCATCATGCATGCCATTCAAGACTTGGGTTTTGAATACTGTTCTCCGATTCAAGCGCAGATTTTACCGCAAACATTGAAAGGGAATGATGCCATTGGGAAGGCACAAACAGGGACAGGGAAAACAGCCGCGTTTTTAATTACCTTAATTCAGGATTTGTTGGATCATACGCCAGAAGAGCGTTTTCTGTTTGAGCCGAGAGCGTTAATTATTGCACCTACGCGAGAGTTGGTGATGCAAATTGCCAATGATGCACGTGATTTATGCCGTTATGCGGGTTTGCATACGGTGACGATGGTCGGTGGTTTGGAGTATGGCAAACAAAAGCAACAGATGGAGCATCAGTTAGTTGATATTGTCGTCGCGACACCTGGGCGTTTGATTGATTTTATGACACGCAAAGATCTCTCTTTAGAGGTTATCGAAACATTGGTTTTGGATGAAGCGGATAGAATGTTAGATATGGGGTTTATTCCTCAAGTGAAGCGGATTGTGCGTGCAACACCAAGGGTTGAGCACCGTCAAACACAATTATTCAGTGCGACGTTTAACCAGGATGTTTTGAATTTGGCGTCGCAATGGACTTATGAGCCAGTGAATGTTGAGGTTGAGCCCGAGCAGGTTGCAACGGATACGGTTGAGCAAAAAGTGTATATGGTCTCGAACGACGACAAATTTAAATTACTGGTGAATATTTTGCATACGCCAGAGGTGGAGCGGGTGATTATTTTTGCAAACCGCCGAGACCAAACGCAACGTTTGTTTGATCGTATTCGTAAAACAGATATCAAAGTCGGCATTTTGTCTGGTGAAATTACGCAAAACAAGCGTTCTAGGACGTTAGAAGATTTTAAAACCGGAAAGATTAAGGCTTTGGTTGCGACGGATGTTGTGGGTCGCGGTATTCATATTGATGGGATCACACATGTGGTGAATTATAACCTACCCGATAATCCTGATGATTATGTGCACCGTATTGGGCGCACTGGGCGAGCGGGCAGTTGCGGCATTGCAATCACCCTAGCGTGTGAATATGAGTCCTTTGAATTACCTGCGATTGAAGATTTATTGGGCACTAAGTTGAAGTGCGAACTACCACCAGAAGCGTTGTTAAAATAGTTATGCTCAAAAATGCAATGACGGTGGACGTGGAAGATTATTTTCAGGTCTCTGCGTTTGAAAATGTGATTGACCGTGATGATTGGGAAACGTTACCTTGCCGTGTTGAAGCAAATGTTGATCGTATTTTGTCGCGTTTTCAACAGGCGGACGTCAAGGCAACGTTTTTTATGTTGGGTTGGGTTGCTGAGCGTTATCCCAGCATGGTGAAGCGTATTGTGGCTGAAGGGCATGAACTGGCTAGCCATGGTTATGCGCATGTTCGTGTGATTCATCAAACGCCAGCGCAATTTAGGGCGGATATTGAAAAAACCAAAAAGTTGCTAGAGGATATTGGCGGCCAACCGATTAGAGGTTATCGTGCTGCCAGTTACTCGATTGGGGAAAAAAATCTTTGGGCACTGGATGTTTTGCTCGAATCTGGTTATGAATATAGCTCCAGCATTTATCCGATTAAACATGATTTATATGGCATGCCAGATGCGCCAAGGTTTGCTTTTAAACATAACGACACCGGTATATTGGAAATTCCCGTCACTACAACGGTCTTGTTGAATAAAACCATTCCTTGCGGAGGCGGTGGGTTTTTCCGGTTTTATCCATATTCAGTTTCACGTTGGTTGATTCAACGGGTGAATCAACAAGAACACCAGTCTACCGTATTTTATTTTCATCCTTGGGAAATTGATCCGCAACAGCCGAAACAACAGGGCTTACCACTCAAAACGCGATTTCGTCATTATTTAAATCTGCATCGAATGGAGCGTCGATTAGTACGTTTGTTGCAGGATTTTGAATGGGCTCGTATGGATGCTATTTTTCTAGATCAGGAACAAGTTTTGTGACAGCAGCAATAACGATTCAACCTTTATCTGCATCAGACCATGCACAGTGGGATGCTTATGTGGCCACCCAACCGAGTGCAACGTTTTTTCATCTTGCCGGGTGGAAAACGGTGATTGAACAAGCCTTTGGTCACCGCACGTTTTTTTTGTTTGCGCAGCAAGCCGGTCAAATCGTCGGTATTTTACCTTTGGCTCGGGTAAAAAGTTTGTTGTTTGGTCATTCCCTATCATCCTTACCCTTTTGTGTTTATGGCGGGGTTGTTGCCGAAGCCGAGGATGTGCGTGAAGCCTTAGAAGCTGAAGCCTGCCGTTTGGCGGATGAACTGCAAGTGGATCATTTAGAGATGCGTAATCGGCATCCCGTACATGATGAGTGGCCCAAAAAAGCCCTTTATGTCACCTTCCGAAAAGAAATTGCCGACAGTATTGAACAAAATTTGAGCAATATACCGCGCAAGCAACGCGCGGTTGTTCGTAAAGGGATTAAGGCGGGCTTGGAAAGCCGAGTGGATGCTGAGGTGAATGATTTTTATGCGTTGTATGCTGAAAGTGTGCGGAACTTAGGCACGCCTGTATTCTCAAAAAAATATTTCCAGGTGCTGAAAACGGTGTTTGGGGATGCGTGTGAGGTGATGACGGTGACGCATCAAGGCAAAGCCGTGAGTAGTGTGATGAATTTTTATTTCCGAGACCAAGTGTTGCCCTATTATGGGGGCGGTGGTGTTGATGCGAGAGCGCTTAAAGCAAATGATTTTATGTACTGGGAAGTGATGCGCCGTGCGTGTGAAAAAGGTCTAAAATGGTTTGATTACGGTCGCAGTAAAGAGGGGACAGGATCGTATGCTTTCAAGAAAAATTGGGGGTTTGTACCCGAGCCATTGCACTATGAGTTTTATTTGGTTAAGGCCAAAACGGTGCCGGATTTGAATCCATTGAATCCGAAGTATCAAATATTCATCAAAACGTGGAAAAAATTGCCATTGCCTGTGGCGAATATGATTGGCCCACATTTGGTGAAATACTTAGGGTAGTCCGATTGAATAAACCACCCCTGTTATTTTTAGTACACCGAATTCCTTATCCACCGAATAAGGGGGATAAAATTCGCTCATTTCACCTGTTGAAGTATTTATCTCTACAGTATGATGTGCATGTGGGGACGTTTATTGATGATCCCTTTGATCGCCAATATATGCCAAATGTTGAGCGTTATGCCGCTTCTACCTGTTGCCTGACTTTAAATAGCCGATGGGCCAAGTTAAAAAGTGTGTCGGGGTTGCTCACAGGGTTGCCTCTGACACTGCCATATTATGCGAGCCGTGCTATGCAGCGTTGGGCGGCAGAAACGCAGAAACGGTATGCGATTCAGCATATCTTGGTTTTTTCTTCATCTATGGCACAGTTTGTTCCAGCGGCGTGTTTGCCTCAAACGGTGGTCGATTTTGTGGATATTGATTCTGATAAATGGTGTCAATATGCAGAAAAACAACGTTTCCCGATGCGCTGGATTTATCGGCGAGAATGCCAAAAATTGTTTGCGTACGAGCAAACAATATCGCGTGCAAGTAAAAAAAGCTTATTTGTGAGCCAAACAGAGGCGGCTTGTTTCCAGCAAAAATTACCCGATATTGCAGATAAAATTGGTTACTTCAATAATGGGGTGGATGTTGATTATTTTGACCCGGAACAGCCATTAGATAATCCTTTCCCGACAGGGAGTATCCCGATTGTGTTTACCGGCGCAATGGATTATTGGGCCAATGTTGAAGGCGTTATGTGGTTTGTTGAGTCTGTGTTGCCATTAATTTTGTCGGAGATTCCCAAAGCGGTGTTTTACATTGTGGGGGGGAACCCGAGTGATGACGTGCTGCGTTTGCGCAGCCAAACCATTGAGGTGACCGGTCGAGTGCCGGATGTTCGGCCTTACCTTAAGTACGCACACGTGATTGTTGCCCCTTTGCGTATTGCTCGGGGCATTCAAAATAAAGTGTTAGAAGCCATGTCCATGGATCAGCCTGTGGTTGTCACGCCGCAAGCGCAAGAAGGCATTTTGGACAATCCTTTTTTACAAGAGCATTGTGATGCAGAGCCTGAGGGGTTTGCACAAGCCTGTGTGTCTGTATTGCGGCGTGACTCAGTGCTTGAGCCTGGGTCATTACGCCGCTTTATTTTGACGCATTACCACTGGCAGTCTTGTATTGACGACTTAATTCAAGCAATAGCAACGGAATGATATTGAATAAAATGACTGCATGGCAGCGACAAACAGCCCTTTTTTTAGCCGCATCTTTGATTCTAATTGGGGTGTTTTGGCCAACATTTGACGCCATGATGGCTATTTGGATGCGTTCAGGCACCTTTACACATGGTTTCATGATTTTTCCCATGAGTTGTTTTTTGATTTGGGAAAGGCGTCGATACTTTGATGCGCTGGTTCCGCAGGTGAGTCTTGTCAGCGCCGTATTATTTTTAGGTTGTAGCCTATTGTGGTTGTTGGCGGCCTTGATTGATGTGCTTGTGGTGCAACAGTTTGCACTGGTATCGATGATGATTTTGCTGGTATCGACGTTATTCGGCTGGCAAGTGTTTTACACCTTTTTATTCCCGCTCATGTACTTATATTTTATGGTGCCATTTGGAGAGTTTTTGGTTCCAAGGTTAATGGAGTTTACCGCCATTTTTACCGTGAAAATGGTGCAACTGAGCGATATCCCCGTTTTTCAAGATGGTCTGATGATCAGTTTGCCAACCGGCGAGTGGCAAGTGGTTGAAGCGTGTAGCGGTATTCGTTACCTGATTGCGTTATTGGCTTTGGGCACTTTTTATGCGTATAGCCAGTATACTTTGCTCTGGAAGCGTCTGTTGTTTGTCATCCTGTGTTTTGGGGTTGCCGTTTTGGCGAACGGTTTGCGGGCTTATGGCATTGTGATGATTGGCCATCTGAGTGGCATGAAATACGCCACGGGTGTGGATCACCTCGTGTATGGTTGGGTCTTTTTTGGCGTTTTGTGTTTATTATTGTTTTGGTTGGGGCGTTATTGGCAAGATCCGGTGGAAGCGAACCCCATACCCGCCACCAATATTCGCCCATCAGCATTGATGCCGACGGTGTTCGTGTTGTTGGTTGGGCTGGTGGGAATGCCCGTTTTATTATCACAGTTACGCCAGGCACCGTCATCCGTGGATGTCACGATTGCACCGATTGTGGCTAAGGCACCGTGGGTGGAGAGTACATCGAATCCTGCGTGGTCACCCCGCTTTCAAGGGGCGAACCAGTCATTTTATTATGCTTTTCGCCAGGAAAATCAGCAGGTCGATGTATTTTTGGCCTATTATTATGCTCAAACTCAGGAAGCAGAGCTGATCAACAGCAAGCATAGGCCATATGACGCCACCCAATGGCAGCGCGTCTCTAAGCAGGTACAAACCGTGGACTTAGGGAATACGCAGTCGCTTGAGGTGACGGAAACACGCTTAAAATCGCCGCTTGGGCAAGAACGCGTGATTTGGCATTGGTACGTTGTGGGTGGGTACGCTGTGAATCAACCACTGTGGGCAAAAATGCTGGAGTTGTTAGCGATTTTTCAGGGTAACAGTGCACAAAGTGGTGTGTTGGTGGTAAAAGCGGATGTGTTGGCAGGGCAAACCATGGAAGATGCTAGCGCGGCTTTATTGGTCTTTATGCAGAGCCACTTTTTGAGATTAATGCAATCATTCATTGAAGTTGAGCCGGAGTAAATAAACATGCAAAGTGACAACGTCGTTTTTCATCATGCGACCGTAACACGTGAGCGGCGCAATAAAATGCATGACCATAAGAGTGCTTTATTATGGTTTACAGGGTTGTCTGGTGCGGGTAAATCAACCCTCGCGCATGCCGTTGAGGAGCGTTTGTTTCAACTGGGTTGCAGTACTTTTGTGTTAGATGGGGACAATGTTCGCCACGGTTTGTGTGGGGATCTGGGGTTTAACGACGCAGATCGGACAGAAAATATCCGGCGGATTGGTGAAGTCTCAAAGTTATTTATTGAAGCGGGCGTGATTGTTTTAACGGCATTTATCTCGCCGTTTCGGGATGATCGTACGCGTGTTCGGGGTTTGCTGCCGCATGGGGAGTTTTTAGAAATTTACTGTGATTGTACTTTGGAAGTGTGCGAGAGCCGGGATGTGAAAGGCTTGTACAAAAAAGCGCGTGCCGGTGAAGTGAAGCATTTTACCGGTATCTCATCGCCTTATGAGGAGCCACATAACCCGCAATTGCGGGTAGACACGGGGGCTCAATCGTTAGCGGATGGGGTTGATGCGGTGATTAATTTACTGGTGAAACGCGGTAAAATTCGTGCGCCGATTACTGAGTCGGAGAGGAATAAGGGCTAAATTATGAAAATAACTATTTTTGGAACAGGGTACGTGGGTTTGGTCACCGGTACTTGCTTAGCCGAAGTCGGTAATGATGTGCTGTGTATGGACGTTGATCAGGCTAAAATTGATGGTTTGAAACAAGGTGTGATGCCTATTTATGAGCCCGGCTTAGAAGAGGTGGTATTGAGTAACCATAAGTCCGGCCGTTTGATGTTTACCACCGATATTGAAGCAGCAGTGAACTTTGGCACCTTTCAGTTCATTGCGGTTGGCACGCCGCCAGATGAAGATGGCTCCGCCGATTTGCAGCATGTGTTGGCCGTTGCTACCGGCATTGGGGCGCATATACAGGATTATCGCGTTATTGTGAATAAATCGACGGTACCTGTCGGGACTGCGGACAAAGTTAAAATGGCTGTGCAAACGGCCATCGATAAGCGTGGACAACAGGCCGAATTTGATGTTGTTTCGAATCCTGAGTTTCTGAAAGAAGGGGCTGCGATTGATGACTTTATGCGGCCAGATCGTATTGTGGTGGGTACGGATAACCCAAGAACAACCGAATTATTAAGGGCTTTATATGCGCCTTTTAACCGTAACCATGATCGTTTAGTGACGATGGATATTCGTTCTGCGGAATTGACCAAATATGCCGCCAACTCTATGTTAGCGACCAAAATTAGTTTCATGAATGAATTGGCGAATATTGCAGACCGAGTGGGTGCAGACATTGAAAATGTTCGTTTAGGCATTGGCTCTGATCCGCGCATTGGTTATCACTTTATCTATCCGGGGTGTGGGTATGGTGGGTCTTGTTTTCCGAAAGATGTGCGTGCGTTAGCACACACCGCCGCAGATTATGACTATAAGGCGGAACTGCTGGAGGCCGTTGAGTCGGTGAACTTCCGGCAGAAAGAGGTGTTGTTTAAAAAAATCAGCCTTTATTACAATGGCGAATTGAAGGGGAAAACCATTGCGTTGTGGGGCTTGGCATTCAAGCCGAATACGGATGATATGCGAGATGCCAGCAGCCGAGTCTTGATGGAATTACTGTGGAAAGCCGGTGCCTCCGTGCGAGCATATGACCCCGTTGCGGCCGAAGAAACACAACGCATTTATGGGGAACGTGCAGATTTGGTTTTGTGTGAATCTGCGAGCGAAGTGTTGACCGGTGCCGATGCGTTGGTGATTGTGACGGAGTGGAAGCAGTTTAGAAGCCCTGATTTTGCCGCGATTAAAGCGGCATTATCATCGCCGGTGATTTTTGATGGGCGTAATATGTATGAACCCGAAACGGTTAAACAAAGCGGTTTAACCTATTATGCGATTGGCCGCGGTGATTGTGTGAGGGAATGAGCCATACGCCGGTCAGTTTACTGCATGATATTCTGCTGCAAACAGCCATCACATCGCCTGATAAGATTGCGCTGATTGATACAGTTCAAACGCTGTCTTACCAGGATCTGGCGGGACAAGTCAAACACGCGGCCTCCGTCTTACTGGCGCGTTCGTTACAGCCTGGCGAACGTGTTGCTATTTATCTGAATAAATCGGTAGAACATGTGATTGCGCTGTTTGCAGCGAGTTTGGCGGGGGCTGTGATTGTGCCCGTCAACGCTTTGTTGAAGCCGCATCAAGTGGCGCATATTTTGCAGGACAGTGGTGCACGGTTTTTGGTTACCTCGGCAGATCGGCGTACGGGGTTGGCTGCGATGTTAGCGGATCATGCGGATGTTGACGTGGTGGTTGATCTTGACCAACCACAAGGCCGAGGGGAGCTTCATTCGCTAGCCAAGATCGAGCCACAAGACCCCGCAGCCATTTTGTATACATCGGGTAGTACGGGGTTGCCAAAAGGCGTGGTTTTATCGCATCAGAACCTCACGCTCGGTGCGCAGAGTGTGAAACAATACCTCGATATTCAAGCACATGATCGATTACTCCTGGTTTTGCCACTGCACTTTGATTATGGTTTTAATCAACTCACCACGGCTTTTTTAGCCGGCGCGAGTGTGGTGTTGATGGAGTACTTGTTTGCCAAAGATGTGTTGCGTAATGTAGCGACCTATGCCATTACCGGTTTGGCCTGTGTGCCCCCTTTATTAATGCAATTGGCGCAGTTAAACTGGCCACCCCAAACAACTTTACGATACATCACAAATTCTGGTGGTCATTTACCCAAACCCACGGTGCAGCACATCTCACAGCAATTGCCGCAAACCGCGCTATTTTTAATGTATGGGTTAACCGAATGTTTTCGTTCAACCTCTCTGCGGCCTAACCAGGTTTTGGACAAACCGGGCTCTGTTGGCCAAGCCATTCCCAATGTTTGCATTCATATTTTGCGGCCAGATGGCAGTGAGTGTGATGTGGATGAAGTCGGTGAACTGGTGCACAGTGGGCCATTGGTGGCGTTGGGATATTGGCAAAAACCCGAGTTGACACGGCAGCGTTTTAAGCCGCTGCCACCTCTGTTAGCACGTGGCGCGTCTGATCTGGCGGTTTGGTCTGGGGATCTGGCGAAGCGAGACAGTGAGGGGGATTTGGTGATCTTGGGGCGTGAGGATGAGCAGATAAAAGTCTCGGGTTATCGGGTGAGCCCAACGGAAGTGGAAAAGGTGTTATCCGAACAAGTGGATGTGGCGAGTGCCCTGGTGTTTGGGGTGCCCCATCCAACGTTAGGGGCCGGCATTGTGGCGGTGGTCACGCTGAAAAAATTGACCGAGGTTGCGGTATTGGTGCAGCACTGTAAAACGTATCTGCCCAATTTCATGTTGCCACAAGCCATTTACATCGACAATACGTTACCGACAACAACAACGGGCAAGTTTGACCGGGCTGAGCTTAAACAACGTTATCAAACTTTATGGGCGGAATGAGTGGTGGCTGAAGCGAAGCGTGTGTTACATGTGATTTACCAATACAGCATTGGGGGTTTGGAAAAAGTCATGTCTGAATGCATTAACCATTTAGACGATGGGTATGAACATCAAGTCGTGAGTTTAACCACTGTGTCTGAGTATGCCTCAAAAAACCTCAATCGAGTCATTCCGATCCAGGCCATGAATAAACGCCCTGGGAATGATTGGTCGTTGTTTTTACGTTTGTATCGGTTCATGCGACAGTTTAAACCAGATGTTTTGCATACTTATAATTTGCCGACATTGGAGTATCAGTTGGTCGGGTTTTTTGCGGGTGTGAACATTCGTGTGCATGCCGAGCATGGTCGTGATTTCAGTGATCCGAAAGGTGAGAATAAAAAATATAACCTCTTGAGGCGTTTGCTTAACCCGTTTATCCACCATTGGGTGCCAGTCTCACAAGACTTGCAGCAATGGTTGTGTCACATTGGTTTACCGAAGAGAAAAATACGCTTAATTTACAACGGGGTGGATACGGATCAATTTCACCCGCTGCAAGCCGGGGCATCGATTGCACCCATGGCGGGTTTTCCAACCAAAGATTCGGTGATTATTGGCACCATCGGTCGGCTCGATCCGGTGAAAAACCAAGCCAGTTTGATTCGAATACTGTCACGGATACAGGCGACCCAACCTGACCTTAAACATCGTCTGGCAATTGTTGTGGTGGGGGATGGCCCGTTGTCGACCGAACTCGCTGAAAGCATCCAAGCGGCGGGTTTGCAAGATGCGGTTTGGATGCCTGGGGCGCGGTATAATATTCCAGACATTATGCGTTACTTTGATCTATTTGTGCTGCCGTCTATTGCTGAAGGCGTACCGATGACCTTGTTAGAAGCCATGGCCACGGGGTTGCCGACCATCTGTAGCCAAGTTGGCGGTATTCCTGAAGTGTTGGCGGCGGGCTGCGGGATTATGTTGGAACCGATGGACGAACCCGCGTGGGCGGAGGCGATCATTGCTTTGCTGATGGATTCAGAGCATGCCAAGGCTTTAGGGCAAAAAGCACGGGCACATGTCGAAGCGCATTACAGTATCCAATCCATGGTTCAACAGTATCAACAATTGTATGAGGCATAAGGCATGTGTGGCATAACAGGCATCTTTGATTTACGTGATCAGCGCACCATTGACACCGCTTTATTGCAGCGTATGAATGATCGGATGCTGCATCGTGGGCCAGATGAATCGGGTATTTTTAGTTTGCCAGGAGTGGGGTTAGCGCATCGGCGTTTGTCGATTATTGACTTATCTTCTGGGCAGCAGCCGTTGTCCAATCAAGCGAAAAGTGTGACGGTGACGTATAACGGTGAAATCTACAATTACCGTGAATTGCGCAAAGAACTGGTCGAGATGGGATATGCCTTTCAAACCCACTCGGACACTGAAGTTCTTGTGCATGCTTGGTCCGCTTGGGGAGAATCGTGCGTTTCTCGATTTCGGGGTATGTTTGCGTTTGCGCTGTGGGATCAACGCGAAAAAGTGCTGTTTGTGGCGCGAGACCGTTTGGGCATCAAACCGTTATTTTATGCGGTATCGCAGGATGGGTTTTTGCTGTTGGCATCTGAGCTAAAGGCGTTGACTTTATACCCAGGGCTTGAAAAAAAAATACAGAATGAAAGCATTGAAGACTATTTTGCTTTGGGTTATGTGCCCGAACCCAAAACCATTTATGCCGACATAAAAAAGCTACCAGCAGGGCACACCATGACGGTCTCGTTAGGGCGCTCTGACTTGAGGCTCAATCAATATTGGGATGTGCCGTTTAAACGCCAAACCGTCATAGACCCAAAAGATTTACAAGTAGAATTGGTTGAGCGTTTAAAAGAGGCCGTATCCGTGCGGATGGTGGCAGATGTGCCGCTTGGGGCATTTTTATCCGGCGGGGTGGACTCTAGCGCGGTTGTGGCGTTAATGGCAAGCTTACAAGATGAGCCGGTGAATACGTGTTCCATCGGTTTTAATGAAGCCAAATACAATGAAAGCGATTATGCGCAACGCGTGGCGGATCGTTACAAAACCAATCACACGCTTGAAATTGTCGGCGAAGAAAACATCCGCCTGGTGGATGAGTTGGCCCGGCTTTATGATGAACCCTATGCGGATAGCTCAGCGATTCCAACCTACCAAGTGTGTCAACTGGCGCGGAAAAAAGTGACCGTGGCCCTGTCAGGGGATGGCGCCGATGAGTTGATGTCGGGCTATCGTCGTCATGTCTTCCACATGAAAGAGGAAGCGGTGCGTGCGCGATTACCGTTGGCCTTACGTCGCCGTGTGTTTGGTTTGCTCGGGTATTTGTATCCAAAAGCAGACTGGGCGCCTCAATGGGTACGTGCAAAATCAACGTTTCAGGCACTGGCACGGGATTCGGTCTCTGCTTATTTTCACACCGTCTCACAAGTCAGTGACAATATTCGGCAAAATTTATTTAGCCCCGCGTTTAAAAAAGCCTTGGGCGGTTACAATGCAGTCGAAGTGTTTCATGCACACGCGAAAAATGCACCGGATGATCACCCCCTTTCTCTTATTCAATATTTAGACTTAAAAACCTATCTGGTCGATGACATTTTAACCAAAGTGGATCGAGCCAGTATGGCGCATTCGTTAGAAGTTCGGGTGCCGATTTTAGATCACTTATTTGTCGAATGGGTGACGGGTATCCCTGCGGAAGTGAAGCTACATCGTGGTGTTGGCAAGGCCATTATGAAACAGAGTATGGAGCCGTACTTACCACACGACATTTTATATCGACAGAAAATGGGGTTTAGCTTGCCGTTGTCACAATGGTTCCGGGGGCCGTTGCAAGGCCAGGTGAAAGATGCGTTATTGAGTGAACGTTTACAAGATTCAGGCTATTTTAACATGCGCTTTTTGACTCAAGTGATTAATGAACATCAGCGGGGTATCCGGGATCATGGGGTTTTGATCTGGTCACTATTCATGTTCGATGCTTTTTTGAAACAGTGAACACTCAGCGTACAATGCTTTGAGCATAAAAGGTAATTCCGATGTCCCTGCACTTAATTTGTCCACACTGTCAGACGGCCAACCGTATCCCCAAAGCGCGTTTGCGCGATCAACCGAACTGCGGCCAATGCAAACAGCCCCTATTTCAAGGGCAACCCTTGATTTTGTCAGCACAGACATTTGATCGCCATATACAGCGGAATGATATCCCTGTATTGGTTGATTTTTGGGCACCATGGTGTGGCCCATGCAAGATGATGGCACCGGCTTTTACACAAGCGGCGGTGCGTTTGGAGCCACTTGTACGGTTAGCCAAATTGGATACTGAACAGGCGCAGCAAATTGCGGCTCGATTTAGCATTCGCAGTATTCCGACTTTGGCTTTATTCCATCAAGGGCAGGAAGTCGCACGGCAAGCCGGCGCGATGGCGGAGCAGGACATTGTCTCTTGGGTGACTCAACACTTACCCGCTTCAACACAATAAGCCATATGCTAGACAAACGAAGGATTGCTGTTGATGCAGGCTGAAATACAAGGGGTTGAGGTGTCGTGCCCGTATTGTGGGGAGGTTTTTAGCACGCAGATTGATACATCTGTCGAGCAACAAGTGTATACAGAAGATTGTTATGTGTGTTGTCAGCCGATTGTGTTTAGTGTGACACTGGAAGTTACGGGTCTATTGGACATACAAACAAGAACAGAGGATGAGTGCTGATGCGTATTTTGACACAAAGGGCTTATTGGCTTGTTTGTTTGATGTTGACGTACGTAGTTTTATCGCCCGCTTTTGCTGAAACGCAAGTACCGATAAAACGCCATGTTGCGGTGGTTGAATTTGCAGTGGTCGGGGATTTGGGCATTGTGGATGCGGGTAAAGCCATCGCTGAAATGTTAATGGATCCGATACGGCGGCATGGTGCTTTCACGTTAATGGAGCGAACGTTGTTGCGTGCGGTGGTTGAAGAGCAGCAATTGTGTGGCTCTTCATTAGCGGAAGGGTGTATTGCGAATGAAGTGGGGCGTCTTCACGGGGTTTCCGCCATTATTACGGGCAGTGTGGTTAAATTTTCAGATGTGGTGACACTGGAAGTCAGAATGATTGATACCACAACCAGTGAGGTGCTCAATAGTACCACGCTGAGGGTTCCGCTACATGAGTTGAGTCATTTACCGGATCGGCTGGAAAACATTGCGCGTGTTTTATCGGGCAAAAAACCAACAGTGTCAGAACCACTCACACAAAAGCGTTTGGTGAGTGAAATCCAGGTTTTGTTAAAGCGTCATGGGTTTGATCCGGGGGTGACGGATGGGGCTTTGGGCGAACAGACGCGTCTGGCGATTGCAGATTATCAACGCTCGCATGATGCGATTGTGGATGGTACGGCTTCGCCTCAGGTGTTAGCGCACTTGCGAAAAAGTGCACGGCATTTACCGAAAAACTTGGCCGCGTTGATTACGGACATGTCACAGGATTTGTTGACCAATATTGAGGGTCGGCGCATTTATATCAACCCCATTGTCGAAGTCAATGACCGCTATACGTCAGCATTTTCGGAGTATTTTACGAGCCGTTTGAAGCTCACGTTAGTTGGGCTGGGCAGTCAGGTCGTCAGCGACCAAACCGCACATCAAAGCCTTTCGGATATACGGGGCATGCAAGTGCGTGCGAAAACAGTGCGCAGTATTCGGGATGCAGATGCGGTGTTTAGCGGAGCCACCCTGGTGCTCGATGGGGTGTATTATGCCGGTCAGAAAGGCATCATTGTCTCTCTTCAGATAAAAGATTTGTTTGGCAATGTACTGGTGGGAACGGAGCGTTTTATTAGCCATATTTTGGTTGATTTAACAACGGAGAACCCAGGGGCAAAACAAATGGCAGCGATTGCTGATGTCAAAGCCCAAAATGCGCAAGGTGAGGTCAATATTGCCACGGGGAAGGGTGGGGTCGCGCCAGAATATCTGCTTGGAGAACACATTCGGTTTATTATTCAAGTAAAAAAGCCGCTATACGTGAGCATTTTTAGTGTGAATGCAGAAGGTCAGGTCGAGCGTTTATTTCCTGGGCCGGGTGATAATGACAGGTTGAAGCCGCGTCAAATTTATACCATTCCTGGGTTTTCGGAAACGTGGCACATTCAAGTGAAACCACCCTTTGGCACTGATATTGTGAAAATTTTTGCCAGTGAAGCGCGCTTAAAGCAGCCAGAATTTGAGCGCGCGGTGACGTCGTTAAGTTTTACGGAAAAGACACGTTCGGTTGCACGGGATCGGATTCAATTACAATTGGCAGACAAGCAGGTGATTCACCCGTTTGATCTGGTGGATTTTTTTCGTGGGCAAGCCAAAAAACGTGGCATTCTATTGTATGAAGACAGTGTTTTTGTCAAAACGCGAGATCGACATCAGTGAACTTGAATAGAGTTCATATTGTGTTCAGACAATATTTGATAAGCTAGCGTCATCATAAAGTTATTTGAACAGAACGCATTGGAGTTGGGTCATGAACAAAATTATTTCTGTGGTTATCTTAAGTATCACTTTGCTCGGCATGAGCGGCTGTGCTTCCCAACAAACGAATGGCGCAGTGCTGGGTGGTGTTTTGGGTGGGGCATTAGGGAATCAAGTTGGGCATGGGCGTGGCCGAACGGCGGCGACGATTCTCGGGACTTTGGGCGGAGCGGTTGTGGGTAGCACGGTCGGTCGGTCGGTTGATGATGTTGACCGTTTACGCCATCAACAGCAACAACAACAGGTTCAAATCGAACAACAGCGGTATCAACAGCAACGATATCAGCGCCAGCATCGTCATTCACACTACAATGATCGTCGTTACAGCACCGAGTATTATTACGAGGATTGATTGGGCACCCGTGGATTTTTGAGTTGACCTTGTATATTTTTTTTGTTATAGAAGTAGGCCTCTATATTGAGCAGCATTGTTGCTGAGCAATTTAGGGGCTTTTCTTGTTTGATGGTTTGTATTTCTTAAAGAGCATATAAAACCCATTACCCTTCACCTAGAATAAAAATAAAATTTATGGGGGCGAAATTGGCAAAATCATTCTTATATATCTTACTACCTTTTCTTAGCTGGATGCCCAAAACGACGGCACAAAGTCTTCGTAAAGATTTACTCGCGGGCCTTACTGGGGCGGTTGTTGTTTTACCGCAAGGTATTGCGTTTTCAACCATTGCGGGTTTACCGGTTCAATACGGTTTGTATACAGCGATGGTGACCCCCATTTTTGCGGCATTATTCGGCTCTTCATTGCATTTGATCTCAGGGCCGACCACGGCCATTTCCATTGTCGTATTTTCCACCGTGAGCCAATTTGCTGAACCGAATTCACCGGCGTTTATCCAAGCCACGCTCACGGTGACTTTTCTTGCTGGGGTTTACCAGTTGGCATTTGGTCTTGCACGCTTGGGCGTGTTGGTGAATTTTGTGTCGCATACGGTGGTGATCGGTTTTACCGCAGGTGCTGCGGTGCTGATTGCGACCAGTCAGTTGCAGCACGTACTGGGGGTTGATATTCCCCGAGGTGAGAATTTTCTGGGGACTTGGCGTTATATGCTCAGCCATTTGGATCAAATCAATTGGCAGGCGGGCCTGATTGCGGTCAGTGCCGTTGTCACCATTATTGGCTTGAAATGGTGGTCATCAAAAATACCGCATTTATTATTAGGCCTGATTGCCGGTAGCGTTGTGTGTTATTGGTTACAAGGTCAAACGTCTGGCGTGGCCATGGTTGGCACCATTCCTGCGCAATTGCCGCCGATTTCGATGCCAGAGTTAAACTTACAGATTATTCGTGAGTTAGCCCCACCGGCTTTTGCCATCGCCTTATTGGGGTTGATTGAAGCGGTGTCGATCAGCCGTGCGATTGCGGTGAAGTCACATCAACGCATTAATGGCAATCAAGAATTCATTGGTCAGGGTATTTCCAATATCGCGGGTTCTTTTTTTTCCAGTTACGCCGGTTCAGGTTCATTTACCCGTTCCGGGATTAACTATGCTTCTGGTGCACAGTCCCCCTTGTCGGCTATTTTTGCGGCGGGTTTTTTAATGCTCATTGTTCTATTGGTTTCACCGCTGACCGCTTACCTCCCCAAAGCGGCGATGGGCGGGGTGATTTTAATGGTTGCGTTTAATCTGATTGATACCCATCACATCCATAAAATTTTTAAAATTAGCCAGTCTGAAAAATATATATTGATCGTCACGTTTGCCTCCACCCTGTTTTTACATCTGGAATTTGCCATCTATATCGGTGTGTTGTTGTCACTGGTGGTCTTTCTTGCACGCACGTCAGTGCCTGATATGACAGTCTTGGCGCCAGACCCAGAGGATGGTCGTCGGCGTATGACGGATGTTGATTTATTGCCACTCAAACAATGCCCGCAATTAAAAATTGTGCGCATAGATATGTCGATTTATTTCGGTTCTTTGGATAACGTCCGAAAAAGATTGGCGTATATTTATGAAACGCAAGGTGTTCGGCATATTCTTTTGATTGGTACAGGGATTAATTTTATCGACATGGCCGGGGCTGAAATGTTGATTGAAGAACAAGGTAAGTTGAAGCGGCTCGGTGGAGGCTTATATTTTTGTCGACTGAAACGACAAGTCTACCATTTTTTAGACAAGAGCGGCTTAGCCCATGAGCTTGGCAAAAAACACTTTTTTCAACGAGAGATTGATGCCATCGGCTCAGTCTTTTATGACTTGGATGAAGCAAAGTGTGCGACTTGCCAAGTGCGTATTTTTAAAGAATGTAATCAATCGCCATTTAAGGGTGATTGACGCTCAAGGTTTGCTCGATTTTACCCAACGCCGAATCAACAAAAGGTTTTGGGTGGGCGGTGATGTGGCGGGCTTGTTTATCTAACCAAGCTTGTGCGAAAACTTTTTCATTAATCATTTTTACTTTAATGTTGTATTGGTCAACAAACATAAATTTATGTGATGCTGTGCTATACCAGACAAATTTAAATTTATGCTGTTCTTCCTCGAATTCAAATAAGCTGTCGTATTCAAATGCTTTCAGCATTTGAATGGTTTGTTCAATGTCTTGAGGGGGTGCTTTGATCAGTGCTGCGGTCTCATCGATTTTTTCTGGTTCAGGCTCAGGCTCAGGCTCTGGTTCATGGGATAATTGTGTGACCAATTCGTTGTCTAAATCGGCTGAGTAGGCTTGGGTTTGAATATGCTCAATTTGTTGCAGTAAGGTCTCAATGTCATTTTCCAAATAACCGACCAGGCGTAATCCCCGTTGTAAAAATATCATCAAGGGAACCACCATGGCGTTGTGTGCTTCGCGCTCTTCGTCTGTAATTTTGGGGGTCGCACTCCAGGCGAGTTCATCAATTGCATGCACCGCATCCGCCCACTTAATGTCTCGGTTATCTCCGCTCAGTGCAATCAAGACCAGTAATTGGTGCCATGGGTCAGATAACAATTTCTGAAAAGGTTTGGGTAAAAATTGCCCTTTGGTTTTCTCGCGGATGGCTTGCGACGCTCGGGTGCGCGCTTGACCCATTTTTTCTTTGCCTTTCTCTGTTTCTACGGCACGCTTTTCCAAGTGTTTCATGCGGGTGGCAAAATGGAGGAGAAACTTTTCAAAATCGGCCAACAGATAATCAAATAAAGCGACATTATTGACGTATTTTTCCAAGACCGTGCGTACGACTATCTCCATTTGTTGAAAAACGCCGCGGTCGCCTTCATTTTCTGAGACAAAACGACACCCGCCTTCAACTAATTTATTCAATAAACGTCGAGCAGGGTGGTAGTCGAAGGTAAATAGGCCTTTATCTTTTAAGGCGATTTTAATATAAGGTGTTTGTAAATTACTGAGCAAGGCTTTCACAATCGCCGGTAGGCTCTCGTCCTGTAACATGGCATTAAATAACATCCCCACCAGGTCAATGGTGTCAGTACTTTCCCGGTCAATTTGTGTTTGTTGATCCCCTTGTTGCATTTGCCGAATTTCTTTGTCTAAACGTTCGTTTAAACGGGTTGTTTCCTGTAAGGCCAAACGCACATCACTGGCTTGGTTGGAGATAGATTGTTGGATATTGGATAAAGCATTCAGTAACACCGGGGGTTGTACTGCTTGTGCGGTTGGTATTTCTGGGGGTACATCTTTGCGTGCAGCGAGTTGGCTTAAAATGGTTTTGAACTGCTGAATATTGTGTGATTGGTGTGTGTTATCCGGTGCTTGGGTCGGTGCGTATGTTTGATGCGTGGCCGTTTGGTTGACGGCGGCTGGATTAGCGGCTGTTTGGTTGGTGGCGATTTGAGCGGGGGCATTGGGCTTGGGCGCGGGTTGTTTTGCTGTGCTGTAGCGTAAATTCGGTAAGACCCCAGCTTTTTGTAAATGGCGATTAATCGCATCATACAGGGCTTTCATTTCACCCATGACCATTTTGTCAAAAATTTTACAAAAAACGATTTTTACATCAACATCCAGCTCTAATTTTTTTAATCCTGTTTTTAGCAATAGGCAAATGTGTGATGGCGAGGTGGGTAATGCGGGGTTTTGTTCACCCAGTTTATGCCCAGAATTTAACACGGCCATACGCAAGTTCAACAAGTACATCTCTTCAGAATACAGCGTATTCACGCGTGTTTCGATGTTCTCAACGGCTAAGGCTTCTTCAAAAGCGTTCTCATCGATTAAAGCCAATTGCCCTATCTCAGGTTTGGCAGATGTTTGTGTTTGCTCAATGCCGTTGAAAAAATTCTCAAACCCTTTAAACACACCTTGGTAAAAATGACGTTCGAAGTCTTTGCGTTCGATGCGCAAGGCTTTCATCGCTTCAAAATATTTTGATTGGGTATTGTTATCAATGGCTTTTTCACTGTAAGCGAATAACTGGTCATCGAGTTTGTCTAACGCGCGGGATAAAAGCTTGCGGGTATAGTTGAGTGTGGTTTGGCAGCAAGCTTGCAGTAATCTTTCGAAGCGTTGGTTATCCTTCGCGCGTTGCGTGTAACGGGTAAATTTGACAATATTCATTATTTAATATCAAAATCGCTTAATATGGGGCCTAGAGTATACCGTAAAATCGACTAAAAGCAGTGGTGTTAATATTTTTTCTTAATAATCAGTCTATTGCCTTCATGGAGTACTTGTAATTGCCCTAAAAATGACATCCCGAGTAAGACCTCGGTTGGGCTTGTGCCATCAACCACAACGGCATCCACATTGGTCAATTTGATGGTGCCTACTTGCACTTTTTTGAGTTTAATGGCGTATGCTCTGGCCACGCCAGAGGCGGTTGAAACTTGTGTTTTAATGCCTTTCAATCGAAATGGGATGCCCAAGCGTTTTGCTTCGTTGGCATTCATGGCCACCGATGTGGCACCGGTGTCGACTAAAAAATATACCGCCCGACCGTTAATGCTGCCGGGTGTGGTGTACATGCCATAATTATTTTTAACGATTTGGACTTGTTTGGCTTGTTTGGATTTGGCGTAACCGGAGGTATATGAGCCGCTGCCAAGGGCAAGCGTTTTTTCTTTTCCACCCACCATCACCACGGCTTTTTTGGTTTGGCTGTTGGCTGAAATTAAACGAACGCCCTGTTTTTCCACGCCGACTTTTAACACGATTTGTTTCCCGCCATCGACGGATACCATGGCGCGATTATTGAACAGTGCAAGTAACTTAATCTCGGCTGCCGAGATTGCAGTTGACATGATGCATAAGAGTAAAACACCGAAATGTTGACTTAATCGAGCCATGATTCGTACACCCTAATTCTCTAAAATGCCAAGATACCAAAATTATAGACTAACAGCCACCGAGGGTGATACCTCTGTTCTTGGTGTGTGTTTTGCCACTGTCTGTAAATTCCTGTATATTTGACACCTCTGCGGCAATGCACCTTAATTTTACCCAACGCCACAGAAGTATAACGCATTGAATTCATACAGTTTTTCACAAGGATCCCACATGAAACTGATTCTATTGGGCGCACCAGGCGCTGGCAAAGGTACCGTAGCAAAACTTTTAACTGAATTGGATGGTTCAGTCCAAATTTCCACCGGTGATATTTTGCGTGGTGCCGTTAGTGCTGGAACAGAGCTCGGCAAACAAGCGCAAGACTTCATGAACCGAGGTGATTTAGTGCCCGATGAATTAATCATGGGCATTATGGAAAATCGTTTACAAGAACCCGATTGTGCAAAAGGTTTCTTATTAGATGGTTTCCCTCGCACGATTCCTCAAGCAGAAGCATTAAAACTCTTGTTGGCGAAAATCGGCATTTCGCTGGATATGGCAGTGAGTATTGAAGTGGCTAAGGATGTTATCTTAGATCGTTTAACCACGCGACGCACATGCAACAATGGTGATTGCCAAGCAATTTACAACGTCAAAAGCAACCCACCCAAAGTTGAGGGCAAATGTGACAAATGTGGCAGCCCCGTTGTACAGCGTGAAGATGAAACAGAAGCGGCGATTAGCCACCGCTTAGAAACGTACAATGAAAAAACCGCCCCTTTGATTGGTTTTTACGATAAGGAAGGGTTGTTAACCACGGTTGATGCTACTTCAAGCGATGCTGTGATCAACGCGATTAAAAATAAACTCGGAATGTAATCCCTCTGAAGACGACTGAGGCATTGTTTTCTCCCCTTGAGGTTGATAACAACCTCAGTCGTACCCGCCGAATGTACTATTCATAGTGATCTGCTCGAAATACATCACAGCCTTCAAGGCTCTGCTCGAAATCCAAATAGGCCATTAATGTAACCGGGGCTGCTGAAGCCATAATGGGCGGATAGTCTGGCCAGATATTCGGTGGTGTTGTCGATGTGAGCATATGGGATCGATCCGAGGTGAAATGTGCCAGATATTTGACTAACGGAATGGCGCGAATCCAGACCCACCAATTGGCTTGAGTGGTGCTCATCAGGGTTTCCTGAAAATAGCGCTCTGCGCTTACAGGGAAGGGGAGCCTGCTGTCAAAATCATAGATTAACTGTGTATCCGTGGCCAAGAGCAGCACATGATAATCCCAAATAATGGGTTGCCCTGGGCTTGGTTGCTGTTGTTGTTGGTATAAAGCAATGTGCCGTTCGGCATTACTCAACATCAGTACACGGAGTGTTTGCGAGGTGTAGCCCAGCGTTATCAGGCGCTGGCCAAGCTGCCAAATATTTTCCTCACAAAAATTTGCGGTATAGATAAAGTCATGTTTTTGCATAGTTGAGCCAGATCTTGAATGGGCTTATTGTCCATTTTCCGTGCTGAAAAGATAGCTTGACTGTGCGATTGCGTGCAAAAACCCACTCAGAGTATCGATGGCGTGTATACTGAAAATAAAGCCATCAAAAAACGCAAACAAACCCAGGATTAAAAGCTTACCCATGGAACCCTTGAATAGCTACACCTATGAACAGTTATTAGCTTGTGGACACAGCACGTTATTTGGCGAAGGTAATGCCCAATTGCCCTTGCCCCCGATGTTGATGGTTGACCGTATTAAAAGCATCACCAAAGATGGTGGTTTATATGACAAAGGTTTTATTCATGCCGAGTTAGAGATTAAACCGGCGTTATGGTTTTTTGATTGCCACTTCGAAAATGATCCTGTCATGCCGGGTTGTTTGGGGTTGGATGCGATGTGGCAACTCACCGGGTTTTTTCTGGGTTGGATGGGCGGTGCTGGGCGTGGTCGAGCATTGGGTTCTGGGAAAGTGAAATTCACAGGCCAAGTCACACCGAGTAACAAACTGGTGAGTTATAAAATTAGTTTAAAGCGGGTTGTGATGCGCAAGTTGGTGATGGGCATTGCAGATGGCAGTGTTGAAGTGGATGGTAAAGAAATTTATCAGGCCAAAGACTTAAAAGTCGGGTTATTTACGTCAACCGAAAATTTTTGAGGGAGTGGCGCGGTGGAACGTGTTGTGATAACCGGGATAGGCATTGTCTCTAGCATTGGAAACAATCAAGCAGAAGTGCTCGAATCCCTTCAAATGGGCCGTTCAGGCATTACCCATCATGCAGAATACGGAGAGCTCGGTTTTCGAACCCGTGTGCATGGGGCGATTGACCTTGATTTAACGCAAATCCCGAAAAAAATAAAACGGTTTATGGGCGATGGTGCGGCGTATAGTTATCTGGCGATGCTTCAAGCCATTCGTGATGCCGAGTTGAGCGATGACCAAGTTTCCAATACGCAGACGGGGCTAATTGTTGGCTCTGGGGGGACGTCGACGGCGAATTTATTGCACGCCACGGATACGTTGCGGCAAAAAGGCCTAAAACGCATTGGCCCTTATATGGTGCCGCGCACCATGTCTAGCACAAATTCGGCTTGTTTGGCGACCCCGTTTAAAATTAAAGGCTTAAATTATTCCATTAGCTCGGCTTGTGCCACCAGTGCGCATTGTATTGGTAATGGGTATGAACAGATTCAAATGGGCAAACAAGCTATTGTGTTTGCTGGTGGGGGCGAAGAAGTGCACTGGACGATGACGTTGTTGTTTGATGCACTGGGGGCGTTATCGTCTAAATACGCGGACAAACCCACCACGGCATCCCGTCCTTACGATGCGGGCCGGGATGGGTTTGTGATTTCTGGTGGTGGCGGTATCGTGGTGTTAGAAGCGTTATCGCATGCGCAAAAACGCGGGGCTAAAATTTATGCGGAGTTGGTCGGTTATGGGGCGACTTCAGATGGGTATGACATGGTGCAGCCCTCAGGAGAAGGGGCGAAGCGTTGTATGCAGCTTGCCATGCAAAATCTGGCTGAAGGTACCTCGATTGATTATATCAATACACATGGCACAAGTACGCCAGTGGGTGATCTGCGAGAATTAGAGGCGATTCAGGGGGCGTTTAAGGATAACATTCCCCCCATTGCTTCGACCAAATCCCTCACTGGGCATGCGTTAGGTGCCGCCGGTGTGAATGAGGTGATTTATAGTTTGTTGATGATGCGGCACAATTTTATTGCAGCGTCGGCCAATGTTGAGCAACTGGATGAGCACGCGGTTGGCCTGCCAATTGTGACAACACGGCAAGATAATGTAGCTTTAAACTGTGTTATGTCAAATAGTTTTGGGTTTGGCGGTACCAATGCAACCTTGGTATTGCAAGATTACACCGAGTAACTCTGTCCCCATTATTGGCATTCTTCAAATAGCAGTGATTGGCATACACGACATTGGTTTCGGTCTAAGCGTGCGTAAATACTGGTAATGGCCTCTTTTTTTGAATCAAAAAAGTGGTCGGGGCCAATTTTTTTGATAAAGCAGGTTCTTGCCACAAATTCATACACAGAAGATTTCAAGCCAACAAAGTACAACCCCCCGCCTAAAGCTTTCAAGCGATTATTTTCTGTGAGTAAAACGTCAGCGCCACTCAAGTCGATAAAATTAATGCCAGAACTGATAATCAGGATATGGTGAATGTGTTCGTTTTCGACGATTTGATGTAGGCGGTTTTGAATGTGATTAATTGACCCAAAATAGATGGACATATCAATCCGAATCACTTTGAGTTGTGGGCATTGTTTGATGGGTTTTTTAATGATGTTGATAAACGCGCGATCACCACTGTGTGGGTCAACATCAATAGAAAAAGTTGGGATTCTGGGGGTTGAGGTTCTGGCCAAAAACAGCACAAGGGAAAGTAATACGCCTAAGTAAATGGCGAACTCTAATTCTAGAAATAAAGTGGCCAAAAAGGTGGTAATTAATATGGCGGATTCTGATTTGCTATTGCCCAGAATTTCCTTGATATGGTGAAAATCGATCAAGTTGTAAGCCACAATTAAAATCACGCCACCCATCGCCGCAACTGGTAAGTACGCCGTTAACGGTGCAATTAAGAGCACAATCAGCATCAGCATGATGGCGGCAAAAATCGCCGAAAGCGGTGTTTTGGCACCCGCTTCATAGTTAATGCCCGAGCGTGTAAAAGACCCGGAGCCGGCATAACTGGACATAAAACTACCAATCAGGTTCGAGAGACCTTGGCCGATAAATTCTTGGTTGGCGTGAATCCGCTGGTTAGATTTGGTGGCGACTGCGCGGCTAATGGAGACCGCTTCAATCAAACCTAACAAGGCGACGGCAAAGGCTTCTGGTGCGAGCATTTTAATCGTGCTCATGGAGAAGTCTGGCGTGGAGAAAGGCGGTAGTTGGGCTGGAATGGCGCCAACCAGTTTGATGCTGTCTGTGTTGTGTCGGAAAGTAAAAGCGATCACGCTGCCGACCACCATGCCGAGCAATAAATTGGGTATTTTCGGGGCCAGTTTTTTAACCAGCAGTGCGATGATGAGCGTCGACAGTGCAATGGTGAGCACATAGTAATTAATGCTGCCCATTTGCATCGTAATATCCATCCAGGTATGGATAAAAGATTCCCCTTTGGGAATGCTGATGCCCAGTACATGCTGCATTTGACTGGTTGCGATCAAAATAGCCGCACCCGCAGTAAAACCGATCACGACGGTGTGTGATACAAAGTTAACCAATGTGCCTAAGCGGGCTAAACCAAATGCCAATTGATACACACCGGCGAGAAAGGTTAAAGTCAGCGCCAATGAGACAAATTCTGGAGAATTGGGTTCTACATGGTGACTAACCGCAGAAAAAACCACAATAGAAATGGCGGTCGTCGGCCCAGAAACTAGATGATGAGAGGAGCCGAATAAGGCGGCGATAATGGGCGTGACCATGGCTGTATATAAGCCGTATTCGGGGGGTAAACCCGCGATTGTTGCAAACGCAACACCTTGTGGTAAAACGATCACGGCACCGGTAAAACCCGCGATTAAATCGGCTTTGAGGGTTTGTTTGGTGATTAAGCGGAACCATTGGAGAAAGGGGAACAGTGCGAGTAGCTTCAACGCGTTTGCCTTTTTGCAATTTATCAGTGGGTAGAGATGTTGCTAAGTATAGCTTGTTTAAAGGGGCTATTAGGGAAACGCAGACATAAAAAAAGGGTTAACAGAAACAGTTAAGTGGTTTTTGTTTGGCCTTCCTAAAGGAGTCTGTGACCCTATATAGAAGACTACCAGCGTTTCGAACCACTTTCTAACGCTCAATTGGACGGGCCTGTATAGTGCAATTGGACGGACTTACATAGCGCAATTGGACGGATCTGCATCACGCAATTGGACGTGAAACTCTGAACGGGAGTGCCCGTATGAATCAAAAATAATCCTGGGCGATTGGCCGCTTCATTTGTCTGTGAATTTATCTTGGCTGGCGTTGTGTATTAATGGGTAGAGAAGAATGTCTTCGAGCGGAATCCTGAGGGTGTAGCAATTAACGTTAGGATTCCGCTCGATGGCAGAAATAAAGTGGCGTCCCCAAGGGGGTTCGAACCCCTGTTACCGCCGTGAAAGGGCGGTGTCCTAGGCCTCTAGACGATGGGGACCTATTCGATGCGGCGTAAGATACCGCTAATACTGTACGATTACAAGTCTTTTTTGGTGGAGCTAGGCGGGATCGAACCGCCGACCTCTACAATGCCATTGTAGCGCTCTCCCAGCTGAGCTATAGCCCCGAAAAAGTGAGCGAATTCTACGAAAATTGTCTGCACCTGTCCAGTAAAACTTGAGTGGGCGATGTGATTAGGCGATTTTCGCTTCAATCCATGTGATTGCGCGTTCGATTCTGGCCAGTGTTTTATCCCGCCCGAGCAAAAACAGGGTGTCATCAATGCCGGGTGATGCAGCGGTGCCGGATACGGCAACCCGTAGGGGTTGTGCTACTTTTCCAAGTTTTAGCGCTAGGTTGTCTCCAACGTCTAAAACCACCTGGTGAATGGCCTCTTTATGCCAGTCATGTAATGCTTGATACCCTTGTAGAAGAGCTTTTAAGGGCGCTAAGGCGGCGGCTTTGAAATTTTTCTTGGCGGCTTTTTCATCATATTCCGCAAAATCTTCATAGAAATACCGGCTGCTGATGGCCATGTCTTTTAACGTTTTGCAGCGTTCCTTTTGTACGTCTATTACTTCAATTAAAGTGGGGCCGTCGTCAGTCGCAATATTCAATTGTTGGAATTGCCAAGCCAGGTGAGGGGCGATGTGTTTTGCGTCGGTGTGCATAATGTAATGTTGGTTCAACCACAGCAATTTATCCGGGTTAAAGGTTGAGGACGATTTGTTCACTTCTGTGAGATCAAATTTTTCGATCATTTCAGATAGGGAAAAGATTTCTTGGTCACCATGTGACCAGCCCAATCGCACCAAGTAATTGAGCAAAGCTTCCGGTAAGTAACCCGCATCTCGATATTCCAGCACGCTAACCGCACCATGTCGTTTGGAGAGTTTTTTGCCGTCGTCTCCTAGAATCATGGCCAAATGTGCATAGGTGGGCGGGGTTGCCCCCAAAGCCTGTAAAATGTTCATTTGTCGAGGGGTGTTGTTGAGGTGATCGTCTCCCCGAATCACATGGGTCATGTGCATGTCTAAATCATCCACCACCACCGTGAGATTATACGTGGGTGTGCCATCTGAACGTGCAATGATTAAATCATCCAGTTCGGCGTTGTTAACCACAACCTGGCCTTTGATTTGATCCTGAATGACGACATTGCCGTCTACTGGGTTTTTAAAGCGGATGACATAGGGTTGCTCTGCTGGATGTTGGTGTTGGTGTCGGCAATGCCCGTCATAACGCGGTTTTTCTTTGTTGGCTTGTTGTTGTTCGCGCAGCGCATTGAGTCTTTCGCGGCTACAATAACACCGATAAGCCAAGCCTTTATCCAGTAGTTGATCAATGGCGGCGGTATAGTGATCAAAACGCTGTGTTTGAAAAAAAGGCCCTTCATCAGGGGTTAATCCTAACCATGCCATGCCTTCTAAAATGACTTGGACGGCTGCATCGGTTGAGCGCTCACGGTCCGTATCTTCCACTCTGAGGATAAATTGTCCAGCGTGTTTTTTTGCGTAGAGATAAGCGTATAGAGCGGTTCGAACACCACCAATGTGGAGATAACCAGTCGGGCTGGGGGCAAAGCGGGTACGTGTCATGATGATCCTGGCGCATAGTGGCAAATAGGGGCGGTATTATAAGGCAAAGCCACATCCATTAATATCCGCGTTTGAGGTTTGTTGGCGTTAGTGTGCGGCGTCAAACTTTCTATCCGCAGTCATTAAGTGATGCAGTATAATAAAGCTTGATGCGCATTAAAATAGTGACTGAATAAGACCGTATATTTTTGCTAAATAATATTATTGAATAACGAAAGGCTGGGCGTATGACAGTATTGGTTTGGATAAGC
>Ga0256847_1000053_pt1 | contig 77387 bp, 50 predicted proteins | sample TeddybearmetaG_FD_189099 | JGI IMG/M metagenome (GOLD analysis project Ga0256847, IMG submission 189099) | Hydrothermal vent microbial communities from East Pacific Rise, Pacific Ocean - Teddybear | ecosystem: Environmental > Aquatic > Marine > Hydrothermal vents | place: Pacific Ocean: East... | reverse complement strand
CTCCTGAAAGGCCGATGGTAATAACTTCGGAATCAATTTTACAAATAATGGTAGTAAAAGGGCTCCGCCAGGCAGCATAAAAATAGTGAGTGATGGCACTGTCTTAAAAATATCAAGCAACTGTTCCTTCACTTTTACTTTTTCTTCACCAGACAAATCTCTTGTGGTGGACTGACCGAGTAATACCAATAATTCTCCGCTTTCGTTGAGTTCTGTCAAGAGCCGTCTCTTATTGCGTAAAATAAGCAGCTTTACCATCTTAGAGGATTGTTTGTAAAATTGAGCCACCGGATGCGCATATTCGAATAACTTAATTTTTTGAGCGTTCGTTGTAGAAAACTCGATCAACGTTTTTAAGTTTTGTGTTAGGTGGGCTTCTGAAAAATTCAAACGACTGCACAATGATTTCAGAAACTCCAATTCGCTATCGTCTAATATTCTATCATCCCAAACCGCTAAACAGCAGATATCCAAAATAAACTGCCTTTCGAGCAAACTCAGGCCTTTAAATTGTCTTTTGGGTTGAACGTCATAAAACTCGGAGGAAGCCGATACCAGGTCAATCACCAAATGATCGTATTTGTTTTTCTCTTTTTTAGACTGAAGCGCAAGGCCGCTATTCTCAATAAGCACAGTTTCCAAACCGTCCATATACGATTTAAGACCTTTGGGTTCAGATAAATAATAAGAAAAGGACAGTACATCTACATAAAGCAGAGCATAGGTAAGTAGAGAACTGGCATCGGTCTTGAGTAAGTTATTCGATTCCTGAAGTCGGGCCGAAATAATCTTTTCTAAGTTTTCTGAAGGACTCGTAGAGAAACCTAGTTTCTGAAAGAAACTACGTTTGCCTCGCTCGCTCGATTTGTAAAAGGAAACCATGGTTTCAATCGCCTCTTCGTGAGATTTTTTAGGGTTTTCTGAAAAAAAAGTATACCAGAGTGCATGAAAAAGGTTCACTTTTGTATATTCCTCCTTGGTAAGATTTAAATCACTTATGGGTTCGTTAAGTACTGTATTCAGTGATTCACCGTAAATAAATCCGGTATTTTTTAACTGTTCGTAAAATACATTTGGCGATGCATAGTTATTAATAAGCAACTTTTTTTGAAAGTCGTTAATAAATTTATGTATCCAGCCTGAAGATGAGGGGTTCATTTATTAAATTTGTACCGTTATGAATAATTTAGTATTAACAAAAAATTAACATTTTACCAAAAACCATAAACGTACTTTCGACGTAAATAGTTGGAAAGTAAATTTAACCATTCTAACATTCTTATGATGAAAAAAACAAAAATTTTTGCAGCCATTGGAGGCTTGGGCGTTATTGCACTCTCGGTCTTTTTAATAGCGGCAGACCACATTGATTCACCAACGGTAGCCGGAACAAAAGTAGATATCGCCGATTTCTACGCTTTCGAAGGTGAAAACCCTAATAGTACCGTTTTTATTGCCACACTTCAAGGTCCTCTTGAACCAGGGCAGGTGACGCAAAATGCTGTCTTCGATAAAGACGTTTTGGTAGAGTTTAAAATTGATAATACGGGAGATTTCAAAGAAGACCTTGTTTTCCAAGCGATTCGAAGAGATAGTGTTGATAAACAATTTATGTATTTCTTTGGCCCTTCCGATGTAGACAATCCGGATTCGGGAAGAGATGGACTGAATAGTACCATAAATATTAATGACGGTATAGGAAAAGTTCAAATTTCTACTACTGAAGAAAGTTTTACTGGAGAAAGTGGCCAGATAAAGTTTTTTGCTGGACCCAGAAGAGATTATTTTTATTTCGACTTTAATAGATTCAATGAAATTGCAAGTGGTACAGCTGCTCCAGAAGGATTTTTCCCTCCTGCAGATGCGTCCGACTTCTTTGAGAATTTAAATGTACTCGCCATTGTTATTGAAGTACCAAATTCCATGTTAGGAGAGGCTCCAGACCATATTGGTGGAGCAGTTGGTATTAATGGACTACCCAAAGCTTATAATGTTTGGGTTTCGACAAAGAGAAAACAATAATTTTAAAGAAGAGAAAAATGAAAACATATAATATAAAATTAGTATTGCTAGCCATTTGCACTTCTTTATTATTTGTACAATGTGCTGATGACGATGAAAACGGAAACGTAATTGAACAAGACATGTGTAGCGATGGGCTTCAGAATGGAGACGAAGAAGGTATAGATTGTGGAGGTTCTGAATGTGTGCCTTGTGAGCTAAGTATAGACTTTACAGGAGTTTTTGTACAAGAAGATATTCTAGGAAGACCTGCTGTGAATACAGTTTTCAGCGGTACAGCAGATGTTAAGAATAGTTATAATATTGCAGCCACTTCGGAGCGTAATGATACATTAACCAACCCAATGGTTAATTTCCAAAGAATTTTTGAAGAGACTTTAGAAGGCTACCACGACGTATATGGTGACGCCTTGGGTGTGGACTTGGACTACGAAACGAATATTTTAGGCCTGAATGCGACCGATTTTACAAGAGTGTTAGCAAATTTTGATGCGCTTCAAGTTGCGCCAAATGCACCTACTACTTATTTTGACGGAACCAATGTGTTAACAGGAAGAACCTTAGGAGACGATGTTATTGATATCTCTCTAACGTTGATGTTCGGAGGTACTTCAGGAACTCGTTTTGACGGAAACAATGGAACTCCGCAATTAACCAGCGATGGTGTTGGGGTTGGTGATCGAGACTTGACATTGCCTTTCCCATATATGGAAGATCCAATTTCACAATAGAAACAATTTTACAAACGAAAAGAGCAACGCAAGTTTGCTCTTTTCTTTTTTTACTAGCATCATGAATAAATCCATTTTAGTAATAGGATTCATTTTGCTCGCTATTGCCTGCAAAAATGATCCAGAGAAAATTGCCTTCACTAACCCCGAAGACTATAATACATATCTTTCAACGGTTGCGCAGCCTACACATGAACAGGCCCTAGCATCTAAGGAGTTTTGGTCCAAGCGATTAAGACCCGATAGCTCAGGAGTTGGAGACTTAGCTCCTTTGGCAAGAGCCTATACTCAGTTATTTGAATCGACAGGTGATGCTTCTTATTTGAAGGATGCCGAGCAATTATACAAGAAAGGAATTGAAATTTCGGCTACTGGGCAATATGCATTTGCCAGAGGTCTTGCGCATAATTACATTTCGCAACATCGGTTTAAAGAGGCATATGCATTACTCCATGCTACCCTCGAAGGACCCTCGAATAAACACGAAACACAGTTGATGTTATTTGACGCAGCGATGGAGGTGGGTGATTATAAGATGGCCTATAAATATTTAGAGGCCGTTAAAAACTTAAAAGATTACCACTATCTCATCCGACTGTCTAAATGGAGCGATTACCGCGGAGATTTGCCGAATGCCATTCGTTATTTGGAAAAAGCAATGCATATTGCTGAGTCCCGTGACAGCAAACCACTTAAAATATGGACTTACAGCAACCTTGCAGATTATTATGGTCATGCAGGTAAGGTGGGGGATTCATATACCTATTATTTGAAAACTTTGGCCTTACAGCCCGATAATGAATATGTAAAGAAGGGAATCGCTTGGGTGTTGTATTCCGAAGAAAAAAATACGGCCGAGGCCCATCGAATTATGGACTCCATTATGAAAAATCGCCAATTGCCAGATGATCATCTTTTTAAAGCTGAATTGTATGCATTTGAAGGAAAACAGGATTTGGCAGCACGTTCGGAAAACAGTTTTGTTAAAGCCGTTGAACAGGGACACTATGGGAATATGTATAATGCATATCTCATAGAATTTTATGCAGAGAGACAACCAAAAAGAGCATTGGAATTAGCACAAAACGAGCTTAAAAATAGGCCTACGCCTGAGATTTATCATTTACTGGCCCTCGCTCAATTACAAAATGGGATGTCTAAGGAAGCCCTCGAGACTATTCAAAATCATGTAACCAATAAGACTTTCGAACCCATGGCTTTGTTCCATAGTGCCCTAGTTTACAAAGCGAATAAGCTCGATAAAGAAGTAGCTAGACTTAAGAAAGAGTTAGCTGAAGCGGCTTATGAATTAGGACCGATGACATTCAGGAAAATAGAAGGACTTTAAGAGGTGTTTCTATTTTCTTTTTTTAAGGACTTACCATTCCTAAAGTATATAATTGTGTCAAGGTTGGAGTATCACTACCACCTTCAGGTTCTAAAGTGATTCCGAAGGCTTCGGGGGAAGGAATATTTTCAATCTTAAAAAACGCAGTATCTGCCAATTCGAAATCTTCCAATATCCCAACACTTCTTGGCGTGAGTGGATCCATGATTAACGACCAAACTTGGTATACTTTTCCTTTAGGTGGTTTGGGTAATCCTTTGGCATCGATATAGGCTATATTTTCCTTTTTATTGTAATAAACAGTGGCATAAGCACTAGGGGCTACGGCTACATTACCTGGAAGACTAATGGCGTTAAAATCTTTAGATCGGACAATCTCAAGCAAGTCGTTGGCCTCGGTCAGTTGGGCTTCAGTAATGCCAGTTTTCTCCTGAAGTACCATGTTTTTTGTTATTACGGTTCGCATTTTATCCTTCAAGTCTGAATTCTGCTTTAACATAAATGCCAAACCAACAAAGAACAATAGCGCGGCAGCCCATCCAGTCATAGAACTCCAATTTCGTTTAGGAGAACTATTCATCGGTCGTACTCCTTGGGTGAATTGAACAATGCGTTCCCAGACCTTAGATGAAACATTCCCGCCTGTTGCCTCGGAAAGTTGTATTAAGGAGTCTTCAATTTGTGCCACTTCCTTTTTTACGGAAGGATATTGTGCCATAGCCGATTCCACTTCCTGAATTTCTTCAGCAGAAAGTGAACCGGTAACGTATAATTCCAATAATCCAGATGCTATGATTTCCTCTTCTGTCATATTTATTTGTTCAAAAGCATTTTACGCAAATCTCCAATGCAATTACGGGCTCTTGTTTTAATGGTGCCTAGGGGAGTTTCCAGCGTTTCTGCTGTTTCCGCTTGGGTGTATCCTTTAAAATAAAGTAATTCAATAATTTGAATGCACATAGGTTTTAAGGCTGCGAGATACTTTTTTAATCCAATGGCATCCGTTGTTTTGGATAAGTTATCATGCCCAGCAATTATATCTACGAAATTTTCGGTGTTTAAGTTTTTTGCGGAATTCTTAAATGCCTTCGATCGTGTCATATCGATCGCGGTGTTCCTAGCGATATTGAGCAGCCAGGTATAAAATCGGCCCTTGGCTGGGTTATATGAATTTGAATTGTTCCAGACCTTTACAAAAACATCTTGAAGTACTTCCTCGGCGAGGCTTTGGTCCCGAACAAAGGAGATTACAACACCATAAATTGCTTTAGAGTACATTTCATATATTTTTGAAAATGCGGCATGATTTCCATTTTGCATTTCCAATATAAGGGCATCCGGTTGGTCCATTAATAAGCTTAAGGGTAACGTATTACGAATGTAAAGAAAATACTAAAAGAATAGCCTAGCTTTATTGTATTTCTGAAAAAATTGGGCTTCATTTTCATCTGATTTTATGAATGAAGATAAGCTTACACTTGGAAAAATTCTTCTTTAGAGTATATTCACAAAACTGTTCAGAGTCTAAACTATGCTATGATGAAGTTTTCACACGCCTTATTAATGGTTCTTTTGTTTTTTTCGCCCTTCTTAGCAATGGGGCAGCAAACCCGTGTGCAAATTAAGAAAGCATTGAAATCGCACAATTTGAATGAGAAGGCACTCGAATGGCAATTAGTACGACAGCATATAAGCAGTAGCAGTAAAATTCACCATATCTACTACCAGCAGTCTATTGGAGGAGTATTAGTTAGAGGAACCGAATCTAGTATTCATAGGTCAAGCACTGGAAAAATTTTATCAGAAAGTAATCAATTTGTTCCGGATATTTCAGAATTTAAAACTAGCACATTAACGGATGTAATTGCCCCAAGAGATGCTCTGGAAACTGTAATAAGTGAATTCGATTATTATCCTATAAGTGAGTTTCAATTGTTAGAAGCATTGGGTGAAAATGAAAACAGAGCGGTTTTTAGTAATGCAGGAGTTTCTCAGCGCAAAATCCCGGTGGTTTTAGCATATGCTCCAAATAAACAAGGCTCTTATTCCCTTGTTTGGGAGGTTACTATTCTAGAAATGGATTATGGTCGGTTAATGAATTATGAAGTAAATGCCTTGACAGGAGTGCTTTTGAAGAGCCAAGATTATATGCTACGTTGTTTAACAGATGACGTGTTGAATGAACCGAAACTCAATTACAATTTAAATTTATACGATCGACCCAATTATAAAGTGCCTACTGAAGAAACCACTATCTGTGAAGTCTGTTATGAAGTGTTTGCCATACCCCTTGCTAGTCCTTATGATGGAGAACGAACTATTGTTCAGGATCCTGCAGATGCAATCGCCTCACCTTTCGGCTGGCACGATACAGATGGGGAATCGGGTGCCGAGAGCTTTTTAACCCAAGGAAATAATGCATTTGTATCCGAACAAGGTGATCACCGAGGCTATCGGACATCGGGTGGTGAGCTTCTGGACTTCACAGGCTTCCCATTTCAACCGAATTTCACCTTAGAAAGTCAGTCTGAAGATGCCGCGTTGACCAATGTTTTTTATTGGAATAATATGGTACATGATATAATGTATCAATATGGTTTTGATGAATTGAGCAACAACTTTCAAAAGCGAAATTACAGTGTTTCAGGACAAAGTGGCGATTTCTTGGAAGCTAGAGTACAAGGTAAACATGGTTGCAATGCCTTTTATGTTTCTGGGGCTGGTGGTGTGCAAAGACCTATTGCTATTTTAAGTATTTGCGAAGATAAGGACGCAGCCTTTGATACCACAGTGATTATTCATGAGTACGGTCACGGTATTGTGGAACGACTTATTGGAGATACTGCATTTTGCTTAAAGAGCGAAGAACAAATGACCGAAGGTTGGGCCGATTATTTTGGAGTACTCCTTACAATGAGTGAGGATGATTTATCGGGAGATAGACGTCCAATAGCTAATTACTTTTTCGGACAAGGGGCTAATGGTCGTGGCATACGTAGGTATCCTTACAGTGCAGATTTTAATGAAAACCCTCAAACTTACGGTGGTCTGGAAAGTAGTGGTGGCGCACACGGCGTTGGTTCTGTATGGGCGAGCATGTTATGGGAAATGACGTGGGCACTAATTGACCGGCACGGTTTCGATTCCAACTTATACAACTTCACTGGAGATATCAATCAGGATGCCGGAAACGTTATGGCGCTTGCCATTGTTATTGAATCCATGAAATTAACGCCCTGTACTCCAGGTTTCGTAGATGCTAGGGGAGCCATTTTGATCGCTAGTGAACAAATCTATGGCCTCGACAATCAATGTACTATTTTCAACGCATTTGCAAAACGCGGGTTGGGTCTGCGTGCCGATCAAGGGTCTCCCGATTCGACATCCGATGGTGTGGAAGATTTTGAAACGATGCCTACCATGGCTCAAATAGATGAAATTTCTTCCACATGTTTCTTAACCGGAATCAATAGTGGACTAACAGGTGGGTTACCACTTGGCGGTCTTTATAGTGGCAATGGAGTGATTGATGACGGAAACGGTGTCTCGTTTTCAATAAATACCGATGTTTCGGGAGCTGGATTACTTTTGCTCAATTACGAAATAGGCGATAGTTTTTGTACGACAGCATCTTCTGCTCAAAGTAAGATTGACATCGTTTTGGACGAGACTCCTCCTGAAATTTCGTGCCCTGAGAATGTTGCGATAACAATTCCATCAGGTGATTTCTACTTACTTCCCAATTTCAGATCGGAAGAACTTGCCACCGATTTTTGTTCAGAAGATTTGGTATTATCACAGGAACCGCAAGAATTTAGCGAATTAGCAGAAGGAGTTCACCCCATAACTATGACAGCTACCGATGTAGCTGGCAATACTTCAGAATGTATGTTTTTACTAGAAGTCATCTGGACAGAAGGCCCAAAACCCTCTTTTGTATCTTCTGTATTGTTATATCCCGTACCCGTAATTGACGAGTTAATCGTATATAACCCTAGCGGAAAAAACATCCTTTCTATTCTTATTCAGGATATTAACGGACGATTGATAGTATTAATGAATCCATCATCGAAGGAATTACGGATTCCAATAGACGCGAGTCCATTTTCGGCGGGAACTTATTTCCTCACCATCGTGAGTGAAGAGGATACTGTCATAAGACGAATGATAAAGGTTTAGTAGTTTGAAATGTTGTAAAGTCAATTTTAAAAGGCATGTCTATTAAGAAAGATTTTCCAATCACCGTTTTTTATAGGCTTATTGGTGATACTATGGCGAGTACCTAGTACGATCTATATTTCGTAAATTACCATTTATTCTGAATTGAAATCATACAATGATCAAAATTATGCGAGTGCTATTTCTTTTATTTTTTGGTCTCCATTCGGTGATTGGAATATCTCAGCAGTCCGACGATTTGATTATAAAAATTTTGGCTGATCGAAATCTTGATGCCTCTAATGCTAGCTGGCGGATCACAAGTGAACATACAAGTAAAATTAGTAACGTAAAGCATATTCGTTTTCAGCAGTTGGTTGATGGTTTTCTGGTATATGGAACAGAATCGAGTTTACATATATCTAAGGCAGGGACTGTTCTTTCCGAAAGGCTTCAATTTATGGAGATGAAATCAATTCGGTTTAGAAATTCTGATGATGTAATTTCTCCCTTGCAAGCCGTTGAGGCTGTGGCTTGGAAAATGGATTATCAGATTGTCAACCCCATTCGTCTTCTAGAAAACAAAACTGTGAAGCACAATGAGATATGGATGAGTAATGGTGGTATTTCGATAAATGATATTAGAGCAGAGCTAGTAATTGTGCTAAAAGATGAAAACACCTTAAACTTGATCTGGGAAGTTGAGATTCGCGCTATAGACGATGAACATTGGTGGATCTTTCAGGTAAATGCTGAAGATGGTTCAATTCTTGGGAAAGTTGATATTATACAGAGTTGCTACCCTTTCAGCGAAGAAGTGCCCTTGCTGGACTACAATAAAAACTTATTCAGAATAGAGAATAATGAAACTTTAAGCACCCCCACAAACTTTTCCTGTGACAACTGTTATGAGGTTTTTGCGCTGCCACTGGAAAGCCCTTATTCTGGCGACAGGACCGTAGTGGAGAATCCAGCCGATGATATTGCCTCTCCCTTTGGGTGGCATGATTTAAATGGGGAGGAAGGGGCTGAAAGTACTCTTACTAACGGGAATAATGCAAATGCCTTTGAAGCGAACGATAATTATGGATATCAGCCAGATGGCGAATCTATTTTAAATTTCTCTGGTTACCCCTTTGATCCAGAATATTCTGAGGACTTTCAGTATGAAGATGCATCGATAACTAATGTATTTTACTGGGTAAATATTCTTCATGATGTTACCTATAGATATGGTTTCAACGAGGCAGCAGGAAATTTCCAACACAATAATTACCTTAACGGCGGAGCTCCTCGTGACCCAGTAATCATTGAATGCCAAAGTATCTTTTGGCCTTGTAATGCTAGTTTTTCGACACAAAGCGATGGATTATCACCCGTATTAAAGGTGAATTTATGTAATGATAAGGACGGGGGTTTTGATGCCACAGTCATTGCCCATGAGTGGGGTCATGGTTTAAGCGACCGATTAACTGGTGGGTGGTTTCAGTGCTTACGAAATAAGGAAAGCCCTTCGGAGGGATGGAGTGATTGGTTGGCTATTGTGCTAACCATAAAACCAGAAGATACTGGTGCCACGCCTAGAGCTATCGCTAATTATTTGAAAAATCAAGGCCCTGATGGAACAGGAGTAAGGCAGTTTCGTTATTCCACCGACATGAATGTCAACCCTCTAACATACGAGACATTGGCAACAACAACGGGTACACATGCTGTTGGATCCATTTGGGGCGAAATACTTTGGGAAGTGACCTGGCGTCTTATTGATGAATTTGGTTTCGACCCCGATATTTATAATTTCACAGGAGATGTAAATAGTGATGCGGGCAATATTATGGCTATGGCTGTAGTCATTGAAGGTCTCAAGTTTACCTATTGTAACCCTGGTTTTGTCGATGCTAGGGATGCAATTATTGAAGCCGCTAGGCAGATTTATGGAGGAGATGTTGTGTGTGTATTATGGGAGGCTTTTGCAAAAAGGGGGCTTGGATATTATGCGGATCAAGGAAGTTCTGAGAGCACTACAGATGGGGTAGCTTCATTTGATGTTCTGGGAATCGTCACGGCTGGTTTTATTAAACCCGATGTTATCTTTTGTCTAAATTCAGGTGCTTATGAATTTCTTGATGGCGGATTTCCATTGGGTGGAATTTATTCTGGTGCTGGGATTGTTGACAATGGTGATGGAATAACTTTCAATTTTGATCCGGCTGCTGCTGGGGTAGGGCTTCATAGTGTTAATTATTATCTACCAAAAACGACCTGTTCTGAGGCATCCGAAGCATCGGCAGTTTTTGTAGTAGAGGCAGATGTTACCCATCCAGAGCTTCAATGTATTCAGGATTTTACGATTAAACAATCTTTTGGCGTGCCTTATCCGTTACAGTTTTTTACCGATAATATTTTGGTAAGCGATAACTGTCCTGGAGAAGTACTAGTAGCGCAAAGTCCAGAACCTGGTACGTTGCTTAGCGAAACAGTAAATGAAATCACTATTACAGCAATCGACGCTGCTGGAAATCGGGGTCGTTGTTCTTTTTTTATCTATATTGAATTTGATACAGCGGGACAATTTATGGATGGGGTGTTAACTCTTTCCCCAAACCCCGGCCGCAATCAAGTGCAAATTAATAATCCTTTGGAACAACGCCTTGAGTATATAGAAATATGGGACCCACTAGGGAGAAGGGTCCAATACCATGACCTTAACAATAGCAAGATAATAAATTGGTTCAATGTTGAAAAGTTGTCTGCGGGGACCTACTTTATACGTATTAAACTTGTCAATGAAACTAATATTATCAGCTTAGTGAAGCTTTGATTTAGTATGAAATCGACTTTGTGTCTTCAGTTTTAGTATATCCCGTACCCGTAATTGACGAGTTAATCGTATATAACCCTAGCGGAAAAAACATCCTTTCTATTCTTATTCAGGATATTAACGGGCGATTGATAGTATTAATGAATCCTTCATCGAAGGAATTACGGATTCCAATAGACGCGAGTCCATTTTCTGCGGGAACTTATTTCCTCACCATCGTGAGTGAAGAGGATACTGTCATAAGACGAATGATAAGGGTTTAGTAGTTTGAAATGTTGTAAAGTCAATTTTAAAAGGCATGTCTATTAAGAAAGATTTTCCAATCACCGTTTTTTTATAGGCTTATTGGTGATACTATGGCGAGTACCTAGTACGATCTATATTTCGTAAATTACCATTTATTCTGAATTGAAATCATACAATGATCAAAATTATGCGAGTGCTATTTCTTTTATTTTTTGGTCTCCATTCGGTGATTGGAATATCTCAGCAGTCCGACGATTTGATTATAAAAATTTTGGCTGATCGAAATCTTGATGCCTCTAATGCTAGCTGGCGGATCACAAGTGAACATACTAGCAGCACGAGTAAAATACATCATGTGTATTACCAACAATCCATAAATGGAATTTTGATAAGAGGTACCGAATCTAGTGTGCATCTTTCATCAACGAATGAGTTGCTATATGAGAGCAATCGATTTGTGAATGATATTTCAGAAATAAAAAAGGCAAATAAATCGGAACAAATTACATCGATCAATGCCCTCGAATCGGTGGTTGCCCAAATGGGTTATATCCCAACGTCTAATTTTTCAGTTAAAACATCAGAAAATTCAGTATTGAATTCACAAGTATTTAGTGATGGCGGAGTTTCGCAAAGGGATATTCCGGCTTATTTGGTTTATGTCCTGGGCGATGACGATACGTATCGTTTAGTATGGGAAGTTTCTATATTGGAATTGGATTATGGACATTGGTGGGACATACAATTAAACTCGGTTACCGGAGAAATTATGAATATGACCGATAGAATAGAGCGTTGTAATTTTGATTCGAAGGCTTTTAATTGGCCTAACGGGGATTATAATGCCAATTTACAGAATAAATCAACGGTCCTTTTAACAAGGGAAGCATCCAACGGCTGCTCGGAGTGTTATGAAGTTTTGGCCAGTCCATTGGCAAATCCCTTCGGAGGAGATAGGATTATTATTGAGGCTCCTGCAGATCCGTTAGCGTCACCTTTTGGTTGGCACGATACAGATGGAAAAACGGGTGCTGAAAGCTTCTTTACGGAAGGGAACAATGTAAAAGTTACGGAACGAGGAGATAATATTGGCTATCAACCAGACGGTGGTGAGTTTCTTAATTTTACCGGATATCCATTTAGCCCTGATTATACTTTGGAAAATCAGTTTGAAGATGCGGCCTTAACCAATGTTTTTTACTGGAATAATTTGATACATGATGTTTTCTATCACTATGGATTTGACGAGCAAAGCGGGAATTTTCAAAAGATAAACTACTATGTAGATGGTGTTGAAAATGACGATATGGATGCTAGAGTACAAGCCAGGATAGGATGTGCTGCTTGGGCGGCAACAGGCTCCAATGGGGTTAGACCTATTATGATATTAGGATTGTGTGATGATAGAGATAGCGCCTTTGATAATATTGTTATTGTACATGAATATGGGCATGCTATGGTTAATCGACTTATTGGTGGTTCCGGCGATGAAAGATGTCTTGGAAACGATGAACAAATGATAGAAGGTTGGGCAGATTATTTCGGACTTTTCTTAACGCAATCTTCTTCAGATATGGCTACGGACCGTAGGCCGATTGCGAACTTTTTCTTCGGACAGGGCCCTAACGGAAAAGGAATTAGAAAATATCCTTATTCCACAGATTTTTCCGAGGACCCTCAGACTTATGATTCCATTAAATCGGAACGCATTCCTCATGGAGTAGGCTCCGTTTGGGCGACTATGTTGTGGGAGATGACCTGGGCACTTATTGACGCGTATGGGTTTGATGAGAATTTAGATAGTTTTACAGGAGACATAAACCAAGATGCCGGTAACATTATGGCTATGGCAATTGTTATTGAAGGTTTAAAACTGATGCGATGTCAACCTGGTTTTGTAGATGCACGGGAAGCTATTTTACTTGCCAACCGGGAAATTTATGGGTGGGAAAATGATTGTGTCATTTATGGAGCCTTTGCGAAACGTGGGTTGGGGTTGTTAGCAGATCAGGGGCTTGGCACTTCTCGCGATGATGGAACTGAGGACTTTACGAATTATCCAACTACTTCTCAAATAAGTGAAACTCCTCCCATTTGTTCTCAGGAAGCTGTGATTACAGGATTATCGGGTGGATTGCCACCTGGAGGGGTCTATAGTGGTCAAGGTATTATTGACGATGGCAATGGAGTTTCTTTTTCAATAGACACTTCTATTTCAGGAATTGGAGATGTGGTTCTTACCTATGAGATAAATGATAGTTTTTGTGCTGTTGCTTCTTCCGCAGAAACAATTTTGAAAGTAGATATAGACAATACGCCTCCGACCATTGAATGCCCTGTAGATAGAGAGGAAACGGTCGCATTAAATAGAGGGTTTGTGCTCCCCAATTATTTGACTCCAGATGTTACATTCGATAACTGTTCCGAAAGTCTTACGCTAATTCAAGATCCAGTTGAGTTTACCGAACTTCCCGTTGGGGAACATTTAATAAGGTTGAAGGCAATCGATGAAGCAGGGAACAGCTCTGAATGTCAGTTTTTATTAAGCGTTTTTGAGCTGGACCCAGATGCAAGTTTTAGTGATTCTGTGTTTTTATATCCAGTTCCTTCAGTCTATGAGGTATTCGTTTTTAATCCCTCAGGAAGACTTATTCAAACAGTCATAATTCAAGACGTTAATGGGAGATCTATAAAGGAAATAAACGTGAAAACTAAAGATAAGAATATATCGATTCCTGTAAATGAACTATCACCCGGATATTACTTTTTAAATATACAAGGGGAAGGAGAAACTATTGTCAAAGGAATGATTAAGATGTAAAATCCATTCTAAAAAAGCATCGCTAATCAACTCGCTTTGCCCAAAGGGGATTTTCAGAAAACAATATGCAAAATGCCCCTGGAAATAGTTCAAAGTAGCTGTAAAACAGGGTGGTATGCGTAAAGTTTGTGTCGTCAGAATTTGGGGTTTTTAATCCTGTTTTATGAATAACGACATACAAAATTGTTTGATACATATTCTATTTTGTAAATTGACATAATATTTTTAGCAATTTGATATTATGATAAAAGTTTTACTTGTACTTGCAAATTTATTTTTTGTTTTTTCTCCCGTGGCAGGATGGGCGCAAGAGACGGATACCGTAATCGATAAACTTTTAAATAGGCAAGGATCAATTACTGCTGAAAATGGATGGTATATCACGAGTGAACATGTTAGCAGTACAAGCAAGATACATCATGTTTATTACCAACAAATTAAGGATGGCATTCTAATAAAAGGGACCGAATCCAGCATTCACCTTTCCTCTAAAGGCGAAGTTATTTTTGAAAATAATCAGTTTGTTAAAGATGCTTCGGCATTAAAAACCGTTTCGAAATCAAGTCTGATAAGCCCGAAAAGAGCAGTGTTAGCCGTAGTAGATCAAATGAAATATACGCCTACCAATGATTTTTCAGTGAAACCTCAGGAAATAGAGTCTTTAAATACGGTTGTTTTTAATAACGGCGGTATATCGGCGCGGGATATCTCAGTAAAGTTGATTTACAGTCTGGATAATAACCTGAAATATCAATTGGTTTGGGAAGTTTCCGTTTTGGAATTGGATTATTTAAGATGGATGAACTTGACCATTGATGCTGTAACTGGGGCTATTATTGCTAGCGAAAATATTATGCAAAGTTGTGCCACGGCAAGTGAAGAACCAGTGGAAGAAGTGTTAGACTATAATAGAAATTTAGTGATTCCTATTCCTAAAGTTAATACAGAGGAAACAGCAAACATTTGTGAGGTGTGTTATGAGGTATTTGCGATTCCTTTCGTAAGTCCTCTCATGGGAGACAGGACCATAGTGCAAAACCCTGCCGATCCTAGTGCTTCTCCATTTGGTTGGCATGATACTAATGCAAAAGAAGGGCCCGAAACCAGAATAACAGATGGAAATAACACTTCGGTTATTGAAAAAGGAGATCATATAGGTTATCAGACGTCAGGTGGAGATGAATTGGATTTTACAGGTTTCATGTTCAGTCCTATTTTCACTATTGAGAATCAGTCTGAAGACGCCGCATTGACCAATGTTTTTTATTGGAATAATATTATTCACGATATCACCTATCATCATGGTTTTGATGAATTTAGCGGCAATTTTCAAAAAATAAATTATAATTCAGGCGGAAGAAGTAATAGTGCTTTTGAGGCTAGAATTCAAACGAGGATAGGCTGCAATGCTTTTTTCGCGATCAATGGCGATCAACCTATTATGATTCTCGGCTATTGTGAAGATAAAGACGCTTCTTTTGATAACGTCGTTATTGCACATGAATATGCTCACGGTATTGTAAATCAGCTTATTGGCGGTACAAGCGGCTCCTCAAGTTGTCTTAATACAGATGAACAAATGACGGAGGGTTGGGCCGACTACCTAGGGATTATATTGACTATGGACCCTTCCGATGTCGGCGAGGATCGACGAACCATTGGAAATTATTTCTTTGGGCAAGGCCTGAATGGGCGTGGTATTAGACGGTACCCATATAGTACAGATTTTATCGTGAATCCTCAAACGTATAATCATATTAAGACAGGTGCTGTTCCACATGGCGTTGGCTCCGTTTGGACAACCATGTTGTGGGAAATGACATGGGCCTTAATAGATGAACATGGTTTTGACCCTAATTTGTCTGATTTTACAGGGGACATTAGCAAGGATGCAGGTAACATAATGGCTTTGGCAATTGTTATTGAAGGCATGAAATTAATGAGTTGCGATCCCGGATTTATTGATGCTAGAAATGCCATTTTACAGGCAAGTGAAGCTATATATGGATTAGACAATCATTGTATTATTTACAATGCTTTTGCCAGACGAGGGTTAGGTTTGTATGCAGATCAAGGAAATCCCTTTTTAAAGGACGATGGAAGCGAGAGTTTTGAAGAATATCCAGTAAATGCTCAAATTTTAGAAGGCTCCTCTATTTGTTTTAAAGAAGGATTGATAACAGGGCTTTCTGGAGGTTTACCGATAGGTGGTGTGTACAGCGGAAATGGTATTGTAGATGATGGAAATGGAAAGACTTTTTCCATAAACACTTCTATTTCAGGTGCTGGACCGTTGCTGCTTTCGTATACAGTGGGAGATAGCTTTTGTACTTCAAGTTCTGTGGCTGAAAGAGAGATTCAGATTGATTTTGACGAAACCCAACCAATACTTGTATGTCCTTTAGATATCGAGGATACTATTGAGGTTGGCAATGCGTACTTAGTACCCAATTATATTCCCTCTGTGGAAGTTTCGGATAATTGTTCAGGTGAAATAATAATAACACAGGAACCGGATAGTTTTACTGAATTATCGGAAGGATCCCACCGCATTACCTTTACGGCTACTGACGAAGCAGGGAACAGTTCAGAATGCTTCTTTATGCTTAATCTCAAGTCCATTGGGGACGAGAGCTTCGATTTTCTAACTACAGTTTTACTTTATCCAGTTCCGTCCTCGGACGAGGTCATTATTTATAACCCGACGAAGGAACGGATACTTTCTGTTTACATTCGAGACGTTAATGGGAGATTGATATCATTTTTGACCCCTGGATCCAAAGACCTAAGAATACCCCTTGCGATAGATCAATTTTCCACTGGAAATTATTTCATAACCATCGTAGGAGAAGGAGATACCATTGTTAGAAGAATGACAAAGATCTAAGGCAATTTTGCCAATAGATTAATTGTTTGAAATACATAACCATCATGTACACTAGAAATACATATATACTGGCATGCACCATTTTGGGGTTGATCTCTCAATTGGGTATGGCTCAGAACAGTGATGTAAAGATCCAAGGGCTTCTCAACGTAAAGGAATTCAATGCAGAAACTACACAATTTAATATTACAAGCGAACACATAAGCAGCACGAGCCAAGTGCATCATATTTATTATGAACAACAATTAGATGGAATTGTGTTGCGTGGAACCGAATCCAGTGCTCATTATGGACCTGCGGGTGAGCTTTTACTCGAAAACAATCGGTTTGTTAGGAATGCTTCAGAAATAAAAAACTCAATAAAACCTCTTCAACTTACTGCAGCCCAAGCAGTAGAAGCGATCATTGATCAATGGAACTATGAACTCAAACAACCACTTACCATTATTAAGGATCTCAAGACCTTAGATCATAAGGTTTTGCTAAGTAGTAGCGGTATTTCTCAACGGGATATACCAGCGAAAATGGTGCTTACCCTTAATGTTGATGGAGTATACCAATTAGCTTGGGACATCTCCATCTTGGAACTTGATTTTGAACATTGGTGGAACGTACAGATAGATGCTGCAACAGGGAGTATTTTGAGTCAGCAAAATAGAATTGTGAGGTGTTCATTTGAACCTGAAACTAATAATAACGAGGTACTCGACTTTCATAAAAATTTATTTAATATACCCAACTATAAAGTGGAAACCTCCAACGAGGAAGCTATTTGTGAAAACTGTTATGAAGTTTTTGCTTTGCCTGTTCAAAGCCCTTATTTTGGAGAGAGAACAATTGTTGAGTCACCATGGCACCCTGTCGCATCTCCTTTTGGATGGCACGATACTGATGGACAACCTGGCGAAGAAAGTGAATTTACAGAAGGAAATAATATAGAAGCCTTTGAGGCCAATGACAACTTTGGTTTTCAACCTTCCGGAGGGGACCGCTTAGACTTTACGGACTTTCCGTTTAATCAGTTTTATAGTGAGAATACCCAATATGAATCTGCTGCGATAACCAATCTTTTTTATTGGGGGAACGTATTGCACGATGTATTTTATGTATATGGTTTTACTGAATCGGCTGGTAATTTTCAAGAAAATAACTACGAAAGAGGAGGTAAGGGTGGAGATTTTATAAGGGTCCAAGGACAAAGAAATGTGACCGGAAACTGTGGCGCATTTTATGGTTCCACAATCGAAGGGGAAAGCCCTATTATGGTATTAGGTACTTGTGGGAATAACGATGGTAGCTACGATAATGTGGTGATCGCCCATGAATACGGTCATGGTATCACCTGCCGCCTTATTGGCGGACCGCTTGTGTTAGATTGTCTTAATAATGATGAACAAATGAGTGAAGGCTGGTGTGATTGGTTTGGAACTATTTTAACCATGCAACCCGAAGACGTCGGTGAAGATAAAAGACAGATTGGTAATTATTATTTCAATAAAGCCATAGATAGGAATGGAGTGCGGAAATATCCATATACAACCAATTTGAATATCAATCCGCATACTTATAAATCTATTGGAACTAGCCCAATTCCCCACGGTGTGGGTTCGGTTTGGGCGAACATGCTTTGGGAAATGACATGGGAGTTAATCGAAGCCCATGGATTTGACCCAGATATATATAATTTTACAGGCGATATAACCAAGGATGCTGGAAATGTGGTGGCTTTGGCCCTTGTCACGGAAGCTTTAAAATTTACGAGTTGTGACCCCGGCTTTGTTCGAGCTAGGGATGCAATATTCCAGGCTGATCGAGCAATTTATAATGGCTATAACCAATGTTTTATTTGGAATGCCTTCGCCAAAAGAGGATTAGGTTTATTTGCAAGTGAAGGAAGTACGGATGACAATAGAGATGGAAATGAAAACTTTGAGGGATTTATAGATCATGCGATTTTTGGGTTGGAAGAAGATAAATTTTGTTTTGAGGAAGTTTTGGTGTCTAATATTACTGGAGGTTTGCCTTCTGGCGGATTCTATTCGGGATCGGGCGTAATTGATGACGGAAATGGAATTTCTTTCTCTCTGGACCTTGTAGCCGCAGGACTTGGAGTTCATGAAATAATTTATGCAATTCCTGATAGTCAATGTGCGAATAAATCTTCGGAATCCACGTTTGTTGAAATCTTGTTGGACGAGGAGCCACCAGAGATTAGCTGTCCTCAGAGTGAATTGGAAGTTACTTTACACCAATTTGACCTTTACACACTTCCTAACTATGGGGAAACTTTAAATGTGAGTGACTTTTGTTCAGATAATCTTACAACCATGCAAGAGCCTGAAGAAGGCACTGCGTTAAGTTTTGGCGTGCATAACATCGTCTTGACGGCTACTGACGAAGTAGGTAACAAAAGTAGATGTGAATTTACACTTCGAATATTAAAGGCCGCAAACCCAGACAATAATGAGAATGAAGCTATAAACGCATTGGAGCTTGTACAGCTAATACCTAATCCTAGTGATGGAATAGTTGCGCTGAACAATCCTTTAGAATTAAAAATTGAAAGTATTGAAATAAGAGACATGTTGGGACGATATGTGGAGCGAATTGAGATAAATAATTCAGAAAAAGAAAATATAATCCCTGTAGAGAGCTTATCATCAGGCACTTACTTTGTTTTGGTTATGGTACCTTTAGCGGAGAGAGTGTTACGTTTGGTGAAACAATAGAAACAAGTATCAAGTAGATTCCTTGTAATTCAATAGTTATGGAAAATAGAAACACTATTAGGAAATATGGCATAGGGCTATTCTTAGTTGTGGCTTTTTCAACTATGTTGGGTTCTCAATCAGTTTTGGCCCAAAACGCCAGTAGCTTTATTGAAGCTAATTTGGTAAAAACTCAAATGGATAACGAGCAGTGGGAAATTACTAGTCAACATATTAGTAGCGCGAGTGGTGTTCATCATATTTACTTTCAGCAACTTAAGGGCGAAGTTCCAGTAAAAGGTTCCGAATCTAGTATTCACGTAGCGCCTAGTGGAAAAGTATTAGCTCAATACAATCGATTTGTACCCAATAATTTGATTCCACTAAATGCTAATTCTTCTATGACTGCTGAAGCTGCAGTTGTTTCGCTAGCCAAGCAAATGAATTACAACTTGTCAGAAACACTCATTCCTATTGAAAAAAAGGGAGGAGTTAGTTCAAAAATATGGATGTCCGATGGTGGTATTTCCGAAAGAGATATTAAGGCCGAGTTGGTCTATGCCAAGAATGAAGAAGGGGTGTACGCATTGGCTTGGGAGATTAATATTGTAGAAATTGGATATGGGCATTGGTGGGTAATTCATGTAGATGCGAAAGATGGTTCCATTTGGAAGAAACGGAACATCATGAAAAACTGCTTTACACACGAACACAAAGCGGGTCTTTCTTTTCTAGATTACAATAAAAATCTGATTCCTATTGAAATTGATGAAGACTGCGAAACTGAGACGCTAAATTCCTGTAACGAATGTTATGAAGTGTTCGCCCATCCTCTTGAAAGTCCATATTTCGGAGAAAGAACCATGGAAGAAAACGCTGCACATCCAATTGCTTCCCCTTATGGATGGCACGATATTGATGGTGAAGTTGGTCCGGAATTCCTAACGACAAAAGGAAACAACGTCTCGGCTTTTGAAGCCAACGATAATTTCGGCTATCAGCCTAATGGTGGTATTTCATTAGATTTTACCGGCTATACGTTTGATCCAAACTTTAATCAGAATTTTCAGCATGAAAATGCGTCGATAACTAATTTGTTTTATTGGACGAACATTATCCATGATATAACGTATCAATATGGTTTTAATGAAAAATCTGGTAATTTTCAAGCCAATAACTACAATCGAGGCGGCGAAAGTGGGGATTCGGTAATTGCCCATGGACAAAGTTTGAATCGAGCTTGTAATGGCTCTTTTTCAACACCAGAAGATGGAGGAAGTCCGCTTCAAATTATGAATCTCTGCGGAAATAAGGATGGAGATTTTGATGCAACCGTTATTGCGCATGAATATGGACACGGATTGTCCGCGCGGCTAACTGGCGGCGGTGTTGTTAGCAATTGTTTGTTTCACAGAGAAAACCCTTCAGAAGGATGGAGCGATTGGTTGGCTACAGTTTTAACCATAAAATCTGGAGATACCGGGGCGACCCCAAGACCCATCGCGACCTATTTATTGGGTCAGGGGCCTGATGGGGCAGGCGTTCGGTACTTTCCGTATTCTACGGATATGAATATAAACCCATTGACCTATGCCGATTTGCCGGACAGGGAAGGACCACATAGAATTGGTGCCATTTGGGGTACCGCTATTTGGGAAATGACTTGGGAGCTTATAGAGGTCTATGGCTTTGACCCAGATATATACAATTTTACTGGAAATGTAAATCAAGATGCAGGTAATATTATGGCCATGGCCGTGGTAACAGAAGGATTGAAATTTACACCCTGCCGTCCTGGATTTGTGGACGCTAGAGATGGTATTTTGACCGCTGCCGAACAAATGTATGGACGGGATGTTGTTTGTGCCATATGGGATGCCTTTGCAAAAAGAGGGCTTGGTTTTGGTGCACGTCAAGGATCGGAGGATAGTCAAACTGACGGCACACCGTCATTCATAATTCCCTTTAATCAAGCAAGTTTTCTAGTGGATTACGCGCCATTTTGTTTGGAGAGTGGCCTTTATGAAACACTTTCAGGTGGCTTACCCATTGGAGGAATTTATAGCGGGCCAGGTATTACAGATAATGGAGATGGAACAAATTTTAATTTTGACCCTGTGATCGCAGGAGAGGGGGTTCATGAGATATTTTATACGGTACCACCCACCAATTGTTCTCCAACAACTATTAAAACCAATGAATTAACGGTAGTCAAGGATACTATTGCCCCTACGGTGCGTTGCTTATTAGATCAATCCATAACAAATCTAATTGGTGATATCTACGAACTAGAAGATTTTGCAGAAACTAGAAATATTGTTGTTAGCGATAATTGCCCAGGAGCGTTAACAATTACCCAGGATCCTCTGGCGGGTACATTACTTAGAGAAATGGATAATGAAATTACAATTACAGTAACTGATGGAGTTGGGAATTCAGATTCTTGTTCTTTTCAGTTTACCGTAATTTATGTTTCTGAGGAGCAAACTAGAACGGGGTTTATAAGTTTTTACCCAAACCCTGTGAATAATGAAATAATAGTATTCAACCCCTTGGAACGAAGAATAGAGTCCATAGAGATTCATGATGTCAACGGTCGATTAATCCGTAACACGCTTTTGTCTAACTCAGAGGAAGAAAATATAATAATATTAAGTCCTCTTGCCTCGGGTACTTATTTTGTAGTTTTAAATCTGGCCGATGAGGTTTTAGTTATGAGAATGCTGAAGCGCTAATAATTTTGTATATTTAAACATATCCATCTATATTTTAAAAAATAATATGTTTTGATGGCTAACTTAAAGCACATATTCCCATTGTTTTTGGTTGCGATTTTTTGCACTTCTGCAGTAATCGCATAGAAAAGTGATGGACTTGTACGACAAGTTCTTGAAGTCAAGAAATTTCAATCGCAGGATAAGCAGTACGAAATCACTAGCGAGCATATTAGTTCTGTGAGTGGTGTTCATCATATCTATTTTTGGCAGAAAATTGAAGATATTCCAGTCCAAGGAACCGAATCTAGCCTTCATATTTCGCCAAATGGCGTTTTACTTTCAGAAGAAATAAATTTTAGCCCGTTTTTAGAAGAAGGACTTATCAATAGAAATCCAACGTTTATTTCGGCTCAAAATGCCATCCAAGGTATTGCTGCGCAAATGGGGTATCAAATTAACAAGCCTCTGGAGCGTATTGTGAAGGAGAAAAGGACACCATTTATGCAATGGTATACGTCTGGAGGAATTTCTGAAAGGGATATAAAGGCTAGCCTTGTCTATGTTGAAACTGTGGAACAGACCTATGAACTAGTTTGGGAGGTTGAAATCTTAGAGATTGCATATAGTCATTGGTGGGTATTTCAAGTGAATGCCAACAATGCAGCTATTATTAATAAGACAGATAGAATGCAACGTTGTTTTAATCATGAACATGAGAATGAGGTACTCGATTATAATAGAAACTTAGTCAATTTTAATAATCCTGAGCATTGTGAAACCAATGCGCCAACCGCGTGTACCGAATGTTACGAGGTTTTTGCCTTTCCATTTGAAAGCCCATATTCAGGTGATAGAACGATTGTGGTAAATCCGGCAAATGCTAATGCTTCACCTTATGGATGGCATGATATTAATGGAGATCCAGAACCAGAATTCAGTGTAACTAGGGGAAATAATGTAAATACCATCGAAGGAAATGATCACATTGGATATCAACCTGATGGAGGAGCACAGTTAGATTTTACTGGTTTTCCTTTTGACACCGAATTTTCGATAAGTAATCAATATGAAGATGCATCTCTTACAAATTTGTTCTATTGGACAAATATTATGCATGATATAAGCTATCAATATGGTTTTAATGAAGCCGCGGGTAATTTTCAGTTTAATAACTATGGGAAGGAAGGAGCTGATGGGGATCCGGTGAAAGCCCTTGGCCAGAGTATTTCGCGACGTTGCAACGGGTCTTTTTCGACACCAGTGGACGGAGAAGATCCTATTTTAATCTCGAATTTGTGTAATTCTAAGGACGGTGGTTATGATGCTTCGGTTATTATTCATGAGTATGGACATGGTATATCTTCAAGGCTCAGTGGGGGAGGAGTATTTAATAATTGTCTGTTTAATAAAGAAAATCCAAGTGAAGGTTGGAGCGACTGGTGGTCTATTATTTTGACCATGAAACCTGAAGATACCGGTGAATCTCCTCGTACCATTGCCACCTATCTGTTAAATCAAGGTCCTAATGGAAATGGAGTTCGATCTTTTCCTTATTCGACCGATATGAATATAAATCCACTAACCTACGATGATCTTCCTTCTCAAAATGGCGTCCATGCCATTGGAGCGGTTTGGGGTCAGATAATTTGGGAAGTGACTTGGGCACTTATCGACACCTATGGCTTTCACCCCGATGTATATAATTTTTCAGGAGACATTAATCTTGATGCAGGGAATATTATGGCAATGGCGATAGTAACTGAGGGCCTAAAATTTACCCCCTGCCGCCCGGGTTTTATTGATGCTAGAGACGGAATTATATTAGCTGCGACAGAAATCTATGGAAGTGAGATGGCCTGTAGTTTGTGGCCGGCATTTGCAAAACGAGGACTTGGTGGGTTTGCTGAGCAAGGAGATTCTAACCTTATTGGTGATGAGATAACTTCTTTTTTAGTTCCTTCGGATGGGCCTATTTTTAGAACAGGTTTTGATCCCTTTTGTTTAACAGGAGGGATTCATGAGAACCTTACAGGGGGATTGCCCATAGGAGGTCATTATGAAGGCCCTGGCGTTATAGATAATGGAGATGGGATATCGTTTAATTTTGATCCGGCTTTGGCAGGAGAAGGGGTACATTCAATAACTTACTTTTCTGGAAACACAGATTGTGCGGCCGCTTTTGAAGTATCCAAAGACTTGACGGTCTTTAATGATGTGGAACCTCCAGAGCTTGAGTGCTTGCCCAATGTTGTGATAGCTCTTACATTTACCGATTCCTATTTTTTGGACGATTTTACCGATCATGTGATAGTTACTGATAATTGTCCAGGAGAATTAGAGAGAACCCAAACTCCTCTTATAGGGATACCAGTAGAAGCCGGAACTATCTCGATAACTGTTACTGTAAAAGATCGTGCTGGCAATGAGGTGAGTTGCACATTTCAACTGAGTGTATCTTTTCCTATCGGTCTCGAGGAAACTGAACGAGACTTTCTTTCTATCTACCCCAATCCAGGAAATGATGAGATTACTGTGTATAATGCTACCGAAAAGAAAATTAGTACCGTCGAAATACGAAATATAAGGGGACGTCTAATTTCTGACTTGACAATTAATAATTCGGAATTAGAAAACAGAATCTCAATAGAATCTCTTGCTTCGGGCATGTATTTTATTTCAGTAAATCTGTCCGATAAATTAGAAATATTACGATTGGTAAAAAGGTAATTCCACATAAAATTGGTCGTTTTTTTATGTTTTCCATTTTCTTCGAAATTTATTAATAAGTCGGTAAAATGTAAGGAAAATCGATAAAACACCTAAATTTTAACATTTTTCAGGAAGAATTGATATTATATGTTGGGTTAAATATTTGGGAAAGGCCAAGCTATTTGATAGATTTGCGTGAATCTAAAATCCCTTAAGAATTATTAACCTAAATTATTTATAATGAAAAAACTTACCATGCTCGTCATGTGTGGGTTTTTATTTGGTATATCCAACCAAATAATTGCTCAAAACATTCAGCAAAGTATTGACCAACAAATTGTTCAGTTGTTGGAGAACAGTCAAATTACCTCGCAAGACGCGAATTGGGTAATCACTAGTCAGCACGTTAGTAGTACTAGTGGCATTGAACATGTATATTTTCGTCAAACCCATAATGGAATTCAAGTTTACGGAACCGAATCGAGCATTCACTTGTTTTCCAATGGGGAAACACTGAAGGCTAACAACCGATTCATTTCAAACTTAGCTGACAAAACTACTGGTGGTTCAAGTCCTTCACTCACTGCGGTTCAAGCAGTGCAAAGTGCAGCAGGATATTTTAACTATTCAATTTCTTCTGATATTTCAGTTGTTCTTTCAAATGTGTCAGGTCATGAAGTCACCCTTAGCGACGGCGGTATCTCTTTGAGTAATATCCCGGCCAAATTGGTGTACCAAATGAACCAAAATGATGAGGTGGTTTTAGCATGGGATCTTTCAATTGAAGAAACGGCTCAACTAAACTGGTGGAGCGTTCGTGTGGATGCTGCTACTGGTGCTATTGTTGACCAGAATAACTTTATGTCTAGTTGTAACTTTGAGCATGATCATAGTGCCCATGAAGGAGAAGAAGTACTAGACTTCAATAAAAACCTATACAACATTCCTAACTATAAGGAAGCTATGGCAAAAAAGGCTGCACTTTCAGTTGATGGAAGTATGGTGGAGACATATGAAGTGTTCGCCATGCCTATAGAAAGCCCATATTTTGGGACAAGAACAGTTGAGGTGAGTCCTGCGATTGCATTGGCTTCTCCTTTTGGTTGGCATGATACCGATGGCGTTGCGGGAGCGGAGTTTACGGTAACACGCGGAAATAACACAAACTCGTATGAGGATGGAGATAATCAAGGTTATCAGCCTGATGCTGGTTCTGGTTTGGAGTTCACAGGCTACCCGTTCGATCAAAATTATACTGCTGGAACGCAGTTTGAAGATGCTGCCATAACCAATCTTTTCTACTGGAACAATATTATTCACGATGTCTTATATGTTTATGGAATGGATGAGGCAGCTGGTAACTTTCAGGAAAACAACTACGGAAATGGTGGTGTAGGGAGCGATTCGGTAAATGCCGAAGCTCAAGATGGATCTGGAACTTGTAACGCAAACTTTGGAACACCTGCTGATGGAGGGAACCCGACCATGCAGATGTACGTTTGTGGTAATAAGGACGGTGATTTCGACAACCTCGTAATCATTCATGAGTATGGTCATGGAATTTCTAACCGACTAACCGGTGGTGGAGGCCAAAGTGGTTGTGTAAGTGGTCAGGAACGTATGGGTGAAGGATGGAGTGACTGGTATGGTGTTGTCATGACCATGGAACCAGGTGATACAGGTACGGATGGCCGAGCTGTAGGAACCTACTTATTCGGTCAGGGACCAAACGGACCTGGAATTAGACCGTTCCCTTACAACACAGACATTGCTCAAAACCCACAAACTTATGATGATATTAAGACCGCTGCGGTGCCTCACGGAGTAGGTTCTGTATGGGGTACAATGCTTTGGGAAGTAACCTGGGCATTAATCGATGATCATGGTTGGGATCCGGATATTTACAACTTCACTGGAGACGTAAATCAGGATGCAGGAAATATTCAAGCAATGGCGATCATAACAGAAGGGATGAAATTACAAGTATGTAATCCCGGATTTGTAGATGGACGTGAGGCTATTTTTGCAGCCGATCTAGCTTTATATGGCGGGGCCAACGAGTGTATTCTTTGGGATGCTTTCGCAAAGAGAGGATTGGGTGTTAGCGCGATTCAAGGATCTTCTAATAGTAGAAGTGATGGAACAGAGGCTTTTGATACCCCAACAGGTACCGCAAACTTTACAGCTCCATTCGACCTTTGTATTAATGAAGGTACGTTGACAAATGTTGGCGGTGGATCACCTTCTGGTGGTGTATATAGCGGACCTGGTGTTACTGATGATGGAAACGGAGCCACTTATACTTTCGATCCTGCAGCTGCTGGAATTGGAGTACATATTATTACCTATGATGTTCCAACAGGAGCTTGTTCTATAGCTTCTACAGATTCCGATAGTGTTGAAGTATTTGCCGTTCCTGTTGCCCCTACGGCAACTGGTGTTGCAGACTTCTGTGTTGGAGATGATGTTACCGTTACTGCAGTTCCTGCAGATGGCGCTAATACCATTCGTTGGTACGATGTTGCAACCGGTGGAATTTCATTGGCGACTGGTACTTCCTATACATTTGCCCCAACAGGATCAATGAGTGTATATGCTGAAGAGGCACCTCCAAGTGCTGACCCATTGCTTAAAATTTCTGAAGTAACCCTTCAGGCAGATAAGTTGGAACTTCAAAATATTGGCATAGGAGCAGATTATACAGGATATACGGTTGCAGTAAGTGACCAACCATATACCGATATTAATGTTGTGAACTCAGTACAACAACCATTAGGACCAATGGACGGAAATTCTACTATCTTTTGGGATGAAACAGGTGGTTCGAACGATTGGGGTGTGAACCTCTTTTGGAATGACGGCCAACCTGGGTGGATTATTATCGTTGATGACAATGGAGATGTAGTTGATTCAGTATTCTGGAATACACCAGCTGGAGATATTGGTGGATTCAACATAACAGTGAATGGATTTAACGTTACTGCAGCCGATCTAGATTGGACTGGTGATGGTGCCAACTTTGGTAGCACATGTAATGATTCATATCGTAGAGATGGCGAAAGTGATGACGCCGTTAACTGGGCAAATGGATGCCAAGCTTCAGATTATGGAGCAGCCAATGCCGATATCGGTCTTGGATATTTAGGGTGCTTTGGAGATAGAGCAGAAGCAGTATTGACTGCAGATGCCGCACCTCCAACTATTACTTGCCCTGCAGATGTTACTATTGATGCAGCAGCTGGTGTTTGTACGACACCTAATTCAAGTTTAGGGACGCCAACGACTACTGACAATTGTGGTGGCGAGATTGCCACGAACGACGCTCCTGCGGATATTCCAGTAGGTGTAACAGTCGTTACTTGGACTGTGACAGATACTGCTGGTAATACAGCAACCTGTACGCAAACCATAACAGTAGTAGATGCTGAAGATCCTACAGTAACATGTCCAGCAGATCTTACTGTTGATGTGAATGAAGGTGAGCTGTTTACGATTCCAGATTATACTGGAGATGCTGTGGCAGCCGATAATTGTACAGCTTCACCAACACTTACACAAGATCCAGCAGTTGGAACTCAGGTAGGTGCAGGAGCGACTGTAATTACAATCACTGCGGAAGACGAGTCAGGAAATAGTGTTCAGTGTATTTTCGTTTTAACAGTGAATGAAGTTATCTTAGGATTGGATGATAACGCATTGAGCAATCAAATAGCTTTGTATCCGAATCCAACGAATGGACAGCTTACCTTATTGAATACAAGCGATGAGGTATTGAAGAGTATCACCATTACTGATGTAAATGGACGAACTATTCAAACCATAAAACTCTCAGATGCAGGTGCCGAAACCAACTTCTCTATCGCTAGATTAGCGCAGGGAATGTATTTTGTGAAGATTGATGGAGAAAATGCTAGTACTATAAAGCGTATTATTAAACAATAATTGATTGTTTAGAAAAAGCCCTGCCATGCAGGGCTTTTTTTTTGTTTTAGCCTATTTTGGCAAGCTTTTTGCCTTATAGTATTGAGTAACCGACGTAACTAAATGAAACATAAAGTAAACGGTTAAACGTCCCTAAAAAGAAACATGTACGTCCTTACTTAAAAACCTTCTCATATGGGAAGGTTTTTTTGTTTTATGATCTGTATGAAGTTGCTTATGGAGTACAAAAAAAGCGCCTAATGTTTTAGTAACAATAGGCACTCCATTCGTTTGTTATAAAAAGGGTATTCTTATTTAATAATCCCACCGCAGCTTATGCGGGCACCAGCAGCTCCACTTGGCTGTGAAGTGAAATCGTCTGTGCCTTGGTGAACGACAATTGCCTTTCCTAACACATCTTTTTTCTCATCGCCACAACCAATACACCATTCGCTCGTAGTGAAAGATACCTGACCTACACCATCTTCTCCAACTTCAAAGTTTCCAATGTCTCCTTTATGATAACCCGTTTCATTACCCCATTTTCCATGGTCTTGGAACGTTGGATTCCAATGACCCCCAGAAGATTTTCCATCGGCCGAAGAACAGTCTGCTTTTTCATGAATATGAATTGCATGCGTTCCTGCATCCAATCCGGTAATTTTAACTTCTAAAGTAACTTCTCCATTTTTCTCCACCATGCCTGCTTTTCCATGTGCTTTGGATTCACTTTTTGCCTCTAGGGCAAATGCTAAATATCCACCAGCTAATACAGCTTTTTTCACTTCTTCGACTGGTTTTTCTACTTCTTGTACGACCTCTTCTTCAACTTTTTTAGTTTCATTCTTGCAGCCGATAATCGACAATACAGCAAAACTAAAAAGTAGTATTTGTATTTTTTTCATGGTTCTATTTTTTTAAGGTTTCTGTTTGTATGTACTAAAGGTAATTGGTTTCTTAAAAATGACAAGCAATTAGCGTCTGTCTTTTATCATTTCCTTTCCATCTGTGACCCCTAATTTTATATTTTCTGAAATGATAAGCGCCTTGTCAATGCGGGTTTGTGAGCTTTTAAACCGACTTATATAATAGATGAGTGATCGCTTTTTTCCGTCAGTTAATTTTTCAAAACCTTCAAATGCCATAGGATCACTGTCCAAAACGGCTTGAAATTCTTCAGGCATCTCAACGCCATATTTGCTTTGGTTTTCTGATAGTTGCAGTGTGAAGGCATCATTGCGATCCACCCCGAGCTCCTTTTGATATCTTTTTCCGAAGCTAATTAAAAATCGCTCCTGATAATAATGCAGTTTCCCATGAAAAGAAATCTCATTGCCTTCAAAACTAGCATTGAGAGCTACCCTTGAATGTCCGGCATCTTTAAATTCTTGTGCAATTTCAGTAGGTATAATGATGCCGTGAGTTCCATCTATGGTCACTTGAAATTTCACGGAAATAAGCATTCTAACGGGTGTTTTTTTACTGAATTAAAGCATTTAGCTATTCATCAAAGTGGTTACCACCTGCGTTTCACTATGCAAAGTACGGTGTACAGGGCATTTATCTGCTATTTGAAGAATACGTTTAATTTGTTTTTCGTCCAAGTCTCCTTCTAACTTTATCTCACGAGAAAAGGTGTCAATTTTGGAAGAATCCTCATCACAATGCTCACAATCCACGGCATGCTGTCTTGAATAACTAGTATGTACTTCAATGTTCTTTAAGTCCCATCCTTTTCGTCGAACATACATTTGCACCGTAATTGCTGTACAAGAAGATAAACTCGCTGATAATAGATCATAAGGGGTGGGGCCAAAGTCATTTCCACCGATAGATTCTGGTTCGTCTGCTAACATATAATGATTTCCAACTTTCATTTGAGTTGTATAACCCTCGTCACTAGAGAGACTTGCTACCACATCACTTTTGGTTTGGAACTTTTCAAGTTCGGGAATATCAACATAGCGCGATGCCCAACCCGCAATCACAGTTCCTGCATATAAAGAGTCCTCTTTTTTCAGTAGAAGGTGATCTGCACCATCTAATGAGACAAAACTCTTAGGATGGTGAGCGGCTACATAAATTTCCTCCGCGTTTTTAATTGACACCGTAGTGTCTTGAGGAGAATGCATAACCAAAACGGCTTTGTCTAAATTTTTAGCAACTTCAGGCAATGAGTGCGCTTTTAAATCGTCTAAAAAATGCTTCTTAATGGTAAAATTCCGACCGCTAAGATTTACCGTTGCCACACCAGAGCTCTCAATCTCATCTAGGCTATTTTTTAATAAATTCTGTACATGTTCGGGGTTACTTGGCGCACCCACGGTGGCAACTGCTTTGACCGAATCCAACTGAGATGCGGCAAATATTACAGCAGCACCTCCCAAGGAATGACCCACCAAAAGGGTAGGAGCTTGATAATTTTCCTTCAGATAGTCGGAAGCGGCAATTAAGTCTTCCACATTTCCGCTAAAATTGGTATCCTCAAAATCTCCATCACTTTCTCCAAGCCCAGTAAAATCGAATCGAAGCACTCCAAATCCAGCTGCGGTTAAACTCCGACTAATATTCTTCACAGCGGACAGGTTTTTTGTGCAGGTAAAACAATGTGCAAATAGCGCAAAATTATGCGGTAATTGGTCGGCAGGGAGTTCAATTCTTCCGACCAAATCTAATCCGTCCTGATTCTTAAAAATTATTTTCTGTAGATTCATATCGTCATGTAGTCGTTATTCTACCTTAACACTTTCAGTGGCATCAGGATTGTCCAAACCTGTCACCCCTTCACCTTTCAAGTAAGTGTCTAGGAACTTCAAAATACTGCTATAAGCCTCAATCTGATTGTTCTTTTTTACAAAACCATGGCCTTCGTCTTCAAATAACACATATTCTACCGGTACCCCATTCTTTTTTACACCTGCAACAATGTCATCCGATTCGGCCTTAAGCACCCTTGGATCTTGCGCTCCTTGAAGTACAATGAGAGGTTTGGTTACCTTGTCTGTGTGGAAAAGTGGCGAAATTTGTTTCAAACGAATAGAGTCCGCCGTATTAGGATCTCCCATTTCAAGGTATAAAGCTTCTTTAAAAGATTCCCACCATGGTGGAATACTTTTTAAGGTACGCATCCAATTGGTAACTCCAAATAGGTTGACACCCACGTCAAATTGTTCTGGTGCATACGTAAGTGCGGCCATAGTCATATAACCTCCATACGAGCCGCCAATGATTCCTATTTTACCTCCATCGATGGCCGGTTGAACAGCTAACCAATCTTTACCAGCTACACAATCTTTTAAATCTTTATCACCGTGGTTTTGGTCATCCATTTTGTAGAATGATTTTCCATATCCACTACTACCACGATTGTTCACTGCCAAAACTGCATATCCATGATTCACCAAATACTGGATGGTAGAATTAAACCCTTGTCTGGATTGACCACCAGGCCCACCATGAACCCATACCAATGCTGGAACAGGATTATCAGCCGAAGCTTGATGGGGTAGGTAATAAATTGCGGGAATCTCTAACCCGTCAAAAGATTTGAAACGCACCACTTTAGCAGAAACCAAATCGTTTGCATTTATTTCTTTATTTAGAACATTGGTCAATTGAAAATACTCATTGGTAGCCAAATTCAACGCATAGGAGTTGGTAGGGGTATGAGAACCTCCTACGCTTAGCAAAGCCATTGTTTCATCTCTGTTAAAAGATGCGCTATTGATTGCCTTGTTTTCAAAATTAGGAAGTTCTAATGGGGTTCCGCTGGCAACATCGGTGATAACCATCTCGTTTTTAGCATCTACATTAGAAAATGAAACTTGATACTTACCATTCTGTGTAAAATAGTAGGCACTCACATCCCAGTTTTTTTCTAATATTTTTTCCTTGCTGCCGTCTGCAATAGTGTACTTAATTACATAACTGAATTCAGCTCCGTCATCGGTCGCATAATACAAGGCACTGCTATCGGGGGCAAAATCTTCTGCACCATTTCCACTCTGATTTTCATTTATTTTAGTGATCTCCTTGGTTTCCGTATTCATAAGGAACAAATCGGCATCGTTGGTATTTATGGTCTTACCTAAAGCAATGTATTTGTGGTCTTTTGAAATGGATTGAAAGTCCATTCCGTCAGTTTGCTCATAAATTAATGAAGAAGTGAAATCTGAAATATTCATTTCGTAGATGTCCATATACCTCGGGTCTCTTTCGTTACTGGCATATAAGAAACTTTTTCCATCATCGTTCCAGCCTCTAAAAAGCGCTCGAACATTTTCAGCAGGAGTGAGACGTTTAATTCCGTCTTTATCCTTCATGAAGATCTTGTATATTTCATCGCCATTTCCATCCATTCTGAATAGGATACGGTCATCTTCTGGAAAATAAGATATCCCGAAAATCGAAGCGCTGTCACTTGCCGTCACTGGCATTAGCTCTCCGCCAGTAGTGGGCACTGTGTACATATTATAAATTCCAGAGCGATTGCTGGTCATCAAAACCTTAGCTTTATCTGCTGAATAGCCATTAGCAAAGGCATTTTCATTATCCATGAATTGCTCAATACTATATTCGGAAACTTGCCTTGTGACGGCTAATTCTGCTTCCTTCTTTTCTTCTTTACAGGCAAATGCTACTAGTAAGCATAGCCCCATGGTTATTACTTTTTTCATGTGGGAGTTATTTAGTCTATTTGAAATGTTTTGGTTTCTTTGAAGGTTGATAATTCAACTGTTTCAATTTTAGCTTTGTATTCGACCCAATCCTTATTAAAAAAGGCATTCGTCGTTTGTATGACACCGTTGAGTGCATCTTTGGCTTGTTTCATTAATTGATTTTCAGTAGCGGTCATGCCATTAGGGCGACTATTTGCATAGCGTCTGGCCGTAAATAGACGCTGTATCACAGTAACATATGGATCACTTGTGATACCCTGTCTTTTGTCTTCTTTCCCAATATATAAGGCCACTATCGAATCCATTTTCTTCACTAAAGCGCTGGTCTCTTTTATTTGATCCTTGAACTTTTTATCGTCCTCCTTTTTCATTTTCTTTTTATAATCGGCTGCAATGTTTTTGCTTTCTACCAATTGCTTCACTGCATCTGCCGCTAATTGCGTCATTTTTTCCAACGCTTTGGCCGCATTGTAACTTTCAGTAATTGATTTTTGAGGGATCACTAGCCTAGGATCACTTTCCACCTTTATCGATGAAGATGAGGATTGTTCCAAATATAAAAGCTCTGTACGATAGATGCCCGGTTTTACTTGAACCCCACCAGGTTCGCCAAGACGTTTTCTAATGGTTCGCGAAGGGCGATCTCCTCCCGCTTCTCGCATAAACCAAGTCCAATTATAAATACCACTGCTGTCAGGTACTTTTCGTTTTAAGGTTCTAATCAATCGAGATCCGTCATAAATTTTTAGGTACAATGAATCCTTAGAGAGTTCGTTTTTTTCCGCATCATTTTCTTCGGTTGTGTCCTCTTCATCCTCATCCTCATCCTCATCCTCATCATCATCCTCATCATCATCCTCGTCATCATCATCATCATCACTTTCCTCGACTTCCATTTTCTTAAAATAATACTTCATCCGTGCTCCATAACCTCGGTTTTCACCATTGTAGAGTGCGTCTCCTCCAAATCTGCTTCCGGTAGGTTGTTGGTAGGCTGCTTGGTAGGCCGTAGGACTTTCGAAAAGCTTTATGTCTGAATTCAATAGGTTAGCGTTCTTAGCGATTGCTCGTAAAGGACGAATATCATCCAATATCCAAGCCGCTCTTCCGAAGCTACCAATCACTAAATCATGTTCTCTTGGCTGAATCACTAAATCTTTAACCGATGTTGTTGGAAAACCATGGGTCCACTTTTCCCAATTGTTACCAGCATCTAACGATACATACAAACCGTCGTCCGTTCCTAAAAAGAGTAGATTCCTTTCAATCGGGTCCTCTACAATACATAAAGCATAGCTAATTACATCAGCGCTATCAAGAATCCGTTGCCATGTCTTTCCATAGTCTTTGGTACGATAGGCATAGGGTGTATAATTAAATCGGCGGTAATCGTTGACTACTAATAGTGCTTCTCCTTTGGCTTTATTACTGGCTTTAATTTGAACGATCCAACTTCCTAATGGGAGTCCTTTGATATTAGCAGATACGTCGTTCCATGTTTGACCACCGTTTTGAGTGTAATGTACTTTCCCGTCATCGGTACCTACCCAAAGCATATTTTGTTCCAGAGGGGAAGGTTCTATGACCAAAATGGTTGTATGATTTTCTGCTCCAGTCGCATCCATGGTTAAACCACCACTTTCGTCTTGATTTTGTTTTTCAGGATCGTTCGTTGTTAAATCGCTAGATATAAGACTCCAAGTCAAACCTTTGTCGGTACTTTTATGAACAAACTGACTTCCAAAATAAAGAGTGCTCGAGTTAAACGGATCAATGTTAATCGCCGCGTTCCAATTAAAGCGCAATTTTATTTCTGGATCGGGGTGGGTGGGTCGCACCGAATAGTTATTCCCAGTTACCCAATCATAACGACTCACAAAACCTTGTTGGCTCATGCTCCATCCATACCGGCTGTCTTCTTTGTCAGGAACTACATCAAAACCATCTCCAAAGGAAATTTCCTGCCAATAGCTGTTTCTAATTCCTTGAGACTTCCAAACATAAGCTGGACCACGCCAGCTACCATTGTCCTGCATCCCGCCGTAGACATTATAGGGAAATTCGTTGTCTACATTAATATGATAAAATTGTGCTACGGGTAAATTCCCAATAAAGCGCCAGGTCTTTCCGCCATCTTTGGTGATATTCATTCCACCATCATTTCCGTCGATCATAAAATCTCCATTTTCAGGATGAATCCACCAGGCATGATGATCAGGGTGCACGCCATTGTCTACTCCATACGCAGGCATGAGTTGGTTAAAGTTCTTTCCGCCGTCTTGGGATACGTTAATGTAGGTGTATACAGAATACACTCTATTTTCATTTTGAGGGTCTACATAAATTTCAGAATAATAAAAAGGACGATTTCCAATATCGTTTTTATCGTTTACCTTTTCCCAGTTAAAACCACCGTCTTCACTTTTATATAATGCATTCTTCTTTGCTTCTATCAAGGCATAAACCACATTAGGCTTATTTCGAGCAATTGCGACGCCTATACGTCCTAAGTCTCCTTTAGGCAGGCCGTCAGCATCCGTTCGCTCTTCCCAGGTTTCACCACCGTCATGGGTAATATAAAGCCCCGAACCTTCACCGCCCGATTTGAAAAACCATGGATCCCTTTTGTGCTGCCATAGGGCAACGATCAACTTATTGGGGTTGGTAGGGTCCATAACCATATCGGCGACCCCAGTTTTGTTATTAGCAAAGAGTATTTTTTCCCAGCTTTTACCACCATCTGTTGTTTTAAACACTCCTCGTTCGGGATGCACTCCCCATGGAGAACCAATGGCGCCAACATAAACGACATTTGGATTTGTTGGATCCACAATAATTCTGTGGATATGACGTGTTTTCTCTAAGCCCATGGACTGCCAGTTTTTCCCTCCATCGAGAGACTTGTAGACTCCATAGCCACCGTTCAAACTATTTCTCGGATTTCCTTCTCCAGTTCCAACCCAAATTACAGATGGATTACTCTGTTGAATGGCGACTGCTCCAATAGATGCAGAGGACTGATCTTCAAAAACAGGCTTCCATTTTATACCGCCACTTGTTGATTTCCAAAGCCCCCCCGATGCCGTTCCAACGTACATCACGTCCGGATTGCTAAGGACAACATCTATGGACGTAACACGACCCGACATTCCGCCAGGACCAATGTTCCTAGGTTCCATGTCCTTCATTAAGTCCATGGAAAGTTTTTGAGCAGATAGGGTTGAGGCGATGCATAGAAGCACCAGCAGGCTAAGTTTTTTCATTGGTCGTATTTTGAAATTTTGTTTGGTTCTTAAAGTTAAGAAAATGTGAATACACAACTCTTAAAAACCTGTTAATACAAGATAATTTTATTTGGAATGAATTATCTTTATTTCATGAAAAAGAAAGTAAGACCGACGGGATTTGTTTTTACCAAACACACCCCGAAGGAACAATCCCCGTTTGAACGACTTTTCGAGGTTTTTCAAGAATTAATCACACATACTTCGGGTGATTTTGATGAAGCCATTGATTGGCTCCGACAGTTAGACGAGGAATACCAGCTGACTACAGATAATTATACCATAGACGATTTTATTGAAGATCTCAAGACAAAAGGCTTTATTCGCGAAGAAATTCGACTGGATGGAAGTGGTACTGGCAAAGGAAAAGGAGGTTCTAAAATCACCGAGAAGTTAGAACGCTCGCTTCGGAAAAGAGCCTTGGATCAGATTTTTGGAAAACTGAAAAGAAGTGGCGCTGGGAATCATAAAACCAAGCACACGGGTAGAGGAGATGAACAGTCTGGTGAGTATCGCAACTATCAATTTGGAGATCCTTTGGAAAGAATTTCCATGACAGAAAGCCTGAAGAATGCGCAAATAAATCATGGGATTGACGACTTGCATTTAACTGAAAACGATTTGGTCGTAGAAGAAACCATGTTTAAGGCCCAAATGAGCACGGTTTTGATGATCGATATAAGTCATTCCATGATTTTGTACGGTGAAGATAGAATCACCCCAGCGAAGAAAGTAGCCATGGCGTTAAGTGAATTAATTATCACTCGCTACCCAAAAGATACGTTAGATATTTTAGTCTTCGGAAATGATGCCTGGCCTATTAAAATTAAGGATTTACCTTATTTAAATGTCGGACCTTATCACACCAATACCGTAGCTGGTTTGCAGTTGGCTATGGACCTTTTAAGAAGGAAGCGAAATACCAACAAGCAAATTTTTATGATTACCGATGGGAAGCCCAGTTGCATACAATTACCCGATGGTACCTACTATAAAAATAGCGCAGGTCTCGACCCACATATTGTGAGTAAATGTTATACCATGGCGCGACAGGCTAGAAAATTACACATCCCCATTACTACTTTTATGATTGCTGACGACCCTTATTTACAGCAGTTTGTAGACAACTTTACGGCAGCCAATCAAGGAAAGGCCTTTTATACTGGTTTGCAGGGGCTAGGGGAAATGATCTTTACAGATTACGAGACCAATAGAAAAAAGAAATTGAGGTGAAGATTTGCTGTTCAGATAAAAAAGACAAAAGACAAAATATAACGAAACATTAAATATGAAATGGCTGGAAAAAGGCGCAATTATAAAAATCTAAAAATTTGGCAGTTGGGATTGGAAATAACAAAAGAGGTTTCTGATATTCTTAAAAAGTTTCCAAAACATGAAAGATATGATTTAACCTCCCAAATGAGTAGATGCTCAATTTCGATTCCAAGTAATATTTCGGAGGGTTCTTCGCGAACAGATCGTTCATTCAAACATTACTTGGATACATCTATTGGTTCTTCCTATGAACTAACGACCCAGTTGTTAATTGCACACCATAAAAAATATAGTAGCGATAATGCTTTAAAAATATTCGAAGAAAAAATTAGTTAATGGCAAAAGATGACAAGCGGATTCCAGAATAGTCTCCCTAATTAGTCTTTGTTCTTTTCTCTTTTTTCTTTGCTCTAAAGAAAATTATGAAAACAGAAAATATTAAAACCTTTGGCGAGCTTAAAAAAGCCGGCTTCAAATTTCAAGCAATCAAAGAAGAATTAAGACGCAATCTTCTTCAGAAATTAATGAAGAAAGAAACCGTTTTTGAAGGGATTCATGGCTACGAATACACCGTAATCCCAGAATTGGAACGCGCTATTTTGTCCAAACACAATATCAACTTGTTAGGGCTGCGCGGACAAGCAAAAACCCGCTTGGCACGGCAAATGGTTTCCTTATTGGATGAATACATTCCAGTAGTGGCGGGGAGTGAAATCAATGACGACCCTTTTAGACCTATTTCCAGATACGCTCGAGAGCTTTTGGCCGAAAAAGGAGATGATACTCCTGTGGAATGGATGCATCGTGATGATCGTTTTGCTGAAAAATTGGCAACGCCCGATGTAACCGTAGCCGATCTTATTGGGGATGTTGATCCCATAAAAGCGGCTCATTTAAAATTGACCTATGCCGACGATAGAGTAATCCATTTTGGAATGATCCCACGCGCCAATCGAAGTATTTTCGTAATCAATGAATTACCCGATCTCCAAGCGCGAATTCAGGTGGCATTATTTAATATTTTGCAGGAAGGAGATGTGCAAATTCGAGGTTTCAAACTACGATTACCTTTAGATATTCAGTTTGTGTTTACCGCCAACCCAGAAGATTATACCAATCGAGGAAGTATTGTCACGCCATTGAAAGATAGAATTGGTTCTCAAATTTTAACACATTACCCAGATAATTTAGAAATTGCTCGAACGATTACAGCTCAGGAAACTGCGGCTGCGGTGTCAGAAAAACAACATATCTATGTGCCTGATTTAGCGAAGGACATCCTAGAACAGATTAGCTTCGAAGCTCGAGAAAGTGAATTCATCGATGCCAAGAGCGGGGTGAGCGCTCGTCTTAGCATCACTGCTTTTCAGAATTTATTGAGTACCGCCGAGAGGAGGGCTGTTCAGAATGGAGAAAGCACTACATCGGTACGTTTAGGGGACTTTATGGGGATTATTCCTGCCATAACAGGTAAGGTTGAATTGGTTTATGAAGGTGAGCAGGAAGGTGCCGCTAGTGTGGCTTTGCAATTGGTCGCAGATGCCGTGAAAACCGAATTTGGACATTATTTTCCGAAGATAGAAAAACTACAAAAGGATAGTGATATTGATCCGTACGATGGGATTGTTTCTTGGTTTTTTAGTCAGAGTGGCTTCGAACTTTTGGATTCAGACACCGACGCTGAATACAAGGAAAAATTAGATGGAATTGATCCTTTGAACGCACTTTTGGCCAAAAATGTGCCAGAGATTCCAAAAGAGGACAGTTACTTTTATAAAGAATTCGTCCTATGGGCTTTGGCCGAAAATAAAAAATTGAGCAGGTATAACCTCAGTGACGGTTTACATTTTAAAGATGTATATGGGGGTTATATTAGTGGGCTTTAGTATTTTAGAATTATTTGTATTGGTTGAATTTAACTACCAGGTTACTAGTTAAATCGGTACAATAATGACCATAGATGACTACGGATTTGGGGCTTATTTCTCTGAATCCATTTTCTTTGTTTATACCGTGATGTAATCTCGTAAATTTCGTAGTTATGGTCGTGTGGGTTTTAAGATTTTTGGCTTATCAAAATATGGAGACTGGGCTTTTCTAAAAATAATCTATCCTGAATTCAAGAAACCTAAAATCAAACTATTATTAGAAATTAACTTAAGTTTGTCAGATGTCAAATATATACAAAATGAAAATTTGTTTCTCCGTAGTCCTAGTTTTCCTAATTTTTAATTTCAGTAGCTGCGTCGGCCCCAGTTATGAATATACTTTGGAGTCAAAGTTGAACCCTCATGGTATTTCACCTTTGACAGCGCTTATTGAAGTCAAATCCGATAAGGAATTTAGTGCTTCTATAAAAGTTCTAGGGGATATTCCTATGGAGCAATCTTTTGATACCTTAGTAAAAAACTTTGAAATACCCGTAGTAGGTTTATACCCTGATCGAATTAACGAGGTTTTGGTAACTCTTAACTTTGATGGTAAAACGGTTACCGATACGGTGAAAATAGCGACCAATAAACTACCTGATTATTTTCCTAAAATAGAAATAAATAAACTGGATCGATCTAATATGGAGCCGGGGATGCATTTGTGCGACATTCATTATGCGAAAAATGGCACTTACGATTCTCGACCGATGATTTTCGATGACCAAGGACAGGTTAGATGGTATTTGGATTTAAGCTTTTTTGGAGACATCATTTGGCCCATTCAGCGTTTAAGTGACGGGGTATTATTGGTTGGAGGAACCAATGAAATTCACGAATATGACATGTTGGGGAATAATTTGAAGAAAACTGCCATAGATGAGAAATATCGTATACATCACGACATAATAGAGTTACCCGATGGCAAGCTATTAATGGCAGTACTTAAGAGGGGTGAGTTTATACAGGTCAATGGCGAGCGTATAGAATCAATGAACGATTTTATTATTTTATACAACAGGAAAGAAGCCAAGATTGAAAAGGAATGGGATCTCGCAAAGCATTTAGATGTAAGTCGGGCTATTATAAATAAATTAACCCTTAGCGATTGGATTCATATGAATGGACTCGCGTATGACCCTTCAGATAATTCGATTCTTATATCAGGTAAAAATCAGGGACTGATAAAAATATCCTGGGAAGATGAATTACAATGGATCTTGTCTCCCAAAAAAGATTGGGGTTTATCGGGTAGAAATGGAGATGGGTTCGATACCAATCCATTTCTTTTAACTGCTGTAAATTCTGAAGGAAAGCCTTACAGCAAAGAGGTTCAGGATGGTAATGAAAGCCCTGTGGATTTTGATTTTCCGTGGGGGCAACACGCTCCTGAGGTGCTTCCTAATGGCAATGTGATCCTTTTTGATAATGGTTATATGCGAAATTATGTGCCAGCTGCGAATTATTCTCGGGCTGTAGAATATAGCGTGGACAAGGAAAATATGACAGTTCAACAAAGCTGGCAATATGGGAAGGAAAGGGGAAGTGAGTTTTTCTCGTTGCTGATAAGTGATGTGGACTTCCTACCAGTCTCGCAAAACCTATTGGTAACTTCTGGATTTATTTATCACAATGGAAAGATCGTGGAAGTAAATTATCCTGAAAAGAACGAAGTCTTTGAAGCGACTCTTAACTTTAAAACCCTTAATGGTAATAAAACCTTCGCTTGGGGTCAATTAGATATTTTATATCGATCGGAACGATTCAAGCTTCAGTATTGATACCTGATAAATCAAGATTTACCGAGCATTTTGCCCAACATTGCAGAAAAATCTTCCTTTTTATTGAGGTGCGGCATTGCTTCAGCTGGAATGGGACAGCCAAGGAAAGAGCATAGCGGTTCCCAACCATCTTTCACTTCGTATACCAGAAGTTGTTCTTTCGGCACATATTCAATAACTTCATTATGGTGCGCATGAAATACTTTTTCGGCGATCTCTTTTGTGGCAAAATTCCCATTGAATTGTTTTATTAAATAGGTATTACGCATAAATTCTAAACAAGCATTAGCAGGTTCAACCTGCCAGATGGTGTTATAATTACTGTCATACCAGCTATCGAAATCTCTAAGCGTCAAAATAACTTTTGCCTCTGGGTATTCCTTCATTAATAGCTTATAGTAGGGATATCCTGGAAAGTCTACCGAAGCTTGATACTCATCAAAAAGGTGATCATAATCCGTATGGCCTGTATTTTCAAGTTCTTGCCAAAATTTTAATTTGTCCGGATTAGCAATCAAATCTTTGAAATGATATGCCTTGCTGAATCCAAGCATTTCTAATGATTTTTTCAAGGTGGTTGTACCTGTTCTTGGAAATCCAGCACCAATAATTTTTAAAGCCATAGGTAGTATCGTTATATCTGTTTATGCTTAATTTAAGACAACAATGGTATTGATTTTTTCTGAAATCACCTCATTTTTGGCTAATATAAGGTACATCCATCATTTAAGTAACTCAATAATCACTTGAATCACATCCTATTGTTTTGTTCAGAAGTAAATGCGGCTCACACGCAGGGCTTGTGCCAATTCCTGCTATATCAACTCCAGTAACGCTTTTATGACTAAAATGGCTCCACTTACCACCATAATAGTAATCAACCAGCGCCGAAATGCTAATTTACTCATACGAGTGAGTAACGCTTTCCCGATGAAATTCCCGACAATGGCACCGAGGCCGAGTGCAATACCATAAGTCCAAAGCGTTGGATTTAATAGTCCAAAGAAGACATACCCGCTTACTTGAGCCAAACCTAAAAAGAAGGACTGAGCGGCTTTAGTGCCTACCAGTGCCTCTTTGTCGATACCGGCATTGATAAGAAATGGATTCAATATGGGCCCCATACCACCAGTGAAGGTGCCAATGATTGAAACAATAAAACCCAGTGGGATGAAATACCATAATTTCACTGGAAACGATTGGTCTTTTTTTCCGAAGCGATATTGGAATAAAGTGCTGACTAAAAACAGTCCCACAAATAACTGAAGCCAATAAAACTTTACTTCTGAAAACATCCAAGTGGCAATAAGAGCGCCTATCATTGCTGGAGGAACGAAATACCAAAAGACTTTCCAATTAATGTGTTTCCAAAAAATGAGGATACGTGTGGGGCGACTAATAAAAGCACCCAGATTGATAACAGGTCCTGCTTGTGATGAACCTAGTAAAAAGTTTAACACCGGAATTTGCAATAACGCACCGCCACCACCGCTAATGGTAGAAAGGGTAAAAGTAGCTGCGCCTAAGAAGAATAAACCAATGAGCAGCCAAGGTGATATCTGGCTAACAATTTCCAATAGTTCAATATAAAAAAAATCCGCTACCCCATTTACTAGGGTAGCGGACTATATGTTCCATCAATGTTCTTTATAGATTTGGAATCACTAATTCCTGTCCTGGATGAATAACATCAGGATTGTCTAATAGATTGCCATTCGCTTCGAAAATAGCAGTATACTTCATGGGATTTCCATAGTAATGAGCTGCAATCTTGCTCAATGACTCACCACTTTCAACCGTATGTTTCGCGAAATGAGAATCATCAGCCACTTTAATATTGGCAACAATATCATTCGGCTCATCGCCACCAGCAGTTTTAATCGCATCCCAAAGTAAGTTTTTATGATACTGATTTGCGGCAGTTCCTGTTACATGCAGTACCCCGTTTTCTTCTTTTACATCTCCGTCTTGAATTTTTAAGATTTCACCTAATGTTAAGACACCTTGATATTTCGCTCTAACCATTTTATGTTTTTTTTTAATTATAATGTTAAAGTTACAAATTTTAAGCCAATCCTGTTGGTAATGACTTCAATAAAAAATTGGGATAGTTGTTTTTCGATGACGTGCTTTACATTTGCGATAAGTGGTTTGATTTGCTTCCTAGATAACTGATTATCTGGCACCAAACAACCTAGGGAATTGGTGTGATTCCATTATTTACATCCTTGATAAACGAAATAAGCCCTGGAAAGAAATGCTCCTGATCGTCATATTGAGAAAGATGACTTCCATTAGGGCAGTGTAAGTATTGCCCATGTTGAACCTCATTGGAAATCCATTCCATTTGTTTTGGATCCATGGTGTCGTATTGCGCGCCAATTGCGAGTGTAGGGACCGTAATTGTATTCAATCGGTCCTTTACGTCCCAGTCTTTTAAAGTTGCATTTCCTTTGATACCAAATTCACTTGGGCCCTGCATGGTCACATACACCTGACTGTTTACATGACTAAATCCTCGACTTATAGAATTGGGCCAGTCTTCTATGGGTATTCTAATGACGTGTTTGGGGTAGAAATGTTCTACAATGAGGTTGAGATATTCTTCATTTGAATAATCTTCAGCGGCTTCATATTTCATGATGGTCTCTAGCACTTTTGGGTCTAATTGAGGTGCTAATACTTCTTCGTTATATTTCATATAATCGGGTATGGAAGCAACCATATTGGAAATGATTAAACCCTTCAAATTTTCTTGGTATTTCAAGGCATATTCCATCGCTAAAATACCACCCCATGATTGTCCAAAGAGATAAAAATTATCTTCATTTAAACCCAGTGCTAGCCGCACCTGTTCCACTTCTTCAACAAAGCGTGCTGTGTCCCAAAGACTGAGATCGTCGGGTTGATCGCTATAGAAGCTTCCCAATTGGTCATAATAATAGTATTCGATCCCTTCCTGAGGAAAAAAGCCATCAAAACTTTCATAGATTTCATGGGTCATTCCCGGTCCGCCATGTAGCAATAAGACTTTAATTTTTGGATTGTTTCCCACACGTTTAGTCCAAACCTTAAAGGTGCCGGAAGGTGTTTCGATAGGAATCATTTTAATACCTCCCGTAGCTTGATCATCCCGACCTTCATACGACCAATAATCTGTTGGTATATTAGTGCTGGGGTTTTCACTTGCGGCTATTGATGGCTTTGATTCCTCGGACGAAACATCTTTACATGAGATTACGGTAATAAGAATGAAAAGAAAGAAATAGTATTTCATAGTCTGTTAGTCTGTTAGATTTTTTGAAATATAGGTTTCAACTTCCTGTTGACTGAGTGCGGAAAACTTCGCGTAGCGTTTTTCGCTATGCACGTCAATAATTTCATCTACGACGTCTAAGATTAGGGCTTTATTGCTCCAGTTGTTTAACGCTGAAATCACTGTGGGCAAACAACCTTTTTTGTAGCTAATTTGTCCAATGACGTGCACCAATGTATCTCGAACCCGGCTTGTTGTATCAAACTGAAGCTCCTCAAGTAAGGGAAGGATATCTTGCGGGTGTGTACGCCCTCTTAGTTCAATGCCGTGGCAAATTTCACGACGGACCTCTTTATTAGAATGATTCAAGTATTTTCTAGCCCAGGCCAAGGTAGGCTCTGGGTTTTTCTTACTCATTTTTTTTACAGAACCAATTACGGCATTACGTACTCTATGGTGTTCATCGAACAGGGCAGTATCAAAAAAATGAGCGACTTTATCAAACTGAAACATCCCAATTTCACCCGCTGTATTTATAACCGTTTGCCGAATCAATTCGTTCGAATGCCCAAGCAAGTATTGCAAGCTTTGCAGTATTTTATTCCGAAGAGAAGGTTCTGCGCTATAAATGCGACCCATACCCAAATAGCCCGCCTTTCTGATGTAGGTGTCATCATCGCTAAAATATTCGATACAGGAGTGGAGTTCGCCCTTTTGAAGGTTTTCTAATAGTTGATGTTGAATTTGAGCGGTCATTTCCGCACGTTCGGTAGGGGATATATCGTAAAAACCCATCTTAAAATTTACTTTTAAAACTGAAAGCATATTCACTTTCACCATGCTTTTGTAAGTGTTCCAATCGCTCTTTCCCTTCAGTTAATGTGGGAATATGCCCATCTTCAACATACCATAAAACCAGGTGCATTTTTGGCATTTTATTAAACCATTCTTTCCGCCGTTTGAAAATCTCGATATGACCCGAATTATACACATAGTCAAAGAGACTTTCCCGATCCTTCCAAACAGTCATATTAACGAGTAAAGACTCGTCATCAAAAGCTTTGATGGCATAGGAGTGGTCGCTTTCTTCGCCTTTCAGTCTCCAAACAAAACCCGAATGCTTCTCAGCCAAAGCGTTGATGCGCTCGGTATTGTTGATGAAGTCGGCCATGATGGGGCTTTCCATAGAAGCAACAGCTTCAGCTATATTTAATTGTGCTAAATGCATAAGAGTGGTAGTGGTAAATTGACCTATTTATTTACTTCCTAAGATATTCAAATTTTCTCAAATCGTCGGTTCCTATAACCTCGAAACTTTGCCCTTCCTTAATGACTAAGTTTTGCGTGGTGATATCAAGTACGTCGTTGAAATAATGATCGGTGAGTAAGATTCCTTTTGTTTTTTTAATCTGAAGTAAAAACGCTTTGATTGCCTCCGTTTGTAATGGTTCTAGCATAGAGAAGGGTTCGTCTAACATCAAAAATGGATGATCCAAATGACCTAAAAGCACTACTTCAAAGTATTTGCGCTCCCCCTGCGACAATTCACCCGTTTTTTTGTGGGTTATTTTGGCAACGCCGGGGTTGTAAAAAACGGCATCCTGTTTTTCTTCAGAATTATGATACATAGGAATGATATCTCGAACCTTGCAGTTTTCAGGCAAGAATGGATGCTGAGGTAAATAACCGATGAGTTGTTCGTTTATAATTTCAGAAGGGGCTATTTTGTTTTCGTTCCATCGTAGGTCTATTGCATCGGCCTTCAGTAGACCGAAAAGCAACTTCAGTAAGGTTGATTTTCCGCTACCATTTTTTCCGAAGATACCCAAGAGGTCACCTGTTTCTATGCGGAAGGAAACCTTAGAAAGCACCTCCTTTTTTCCAAATGCCTTTTGAGCGCTATATAATTGTAAAACGCCCAAAAATGAAAAGAAATAAAATGACTAATAGAATGAAAACTGGCAGTCCTACTATCAAATTAATAATAAATGAACTTTTGATAAGATGCCACTTGGTAAGACCTAGATTGTGATAAAAATAATACTCGTTCTTCCTAAAATTGTTAAAGCCGAAAAAGCCAAACCAAAGACCAAGGCTACAAAATAGTACAAAGCCCCATAATACGCCAAGAGCTATGATCCCCACCAATGCGAAAGCAGCAATGAATGGGAAAATGGACTTATAAAACTGCCAGTGGGCTCTTAGATTCATGACAATATGTATTAAATTGAAAAGGCCAAATAAAACATTATTGTCCTATTTGGCTTTTCCAATTAATTAGTTATGTGATGCATGACAACCACAACCACCTTTCATAAAGCTCTCGGTTTCTTGGTGCCATGGAAAAGCTTGGTTGTGCTTTTCATTCTCCCACCAAAAGGCTTTGCGCTCTTTAGGGTGATTGCCTATTTCATTCATAGTTGCCGCGTCATATAAACGACCATTTATCATCACCATTTCAACCGTTTGGGTATTTTCAATATTGTCTAATGGGTTTTCTGATAGGATTATTAAATCGGCTAGCTTTCCATTTTCTATGGAGCCAATATCCTGTCCTGCTCCAATATAGTTGGCTGCATTTATCGTAGCTGCTTTTAAAGCTTCTAGATTGGTCATACCTCCGGCTGCTAGCATCCAAGTTTCCCAATGAGCACCCAATCCTTGTAATTGGCCATGGGCTCCCATATTCACTTTCACACCTGCATCCGTTAGTTGTTTAGCGGTTTTAGAAACCAATAAATGTCCATTGTCATATTCTTTTAGAGGAACCATCGTGCGGTGACGAGAACGACTGTCTATAATTCGTCTTGGAGTAAAGGTGTTGAGTTTTTCATTTTCCCAAACGTTATCCCTTTGATAGTAAAAGTATTCACCATTAAGTCCACCGTAATTTACAATGAGCGTTGGTGTATAACCCGTATTACTCGCCCCCCACAGTTCTAAAACATCTTTGTAAACAGGCGCAACTGGAATGTTATGTTCCACTCCAGTATGGCCATCAATGACCATGGTGAGGTTGTGATAGAAGGTAGATCCTCCTTCCGGAACAACATTAATACCCATTTCGCGAGCAGCCTGCAATACTTGTTGGCGTTGCTCACGTCGTGGTTGGTTATAACTCTTCACACTTTTTGCTCCGAAGGCTTTTGTTCTTCTAATACTGCTACGTGCGTCGTCTAAGCTATTAATTAGCGCTTTAAAGTCGCCATCAGCTCCATAGAGTATAAATCCGGTAGAGTAGAGTCGTGGACCCACTAGAGATCCGTTTTTTTGCATTTCGGATAGGGTGAACACGGTTTCGGTATTTGCAGATGGGTCGTGAGACGTGGTTACTCCAAAGGCAAGGTTGGCCATAAATTGCCAATTTTGTTGGGTAGTTAAACCATATCGAAAGGCACCAATATGCGCATGTGCATCCACCATTCCGGGCATGATTGTTTTCCCTTTTACGTCATAAACCTTAGCATCTACGGGAATTGGGATTGACTGTCCCATGGATACTATTTTGTTTCCTTCAATTACGAGTATACCATTTTCAATGACATTGTCCCCGTTCATAGTAATGATCCGGGCGTTGGTGAAAACTATTTTCCCACTAGGCTTATCTATTTTGTTTTTTAGGCCAATTTTCACACCAGTTTTCGTCATATCGGGCACCTTATCTGGAGAGCCTGGTAAAAAGGTAAATCTGTTTTTGAGTTCATTACTGAAATACTCATCACCTAAAGTCCACATCACTTTGGAACTGTTTGACGACCAATGAATATTAATACCTGCGTCCTCTGCCAGCTGAGAAACTGGAACCGCTTTGCTTTTATTGTCTAAGTTCATCGAGGCTCCATTCATTAATAAGGGAGCAATAAACACTTTGTGTAAATTGGTAAATGCAATCCATTTGTTGTCTGGACTTGGAACCAAACGGTTTGCATATTTAGAACTTATATGTTCCTTCTCATCATTTCCTTCGAGATTAACGCTTATTAACTTTTTTGTGAGCTCGCCAAAGTAAGTTCCGCCGGTTTGAAGAAAGATGCGGTTACTATCTTTTGTGTACGTAGGGTATTCTCCTTTATTAACAACAAACTTTTCTTTGCCGCCTGAAAGATTCATGGTATAAATACCAGGTTTTTTAGTAAAAGTAAATCCTTGATCTGTATTTCCGCCTTCTTTTCGATAAACGATGGATTGTCCGTTAGGAGAGAAGGATGGGGTTCGGTATATTCCTTTTTTTGAAGTTAATTTGGTTGGAGATCCGCCTGAAAAGGGTATGCTAAAAATGGCACCTTTCTCAAGATCGTTCCAGGTGACATAAACAATACTGTTTCCGTCTGGGGAGATGACTGGTTCAAACTCAAAATCGGTGCCTGTTGTTAGTCTTTTCGGAGTACCATTAGGTAATTCCTTCTTCCAAAGATAGCCCAAAGCATTGAATATTAAAAATTTTCCATTGGGAGATGTTTTGGCATGTCGTATTACCTTGCTTTCCAAGGTGTTATTTTCAATTGGCGTATTAAAATGGACCGCTTCTGCGATATCTATATTCACATTTGCAGTGAACGGAATATTGTTTACGGCCATCGATGTAACATTCACCTTCATTAATTTTCCTTGACTCCAAATTACAATTTCATTATTGTTCGGCATCCAATTGAAATTTGGATAAATTCCAAAAATCGCCCAGGCTTCTTGTTGGTCTTTATTCAATTGATCGTAGATGGGCCATTCTTCTCCTGTTTCCAAATCATGAATGAACAATACGGTCTTTTCTTGAACTCTTTTTACAAAAGCTAGTTTCTTTCCATCACGAGATACCGTAGGTCGCGCTGCTCCTCCAGGCCCTCCTGTAACAGTTTCTGTCTTCCTAGTTTCAAAATTGTATCGTTTCACTGCATAAATTTGGGCATTCGGGTTTTTGTTGTACTGAAAGGAACCTCCAGAATATACATCCTCACTGTAATAAAGATACTTTCCATCACTTGAAACAAAGGGTTCATTCACATCCTGTTGGTCATTCTTACGTTTGGTAATTTGAATACCGCTTCCACCAGTAATATGGTATTGCCACATTTCTCCAGCACCTAAACTACGTTCAGATGTAAAATGCTTACGAGCTATTATATAATTACCATCTGGCGTCCAAACGGCATTATTTAATAATCGGAATTTCTCTTTTGTAATTTGTTTCGGATTACTACCGTCCTTGTCCATGACCCAAATATTGTCTCCTCCACCAGCATCACTGGTAAATGATATTTTTGAACCATCGGGGCTAAATCGTGGCTGAACTTCAAACGGAATTCCACTGCGAAGCACCGTAGCTTTTCCTCCAGAAATCGGCATCGAATAAATATCGCCAATCATGTCGAAAACAATGGTCTGTCCATCTGGGCTCACATCCAGATTCATCCAAGTTCCCTCATCGGTTGAAAAACTATGGGTTTTATAATTGAAATCGGCTCCAGGATTGGAGACGTCCCAACTGGTTTTTTCCTTTTCGTCTTTGTTGTTTTTGGAGTCTTTCTTTTTCTTTTGTGCATGGATGGGAGCTATGAGAAGCATTCCCAAGAGGAGGGTACAAAATGTTGATCGCATGATTGATTATTTGATTTACAAAATATGAATTTTAACAATAAGTTTTCTTAACACTTTGTTAATGCTTTGTAGCAGGAAGTGCAAAAATTATAAGCCCCGTTATCTTGGGTTTCGCTCTTTGCAATTGGCTGCGCAAAGTTTAATAATTTCTGCAATTCGTTTTGCCTTTGTCTCATCTCGTTTGGCCCCGTTGAGCCAACTGAGGTAACCTTTGCGGTAGCTTGGCGAGAAATTCAAGTAGTTTTCAAAGGCCACCGGATGTGTGTCAAAAGCTTTCTGTAATTCTAGAGGAATGATGCCATTTTCAACATCGTCCATAGCGATCCAAGTACCAGTATCCTTTGCCAATTGTATCATCTTCCAGCCGCTATCATGAATAAGGCCTTCTTTGTCTAGTTTTTCAACATAGGTTTTATTCAGCTTGCTCCAAGTACTTTTCGAGTTACGCGGACAAAAATATTGCCTTCTTTTACCACCTCCCAAGCTCTTTACCGTACTGTCGATCCATCCATAACAAAGCGCCACTTGAACGGCTTCTTCCCAGCGCATAGTGGGAAGTTTTGTTTCCAATTTATATAAAACCAAATAGATACCTTTTGGGTAACTGGCGTGATTCATTTCAAGCCATTCGCGCCATTCTAGGTCTCGCGGAAAATATAATTCTGGTTTTTCCATGGCTCAACTTTATTTTAAAGCATCAAGAAATGGGTGCATATCTAATAAATTAATATCGTCTCGTTTCCGAAGTTCTCTCAAAAACCAGCCTTTATGACCAGCACCATAAATAATGAGCATCCGTTTTCCTTGGTAATGGTGTTTTTCCAACGCTTTTTCAATATTCCAATAGTGGGCGATATTGATGTTTTCCCAACCTCCCAATCCTAGCTCTACATTAAATAGTTTGTTATATACCTGTAAACCTATATCCTGAATGCTATCATATTTGTGGGAATGGATGAAATAGGGGTCGTTTGGATTTCTTGTGGCCTCCATCAGTGAATCTGTCAAGCGGTTAGCCGCTACATAGGCTTCCCAATCCACAGTTCTAGCTGTGTCTTTTCTAATAGCTCTTAACTTTAGACTTCGCTCTTTGGCCATGGGTGCGGTCCATCCGGCAGTGGGAATTATTTCAAAATCCATTTCCTTGGTCAGCGGAAAAACGACATCCACATATTCTGGAAAGCGGAGGACTCTGGCCTCGGAAATACTATCATCTTTTCGGAAACCATCCATTGCTTCTGTAAAACGATCTGGTGGAATTTCGGCGAGTATAAAATCGGGATTAATATCTCTAATCAATCGGTCTAAATAAGCTGTATTGTAAAGACTATCCGTTAAATGTCCTCCATGAATGGTACCCAATACCAACACTTCAGTTTTCTGTTTTTCTTCGGAATTAGAAGTCTCGTTCTGCCCTTCCTTGCAGGATAGAAAAAATGTACAGAGCATTCCCAGGATTAATAGTTTATTCATGACTTAAAATAATTGTTGGGATTTTACAAAGAAGTCCGATTTGACAAAGGCCTTTTTAATAGGAGTTCCTAACGATTTAGTCTTCCATTCTGAAGTTGGGAAAATCCATTCTTCCTTTCCGTTAACAACTATGATAACTGGCATGTCAAATCCATCGATGATATCCACATAGCGAAAAGTAAGCGCATCGGTCACAATTTTGTATTCCAATTTCGGGACTTTTATTGTTCTTAGGTATTGTTCCCAAAATTCGGTCAAATCGATGCCGCTTTGAACACTGAAATAGTCCTCTACTTGTTTAGTGGTCACCGTTTGATGATAAAACTCTTTATTCAGACCCTGAAAAATCTGTCTCCACTTTTTATCGTCTTCAACTAATTGACGGAGCGTATGAAGAATATTCGCACCCTTATAATACATATCGCCGCTTCCTTCGTTATTCTTATTATAAATACCTATCAAAGGGCGATCATTATGAATCAGTCGCCGGGTGCCCACAACGTATTCGCTGGCGGCTACTTTTCCGAAGTGATAATTCAAATATAGGCTTTCTGAATAGGCAGTAAACCCCTCATGTAACCACATGTCGGCCACATCTTTATTGGTAATATTATTTGCAAACCACTCATGGCCCGCTTCGTGAATAATGATAAAATCAAATCGGTAACCCCAACCACTATCACTTAAATCTCTACCTAAATATCCATTTTGATATTTATTTCCATAGGTGACACTACTTTGATGCTCCATTCCCAAATAGGGAACCTCGACCAGCTTGAAACTATCCTCATAAAAAGGGTAGGGGCCAAACCAATATTCGAAAGCACGCATCATCATGGGGGCTTGTTTAAATTGCTCTTTTGCCTTTTCCAAATTGTCCTTCAGAACCCAATAGTCCATATCTAAATCCCCATTCAACCCTTCGTAGGTTTCTTGAAAGCGTACATATTCACCAATATTCACATTAATGCCATAGTTGTTTATAGGGTTCACTACCTCCCAATGCCATGTTTTAGTAGCGTCATTGTCCACAGTTTCTTTTAACCTTCCATTTCCAACAGCCGTTAAATGACTCGGTGCGGTAATAGCCAAGTTCATTCCTCTATCCGGTTCGTCGGCTGGGTGATCCTTGTTGGGCCACCAAACACTAGATCCAATACCTTGATTGGAAGTAGCTATAAAATCTATGCCATTGCTATCTTTTTTCCAAGTATATCCACCATCCCAAGGTGGGTTGATGGCTTCTTGAGGAGTTCCAGAAAAATGAAGTGTTAATTGCTGCTCTTCCCCTTTAGGTTGTTTCTTCAGTTTGATAAAATGCGCACTTCCTTTCGAAGAATAGGTAAGCTCCTTACCATTTTGAACCACCTTGTCAATCTTCATGGGTGCTTGAAGGTCAATTTGCATTACTTTTCCTTTCCCGACAACCGTATACGTTATTGTATTGCGTCCTTTAATGGATTTGGTGCTAGGGAAAACTTCCACGACAAGATCATAGTGCTGCAAATCCCACCAAGCTCTTTCAGGTGTAATGGATCCTCTTAGTTCGTCTTGTTTCGTAAAATTTTGAGCAGAAAGACTGCTTATCGACAAACATAAGATGACTAGAAAAGATAAGGTGTATTTCATGAGGTAAAAGGGTATCTGTTTTTTAATTGAATTCAATGTCTTGCGATGTTATCTAAAAGTAGCACTTGGGAAGACCACGACACTTTCATGTCCATTTTCACCGATGGCACTCACCCCGAAGAAGTAATTATCAATAACAATGCCTTCCATGGTAAATTCTGAAACATCACCTACTTCTCTACTATAATCCCAAGTAGGAGAAGTGGTATCTCGCCAATAAATTTTATAGTCTTTTGCTCCGTCCACCTTGTCCCATTTGAGTTTGGCCGACGGTTCAACGATCCCGCCGATAGCTACATTTTTTGGTGCGGGAGGTGCCCAAGCCAAACTAGCCATATTGATTGCGTTCACAGCCGTTAATTTTTTGGCGTAGTCAAAGTTTACAAATTTGAGTTTGTCGCCATATTCGATACCATCTTCCATTCGAATATCCTGATGTTGTTGGGTGTAATTTTCATGGGCCTCCATAATTCGGACCCCTGGAAAACCAACGTCATTAAACGGTCGGTGGTGTCCTCCGCGTCCAAAACGATCCAACCGGTAAATGAGCATTGGGTTCATTTCGGGCATATAGGTCTTGGTGGTTTTGTGGACATAGCGAGCTAATTGCCTTGAAATTCCGTCTACTTCACCTCCATAAAATCTCCTACGACCTCTTTGACGCTCCGTTTCTGTAGGCGGAACTGGTTCAGAAAAAATACGAAAATCTCTATTGTTGATGACGCCGTCGACACCAGTAATATTTCCAATCATGTCGTTGTTCAGTACACCAATGATTTCCCACTTATTGTCGAGTGCATATTTCGCAAAGCCTTTGCCACCAAAAAGACCTTGTTCTTCTCCGCTTAGACCGAGATAAATGATACTACTTTCAAATTTGTATTTGGAAAGGACCCTCGCAGCTTCCATTGCACCTGCCATTCCACTTGCGTTGTCGTTGGCACCCGGTGAGTCGTCGATATAATTGTTTGAGTCACTAATGCGTGAATCGATATCGCCGCTCATGATAATATAACGGTTGGGGTATTTAGTTCCTTTTTGTACGGCAGCTACGTTGACCACCCAAACGTCTTTCGTAATGCGCTTGTTATCCCCCTGCTTCACTAAGTCTTTTTGGTAGAATACATTGAGGCAGTTGTTACATTCGGCAGAAATTTTGTCAAACTCACCTTTTATCCATCTTCTAGCCGCACCAATTCCGCGCGTATTAGAGACCGTATCGCTTAGGGTATGACGCGTTCCAAAATTAGCGAGGGTAGTAATATCTGCTTTGATCCGATCCGAGGAAGTTTCAGAAATGATATCATAGATTCGGGTATCGGTTTGACAAAAGCAAGATCCGCTTAATATAAATGCAATACCTAGGAGGATTAATTTCATGGTAGCTTTAATTTGTCTAAAATTACTTAAAAAATTATTAGGGGAGCGCCTAATAATTCAAACTTAAAATTGATGAAACGCTCATTATATTCGACTTTTACTGAATAAAGGTAACTGAAGCGATAAGCCCATTTTTAACTTCATATACAGCGATGGCGCTAAAGTTCCTGCCGTTGGAAGTAATGTATTCCAAATCAATCACCTTGTTTCCTATTACGATCCGTTTTTTGATTTCGCAATGTAGGTCCGGCGTGTTTTCGAAGTAGCCGGCGTAGCTTTTACGCATGGTAACCTGTCCTTCCGAATTCATTTTGTTGGGAAAACTATATAACTTAACATCATTGGAATAGGTTGCCATGAAGCCATCGATATCACGATTATTGTAGGCGTCGAGCTGCTTTTGGACAATACTTTCAGGATCTTCTTTCGATTTGAAGTCATGGATAAAAGTCATACTGGCTATTTTTTCATCGGCCACATCGAAGATGGTCGCATGTCGGCTTTTTTTGGTGCCACGTGTTTCCATTTCTTCGTATATCACATAATTCCCGACCTCCATTTGATTGATCACTTCCACACTCACTTGAGGAACTTTTTCGTAGAATTCGGCATAGCTTTCTCTCATGGCCACCTGCCCCTTAAGTTGTTGCTTATTCGGGAAATTATTCATCGTCACATCTTCGGAAAAACAGGCCATATAGGCGTCTAAATCTCGTTCATTAAAGAGAGCGATATGCCGACTCACAATGACCGTAGGAGTATCAAACTTTGGCTCAGCAACCAGCGCCAATCTTTTCCCATCTGGACTCAGCGCTAGGCGTGTGATATCCTTAATATCGTATCTCACTAGGTCCGCAACCTCCTTCCAAACCCCTTTTCCGAAGAGATCATACAGATAAAGTCGATCGCCACTTCCGCAGAGTAATTTAGAATCGTCCAACCAAATGTGATCTTGAATGCCAATAGGTAGTTGAGTCACGAAGAAACTCTCTCTGGTTTCCATATCTAATTGATAGATATCGAAATTCCCTTCCTCATTTGTCAAGGTATAACTCATGCTCTTTTTACCGGGAACAAGATGAATGGAACGTCCAGATTTTTCTAACAATGTATCCACTTTCTGAGTTTTTACGTCAGCAATAACCAAATCTAGATTCCCGCCAGATAAAATCGAAGCTAAAATAGTTTCACCGTCATAGTAGGCAAAATAAGCTATCTGAAGACCTTCAATTACTTCGGTTACGATATTTCTCCCTGGAGTATAGTCGTAGAGTCGTTGCTTGCCATCTTTGTCTAAGCGTACTGCAGCAATTCTATCACTATCGGGTATTAATTGAGGGGAATATTCTCCGCCTTCTGTCGGTTCGAAATAATTTATTTTCTTCTTCGTGTGAACCGATGAAATGATAATTTCCGTATTGTCGGTTCTCGTTCCTGCATAAACTAGCGTATTGTTATCAAAAAATGATGGCTGACTATCATAAACACCATTGTTTGACATATTACTAAAATTAGAAATGCCTATCTCCGAAACTTTGAAATCCTTTTCTATGAGGGAAATGTCCATAACATAAACCTCGGTTGCAGGTTGGGCAAATAAAGTGCATCCCATTAAAAACAGGAGGCAGGTAAATAGCTTTGTCATTCGTATGTGTTTTGAAATATTAACGCCCCTTTTTTAATAGCTTGGTTCGAGAAACTTGACCTTCCTGTTCTATTTCCGCTATATAAAATCCAGTGGCGCTGATTGTATTAGGCAAGCGAATCGTTTTTGCTGAAGTAACTTCTTCAGTGTACAGCAATCTGCCTTGCACATCATACAATCGAAATACTATCGGAAAGGTACTATTTCCTACGTTAATATTCAATTGGCCCGTAAATGGATTGGGGTATATTACTGGGGTTATTGAAGTATTGTCTTCAGAATTAAGTAAAATGTTTTCATATAAAATAATCACATCTTCAATTTCGTCTATTAGCGTAATATCCATAGCGCCATCGTTGTTTCGGTCATGAAAAATAGCGCAAGAACCAGCCTGAACAGAAGGGTAGGTGCGTGGATTCGCAAAATTCCCGGATCCGTCATTTTCATATAAAGTAAAATCGGCATTCCCGAAATTACTAGCAATAAAATCCAAATCCCCATCACCGTCCACATCTCCTAAATCTATGGCGAGACAAAAATCACCTGAAGTATAAGAAGCAAGTAGGTCTAGATTTCCGTTGCCATCGCCAGCAAGTACAGAAACCTCTCCGTTGGAAGAATTACAACTCACGATATCCACATTACCATCTCCATTAATATCGCCCGCTGCCAGCATCCAAGGTGATCCGGAAACTGGGGTGGTGTCCGTAGCGGTGAATACCCCTTGTCCATTGTTGAGTAGCGTCACAATATTGTTACTTGCAAACCCGCCAATGGCTAGGTCGGTGAACCCATCGTTATTCAGATCTACGGCTGCCACAGATGTTTCGTTATCTACTCCTGCATCCAATGTAATTGCTGGATTAAAACCTCCAGTCCCGTCGTTAACGAGAATGGAATAGTTGCTTGCATTTCTATTAGCAGTAGCAATGTCATCCCATCCATCTCCATTAACATCAATAACGGTGAGTCCTCGAATACCTTGATCCGCAGTGGCTTCGGTTTCAGCATCAAAAATGGTGGTGTCGTCCCCCATGAAAATACTCACTTTGTTGTTTGCGGTACTTCCAATGGCAAGGTCTATTTGACCGTCATGGTTGAAATCGGACCCTTCATTAGTACTAGGTCGGTTGGAAGCAGGCATATCAAAAATGGTAAAGGTGTCATAATCTCCAGTTCCGTCATTCAAAAACACACGAATGTCTTCAGCAGTTTCGGTGACTACGACTAAATCGGTGAACTCATCATCATTGACATCTCCTGCATAAGCACCATAGGATTGTATAAAAGTTTCTCCCGCCTGCTCTACTGAAAATTGATTCACTAAGGTTTGATCCAACGTTCCTGGTAAGGTTTTGATCCAATAGTTGAAGCCATAACCATTAGTGATTGGGACTCCTCCTGTGTTTTGTATGGCATTGGTGAGTCGTACCGTAATCCATTCTCCATAGAAAAAGTTCCTGAGAGGAGTGAATGTCACTTCCGTAGCACTTCCATTGAAGCTAAAGGTGCCAGGCATGGGGCCGGACCAGCGTCCAAAAACCATAAAGGTATTAGCGGTTACTGTTGCTTCCTCTAAAGATTGGTCAAATGTAAGGGTGATGACATCTCCCGGTAAGGCACTGAGAGATTGGGCTACAGGATTCATTGTGGTCACCTGTGGAGCTTGAGCGTTCATTGGATTGGCCAGTAGGATGGCGCAAACGATAAGGGGCAAAATTTTCATAGCAAAGGGTTTCAGAATTTCTTTCTACTAATCTATTCCATATAGAGCGGAAAGTCCAACTTCGTGAGATTAAAATGAGGCGATTTGGGACTATTTAACATAAAAACCGCCCTCATTTACGAGGGCGGTTCTCCAACTAACTAACCAAGATTCTGGAATGAATACTCCTATTCCGAAGAAATGAAGAGAGGTTTTATAGCTGGTATTTTCATTTTTGAGACGTTTTATACATTTTAACCTTTTGAGAATTACCGTTTTGGAATAGTTCAGCAATGTAGATTCCATCCGACAATCCAATGTTGCCGACATCAAATTGTCTCGAATCCCCCAGGTGTCGCGAGAGTAAATGCCTGCCGTGTACATCATACAACTCCAATTTTACTGGACCTATAATGGCTCCACCCACAAAAATGGTGGAATGAAAAGGATTCGGATAAAGTGTTAGGCCTATATCCGTTTCCAGGTCATCACTATCTAGTGGAAGGCTATTATTATAAAGTAAAACAACATCTGCTGCCTCATCGACCATTGTAATGTCCATCATTCCGTCGTTATTCCGGTCATGAATTATGGCACAGGCGCTTCCTTGTGGAGAAGGATAAATTCTCGGGTTCACAAAGGTCCCCGAGCCGTCATTCTCCATCAATATATAATTAGAGGCAGTAACATTACTTGAAATAAAATCCAGATCGCCATCTCCATCAACATCACCCAAATCGATAGCTACAGGGAAAGTACCAGTGGAATAGTACGAGTCAAACTCTAGACCACCAGAACCATCGGTCCTGATTATTGCAATGTTATGGGTTAACGAGTTTGCGACGGCTATATCAACAAAACCATCTCCGTTTACATCTCCTATCGCCATCATCCATGGACCACCATTTGAAGTGACCGTATCGAATTCCGTAAAGTTTCCGGTTCCATCATTCAATAAGCTCATCAGCATATTACTGGTATAACCTGCTACGAGCAGATCCATATAGCCGTCATCATTAAGGTCCGTGCTGGCTATGGACGTTTCACCCTCTAATCCCGTATCAATATGTATCGCTGGCTCAAATACTCCAGTTCCGTCATTTATAAGTATCGAAATTGTACTGTCCACACGGTTGGCCGTGACAATATCGTCCCAGCCATCGCCGTTTAGGTCGGCCACGGTGAGCCCCCGAACCTGCATGCCGGCTTGATAGCTTGTTTGGCTGCCGAATAGGGTTACTCCGTCTCCCATCAGAACGTTCACCTGATCAGAATAAGTACTACCAATGGCAATATCGATCAAACCATCATGGTTAAAATCGGCTCCTTCATTTGTGCTTGGCCCCTGTCCTTGAGGTAACTCAATAACTACAAATGGATCATAACTAGTAGAGCCATCACTAAGTAACACCCGTATATCATCCGAATCTTCAGTAACGACAACAAGATCTGAAAATTCATCATTATTGATGTCACCGGCATAGGCTCCATAGCATGTTATTTCACCTTCTCCTGCTAGTCTCATATCGATCTGCCCTCCATATATCAGGTTGAGCGAAGCGGGCAATGATTTCGTCCAATAGTTAAAGCCATATCCATTTGTAAGCGACATGCCCGTCGTATTCTGAATTCCGGTTGTCAATTGCACGCGGACCCATTCTCCATAGAAAAAGTCTCTTACAGGTGTAAATTTAACCTCAGTTGAACTAGTATTAGAGCTAAAAGTGCCTTCCATGGGACCCGACCACCTCCCAAAGACCAGAAAAGTATTTTGAGTCACAGTCGCCATGTTGATAGGTTGATCGAATACGATAGCGATTGGATCGTCAGGAGCTATTACCATTGATTGAGAAACAGGGCTTGTTTCAATTACTTGAGGTGTCTGCGAAAAAACATTGACTGCGACTAAAACCGCACAAACTAGGGAGAGTACATATTTCATATCGATACATCTTTTTTATGAAGGTAGATTCCTTATCTCTCCAATATAATCATAATTGGTAAGTTTTGAAAATTTAGTGGGTTATGTGAGTTAAAATTTAGAATAAAAAAACCGCCCTCTTTTACGAGGGCGGTTCTCCAACTAACTAACTAACTAACTAACCAAGATTCTGGAACGAATCTTACTTTTAAAACGGATATTTTTTCTCCGTTATAACTTTTTCAGCAATTAGATTTCGCAATCCAACTACATTAGGCATATTTTGATATTTCGTGAAACGCTTTAGTCCCATAAGCATCATGCGTTGTTCGTCTCCATCGGCAAAAGAAATGATAGCCAATTTTGCCTTGGTATCAATAATATCTACAGCATGATAAAGATACAATTTTGCCATGGCAATTTGTTCTTTACGTTCGTTTTCACCAAAGCGTTTGCTATTTTTTTCTGCTCTTAGAATGGCGCTTTCTGCCATATAAATTTCGATTAAAATATCGCTGGCTGCCATGAGCATTTGTTGGTGTTCTTCGAGCTCAGGTCCAAATTTTTGAACCGCTGCTCCAGAAACCATCAAAAATACTTTCTTCAGTTTTGCAACTATCGCCTTTTCTTCTGAAAGAAGTTCCGAATAATCCGGTGTTTCGAATGAAGGGATGGAAGTGAGTTCCTTTCCAACAGCCGCTGCAGGGCCAAGAAAATCAATATGACCTTTCATGGCTTTCTTCACCAACATTCCAACAGAGAGCATGCGGTTAATTTCATTGGTACCTTCATAAATTCGAGCGATTCGAGCGTCTCTCCAAGCAGCTTCCATCGGAGTGTCTTCAGAGAACCCCATTCCGCCGAAAATTTGAATTCCTTCATCGGCACAATTTTGAATATCTTCTGAAACAGCTACTTTTAGTATAGAACATTCGATCGCATACTCTTCAACTCCTTTTAATTCGGCTTCTTGATGCGTATTTCCTTCACTCATGCGAATAGCAATACGATCTTCAATATTTTTAGCTGCTCTATAAGTAGCCGATTCACCTACGTAAGCATTCGTTGCCATTTCGGCAATTTTAGACTTAATGGCGCCAAATTGAGCAATAGGAGTGTTGAATTGTTTACGCTCCACTGCATATTGAACGGCCGCCGTAGTCACACGACGTTGAGAGTCCAAACAAGCACCAGCCAATTTAATTCGTCCTACGTTCAGGGCATTCATGGCAATTTTAAAACCATTCCCTCTAGTAGACAACATATTTTCAATAGGAACTACAGTATCACTAAAAAATACCTGACGGGTAGAGGAGGCTCGAATTCCTAATTTATTTTCCTCTTCACCCATAGAAATCCCATTGCTCGGATCGTTTTCCACGATAAAGCCGGTAATATTTTTATCATCTTTTATACGAGCAAAAACGATGAACAGACTACAGAATCCCGCATTGGAAATCCACATTTTTTGTCCGCTAATTTTATAATGAGTACCATCTTCACTCAAGACAGCCTTCGTCTTTCCACTATTGGCGTCACTACCCGCTCCTGGTTCCGTTAGGCAATAGGCTCCAAACCATTCTCCAGTAGCTAATTTGGGTACGTACTTTTGACATTGAGCTTCGGTTCCATATAAGGTGATTGGCATGGTTCCAATTCCGGTATGTGCTCCAAAAGCGGTGCTAAATGATCCTGTACCGCTCGAAATATAATCACAGGTCAATAGCGTAGAGACAAAGCCCATTCCTAATCCGCCATAGGCTTCGGGTACGGCAACTCCTAAAAATCCAAGTTCACCAGCCTTACGCATCACTTCTTCGGTAAGTGCGTAGTCCTTCTTTTCAAATCGGTCTTTGTAAGGAATAATCTCTCGGTCATTGAATTCGATGACCGCTTCTTTCATCATTCGCTGTTCTTCGGTAAAGTCTTCCGGAGTAAATACAGCTTCACAAGGAGTTTCTTTGACTAGAAATTGTCCTCCTCTTAATAGGTCTTTATTTGTTATTTCTGAACTCATAGGTGTTGTTGTTTTTTTTGACGTTTAGTTCAAGAATTCGAAAATTCCTGCGGCTCCTTGTCCCGTTCCTACGCACATGGTAACCATGCCGTATTTTCCTTGCATTTTTTGTTTTCGCATTTCGTCAAATAATTGCACGGAAAGCTTGGCTCCTGTACAACCCAGTGGGTGTCCCAAGGCAATCGCTCCTCCATTAACATTCACGATATCTTGATTTAACCCAAGTTCTCGCACCACTGCTAACGATTGAGAAGCAAAAGCTTCATTAAGTTCAATAAGCGAAATATCATCTTGTTTGAGTCCTGCTTGTTTTAGGGCTTTCGGAATGGCTTTTACTGGTCCAATTCCCATGATACGTGGTTCTACGCCAGCTGCTGCATAATTTACTAAACGCGCGATCGGCTCCAAGTTTAATTCCTTAACCATGTCTTCACTCATTACCATTACAAAGGCCGCTCCATCACTCATTTGCGAAGAATTACCTGCAGTAACACTTCCGCCTGCGGCAAATACAGGACGAAGTTTGGCTAAAGCCTCTTTATTGGTTCCTTTTCTAGGTCCTTCGTCTTTGTTAACGGTATATGATTTTGTCGCTTTCTTTCCGTTCGCATCGACATAGGTTTGATCTACTTTAATGGGAACTATCTGGTCCTGAAAACGATTTTCAGCTTGTGCTTTCAAGGCTTTCATGTGGCTGTTAAAGGCAAATTCATCCTGATCTTCTCGAGAGACATTGAATTGATTCGCAACGGCTTCAGCCGTATTTCCCATGCCCCAGTAATAATCCTCGTGGCCCGAATTAATCAAATCATAGTTTAATTCTGGTTTGAAGCCAGTCATCGGTACTGAACTCATGCTTTCGGCCCCGCCAGCAATAATACAGTCTGCCATTCCTGACTGAATTTTTGCGGTTGCAATACCAATGGTTTCAATTCCGGAGGAACAAAAACGATTTACGGTAACGCCTGGAACGTCGACAATGTCCAATCCCATCAGCGAAATTAGCCGTGCCATGTTGAGACCTTGCGATCCCTCAGGCATTGCATTACCTACAATGACATCGTCTATACGTTTTTTATCCAATTGTGGTAATTCATTCATCATATATTGAATGGTTTCTGCGGCCAACTCATCGGTTCTTTTAAAACGGAACACGCCTTTAGGAGCTTTACCTACTGCGGTTCTATATGCTTTTACTATATATGCTGTTTTCATTTTGTCTCTTTTTTCTAATTACGTAGCGGTTTTCCTTTTTGCAACATATGTTGCAGTCTTTCCAGCGTTTTGCGTTCTCCACATAAACTTAAGAAGGCTTCTCGCTCCAAATCGAGCAAGTATTGTTCAGTTACTAAGGTGGGCTCACTTAAGTCACCTCCAGCCATCACATAGGCTAATTTGTTAGCAATCTTATGGTCGTGTTCACTAATATATTTACTGGCCTCCATAGCGTCGGTTCCAACTAAAAACATACCTAAGGCTTGTTTTCCAAGAACTCTCACATCCTTGCGTTTTACTGGTTGGGTATAACCTTGATCCGCCATGGTTCGCGCTACCTGTTTAGCCATCGCTATTTGTCGGTCTTTATTAACGACCACGATGTCTTTTCCATGCTGAAGAATACCTGTGTCATAAGCTTCATAGGCTGAAGTGGCTACTTTGGCCATACCAATGGTTAAGAAATACTCTTGGAGTCTGTTCAATTCCACATCATTTTTCTGAAAAGTATCACTTGCTCTCAAGGCCATTTCTTTGGAACCACCACCACCTGGAATAACACCTACTCCAAATTCTACCAAACCAATATAAGTTTCGGCAGCGGCAACTACTCGGTCTGCATGCAATGTTAATTCACATCCACCACCTAAAGTAAGTCCATGAGGGGCTACTACGGTTGGAATGGATGAATAACGAAGTCGCATCACAGAATCCTGGAAATACTTGATTGCCATATTGAGCTCATCGTATTCCTGCTCGGCGGCCATCATAAAGATCATTCCAATGTTGGCTCCAACAGAGAAGTTAGCGCCTTGGTTTCCTATGATTAATCCATCAAAGTCTTTTTCAGCGATATCGATGGCTTTGTTTAGCCCTGCTAAAACATCACCGCCAATACTGTTCATTTTACTTTGGAAATCAACATTTAAGATTCCATCGCCTAAATCTTCAACGACAGTTCCACTATTTTTAAATACTTCGCTACTTTTTCGAATGTTATCCAAAATGATAAAGGCATCCTGTCCAGGCACTTTTACATGCTTTTTGGTAGGAATATCATAATAGTAAGTAGCGCCTTCTTTAATGATGTAAAAGGATTCAGCTCCCGATGCTTGCATTTCTTTAATCCAAGCTGCTGGTTCTTTTCCTAAGTCATTAACGAGTTCTATTCCCTTGGTGAGTCCGATAGCATCCCAAATTTCAAAGGGACCGTGTTCCCAGCCAAAACCGGCTTTCATAGCATCGTCTATTTTGTAGAGCTCGTCTGTAATTTCTGGAATACGCTTGGTCACATAAGCGAACATAGCTCCAAAGTTTTTGCGATAGAATTCGCCTGCTCTGTCTTTTCCATTGATTAATATAGGAAAGCGGTCTACAACTCTATCTACCGATTTGGTCAATTCAAGGGTAGGGAAGGAGGTCTTCTTACCTGCACGGTATTCCAAGGTATTTAAGTCCAAGCCTAGTATTTGACTTTTCCCGTCGGCACCTTTTTCTTTCTTGTAAAATCCTTGTCCTGTTTTACTTCCCAACCATTTGTTCTCCATTAAGGACTTGACAAAATCAGGGAGTTCAAATAAGTCGTGTTCCTCGTCATCCTGGCAGTTGTCGTAGATTCCATTGGCTACATGAACAAGGGTGTCCAAGCCTACCACATCTACGGTTCGGAAGGTGGCCGATTTTGGGCGACCTATTACCGGGCCAGTAAGTTTATCTACTTCTTCAACGGTCAAGCCCATTTCTTTCACTAGATGAAACAAAGCTTGTATTCCGAAGATACCAATACGGTTTCCAACAAATGCAGGCGTGTCTTTAGCGATGACGGTTGTCTTACCTAAGAATTGTTCACCGTAGCTATTCAGAAAATCTAAAACATCGGAGGAGGTTTGTGGTCCAGGGATTATTTCGAATAAATTTAGATAGCGTGGAGGATTGAAGAAGTGAGTTCCGCAGAAATTTTTCTGAAAATCTTCACTTTGTCCGTCGCTCATAAATTTGATGGGAATCCCAGAGGTGTTAGACGTAATAAGAGTGCCTGGCGTTCTGTGCTTTTCTAGCTTTTCAAAAACCTGTTGTTTGATGTCCAAACGCTCCACTACTACCTCAATAATCCAATCTACCTCGCTCACCTTGGCGATATCATCTTCTAGGTTTCCAGTGGTAATGCGATTGGCAAAACTATTGTGATATAAAGGCGCTGGTTTCGACTTTATGGAAGCGGTTAGGGCGTCATTCACCAAACGGTTCCTTACGGCCTTGTCTTCAAGGGTTAATCCTTTCGCTTTTTCTTTTTCATTCAGCTCACGTGGAATGATGTCGAGTAATAATACCTCAACACCAATATTGGCGAAATGACAGGCAATACCACTACCCATGATTCCGGAACCAATAACTGCTACTTTGTTAATTCTTCTTTTAGACATATTATGCTTGGTGTTTTTTGGTCACGTATATTTTTTTGTTGTTAATGAGATCGACCATTGTGTTCGCTACTCGTTTGAAGGTTTTTAAGTCCTCTTCGGAAACATTTTCTTTTACGGCATCGTCAAAACCTAGGACTACTTTTTTTGAAAAATCACGCATTTCGATTCCGAAGGGAGTCAAATGAATGAGAACACCACGTCCGTCTAACGGATTTGGCTTGCGTTCTATGAGCCCTTTCTCTTCCATGGTTTTTAGCGTGCGAGACAGGCTGGTCGCTTCCATCCCCATTTTGGGCCCCAAGGCAGTGGAAGGTGTTCCCTCTTCAGGATCGATACTTACCAGTGCGAATCCAGTGGCCATGGTACTACCTTTCTTTCCAGCTTCTTCGTTATACATTTTTTGAACACTCATCCAAGTAGAGCGTAGTATGTAATCGATGGTTTTTTCTTTCAATGGAACACTTTTATGGATTGAATTTCAAAGGTAGTGAAAAATATTATGCACGCATAGTAAATAATTAAAAAAATAGAATCTTATTGAAGTGAATGACTCTTGTTAGCATTTAGCATTCTGGGCTGCTACCATTTATTTACTGCCAATCATCCTTGTCCAGCTCGTTACAAAATCTTTATTGTAGAGAACTTCGCTTGATGATTTTCCCGCTTTTTTAAACCATTCTAGTTGCTTCGGACTCAAATACTGCTGAGCATTTTTTCTAAACCCAAGGGCGCTGTTGATTTTAGTTTTCTGAATTTCACTTAGTGGTAAGTATTTAAATCGGCTGTGTTGGAGGTAGTAATCTTCATCCTTTTCTGCCCAAACAAAGTTGCCACCATCTTTAATAGGGCGCATTTTATTGGTTTCAGCAAACCGATTCAAATCTTCTTTCTTTATTTTTTCTGAATCGTAGGTGACCTTTACCACTTCACCATTTATAAAACCAGCTTTAGTGCTTAAAACCCCTTCATTGGATCCTAGTTGTTTCTCACCTGTCCAGAAACAGTACATTTTAAAATGAGTTTCCTTTATGTTCGGGTTTTGTTGGTAGGACAACTCCTTTCCTAAAATTTTCATGTACTCTGGAATTGGAATACCACTATGCTCCAGGGCGTTTACCATAGCCCGATAGAGTCCTTTTGCGGAATAATCACTCGCCACTCGTTTCACAATGTTTTCTCCTTTGGCGTTTACAATACGTACCACAGGATTGTTCCAGGTAGGTTCTTTATATTTTCGGAGTATTTCAAGATCCTTCCCTTTTTTGTTATTGAAAATTGCCAATGGAATAAATTCATTTTCTATCGCTTCGGTCATCAGTGGATTGCTCAATACGTTATGACCATAATTTCGACAGGTAGCACAACCGGGTACTTCTTGAAAGAGAATCAGAATTGGTTTGTCTTGCTTTTTAGCCTGTTGAACGGCCGCATCATAATCTCGATACCAGCTTACTTTCCCCAATTCTTCATCTTGATTTAAAGCATTGGTTCTTTCTTGAGCGCTCATTTGCAGAAAGGAGCCTACCATGATAATAAGGAGTACTGTTTTAAATCGAGTCATAGCCATCATTTTTAATTCTGAATGATAACTAAGTCTGAAACGAAATTCATTTCTTACAGCCGAGGTGTTAGAATTTACTTAAAATCCATGGCCTCTTTTCTGGATTTCACATTAAGCTTGTTATAAATACGGCTTACGTGGGATTTAACGGTACTCAGGCCAATGCTGTAAGCTTCAGAAATTTCCTTGTTCGAATGCCCCATTTTTAACAGGTTATAAACCTTTCGTTCCTGAACACTAAGCGACTCCAACTGATTTTTATTCTGTCTGGAGCGATATTTCAAGAAGCGGTTCAGAAAAAACCCGAGAATAAAGAATCCTAAACCAATCAATACATAGTACAAAGTATTCGGATCTTTTTTATTGAGCAACTGTGCTCTAAAGCTACTAAAGTAAGAAGAGTGCTCGTCTTGCCATTTTTCCAAATAATTCTCATAAAAGGATGGATTCACAGGAACATTGGCTTCAAAATTGCTTTTATGAAGGGCGTAAAGGGAAACCAATGGATGTGTGGCCGTGTCGGCAACGTATCTAAGTTTCTCTTGAATCGCCTTGGTCACAAACTCACGCTTCATGCTAGATCCATTGAAATGAGTGCTATCTGCATAGCTTGCAATTTTATCAATCTCCTGCAGCGATCTATTGGGGGAATATCCTTCTATAGTTGCAGTTCCTTTAAGCCCATTCTTACCTTGATTATTAAGAACAACGCGAGCCGATTTATTAGCAATAATAAAGAGATGATTCTCTTCACTTCCTCCAATAATTAAGGATGCCGCTGGCCCCCCTTTTTTAGAAACATGTATTCTAAATAACTGATCATCTTCTGGTAGGTAATCCGGCATAAATGAAAAGTTACCAAGACTGTCGATAGACGCCTCGGCAATGATCATTTCATTGGACATGGTATACAATTCGTTGAACGAACTAATATGAGAAAGGTAAACCACAGGGGCCCAAATGGAATCGAGTTGTAGTTTACCTTGTACGGTGTTAACATCCTTTAGATTGGCTTGCGATAGACTACTCAATCCCATGAGGAGGAATAGACCTAGGCAGCAAACTTGTTTGTAAAAGATAATTGATCTGTAATTCATAGGGTTAGCTAGAATAGAATTTTAGGTCAATATTATTGTGACTGATGTGAATTAATATGAATTTTACCTGAGACTTTCCTTGGCTTTAATTTAATGGTCCAACTTCCCTTCATTGGGTCTTGAAAGCTTTTGTTCAACTGGCCGCAAACGGTCTCTTTGTTTTTACCCTGAGCATTGGAATTAGAACTCATCATGCTTTCCACTGAAAAATTTCCTTGCTTGTTTCCTTTAGGATCAAAAATCTCCATGGTTAATGAACCAGAGCTGATGGTAGAATTAACACCAATCATGAGATGTTTGGTATTATCCTTTACTTCAACTTTAACAACTTCATTGGAAGAGCTATCATCTAGTTCGATGCTTCTACTGGTATTGTAGTTGGAGCAATTTTCTTTGTGCTGTGCAAGAGCGATTGGGGCAATAAAAAGAATTAAACTTACTGTTACGATTAATTTGATTGACTTTGTCATGAATAATGAATTTAAAAGTTACAGTGCAAATCTATAGTCGCAACTAGCTTTTGCCAAACCATAAGGGTCTGAAAAAAGAACGAAAAAAGTTCTAAAAACGTCTGTGACTACCTTATTTAATGGAATAATGGCTTAAATAGGTCATTCTGAATAAAAAAGAGGGACGTTATTTGATAACGTCCCTCTTTTTAAAATATGATATTGTTTAGGCTCTACCGTATAACTTTTCATACAAATCCTTGTACATTTCTTTGATCACCTTTCGTTTGGCTTTCATGGTAGGAGTGAGGTGCCCTGCTTCAATACTCCAAATATCAGGAGTGAGTTCGAAGGTTTTTATTTTTTCCCATTTACCGAAGCGTTCATTGTATTTGTCCACTTCTTTCTGAATGCGCTTAATCAACTTTGGATCTTGGAACGCTTCTTTTGGGTCTTTTGAAATGTTCTTTTCTTTTCGGTCTGACCAGTCTCCAATGAAATCCCAGTTCGGCTGAATTAAAGCTGCTGGCATTTTTTCGCCATCACCTACGACCAGAATTTGCTCGATGAAACCAGATTGCTTCATCGCATTTTCTAAGAGTTGTGGTGCGACGTATTTCCCGCCACTGGTTTTAAACATTGACTTTTTACGATCCGTAATTTTTAAGAACCCATCGCTATCTATAATCCCAATATCCCCAGTATGAAAATAGCCGCCTTTTAAAACTTCAGCAGTTTGTATTGGATCTTTGTAATAGCCCTGCATAACCTGTGGGCCTTTGATGAGGATCTCACCGTCTTCTGCAATTTTCACTTCAGTATCTGGAAGTGCTTTTCCAACAGTTCCTATTCTAAATCCGCCGTTGCGTAGGTCATTCACCGAAACAACAGGAGAGGTTTCTGTCAAACCATAGCCTTCCATAACGGGACAGCCAGCCGCATTAAATACACGGGCAAGTCTAGGTTGTAAGGCCGCACTACCGGATGCGATCGCCTTGAGATTACCTCCTAAGGCTTCTTGCCATTTACTAAAGATAAGTTTACGAGCAATTTTTAGTTTAAATTCATACCAGGCTCCATTTTGTCCGTAGGGTTCCCATTTTAATCCTAGGTTTACGGCCCAAAAGAAAAGGCCTTTTTTTATTCCAGTTAAATCGGCCCCTTTAGCGATGATCTTGTCGTAAACTTTTTCTAAAAGCCTCGGCACTGCTGTCATTACCTGAGGATTTATTTCCTTTAAATTATCACTTATGGTTTCTAAGCTTTCAGCAAAATGAATGCTTACACCACAATACTGATACATGTATAATAGCATGCGCTCATAGATATGGCAAACAGGCAAAAAGCTTAAGGCTTTTGAATATCCTAGCTCAATGGGTAGTCGTCCCTCACTATGTTTGGCGTTGGAAGCTATGTTTTTATGGCTTAGCATCACCCCTTTAGGCTTTCCAGTTGTTCCAGAGGTATAAATTAGGGTAGCTAGATCATCTTCATGTACGGCCGCCATTCGCTGTTCTACCTCTTGTTGAAGCTCTGGATGGTCTTCTCCATGTTTAAGAACCTCGGTCCAATTGTCGCAACTGCCTATTTCATCATACGAATAGACTCCAATCAATGAAGGAACAATCTCTTTAATTTTTTCAACTTTAGCCAGTACTTCTTTACAAGAAACAAAACAATATTTGGCTTCACAGTGATTCAACACATAGGCATATTCATCTTCATTAATGGTCGGATAAATAGGTACGTCCTGAGCTCCAGTCTGCAGTATTCCAATATCGCAAATATTCCATTCGGTTCTATTTGTCATGGAAATAAGTGCAATTTTATCATTGGGCTGCACCCCTAAATGTATTAAACCACGACTTAATGCATTCGCTTTATCAATATATTCTTGCGTGGAGGTTTTAATCCATTCCCCGTTCACTTTAGTAACTAAGGCTGCATCCTGAGGATATTTTTCTAACTGATAATATGGGAAATCAAAAAGTCTTTTTACTTCAGTCATATTCGAATTGTTTCTGAATTGCAAAATAGGGAATTTATTCGGAATTTTTTAGCAGAAATAAAAAGTGGAGCCTTGTGATGGACTCCATTTTTGTGCTATTCCTATTTTTTCTGAAAAAACTACTGCTTTAAAATCCTTAAGGCCTCAATTTCGTCATCCGCACTGACTTTCAGAAAATATATTCCTTGAGAAAACCCACTGAAATTGAGATAATGAGAGCCGATTAAATTCTCTATTCCTTCAATTTGCTGTCCAATGATATTAAAAATTTGAATGGTATAGTTTTTAGGTGCTGTCGCATCTGTCCATTTTTACAATAATGCACACCAAATTAGAAAAAAAACAGCTACTGATATTCTGTCAATTATATTTTTCAAGTATATCGAAAATGTCCAAAAACAGCCTCCATTATACGGATGCGACAGAACCCTTTTTTTAGGTACAGCAAGATTCACTCTTTGAATCTATAAGTCGATGTGCCGTATTCCTTTTCAGCTATAGTTGGTATGTTAACCAATTTAAAAACTTCCGAAGCCATTCAATATAGAAGTCTAAATAGAGAAGGCGAATTGAGATAACCGGTTCATTTCTTTGAATTTCTCCATTTTGCCTCTAAAAAAAAGGGTTGTTCACCCCATTGATTATCAGTTGATTAACTTTGTTTTGGTGTGATGATGAAGCCTAACTTTGTCTTCAGAATTGGATCACTATTTTGTGCAGCTTTTGTCTTAAGGCACAGTGCGTACAACGTGTTGATCATAAAATATAAATGCTATGAATTCAGATCAATTTTTTACGAAACCCTATTACATCGATGACCTAAAAGGAACGAAAAATGTGGAAGCCTTTCTCAATACCGAGTTAAAGAACCGCTTTCCTGTTTACACGGATGCCTCTAAAAAGAAAAAATCCAAGGATGCTTTTAACTATAAACAGGTGCTATCCAGAGATATAAAAGGTGTTACTACCTCCTTATATCAGTTGTTTTATAAAGACATCCCAGTATGGGAACATGGAATTAACCTGACTTATGAATCTGAGAACTCCGGAATTCTCTCTGTCTCAAGTAAGGGATATGATGAAAAAATAGTCGAAAAAATGTCGGGCTATCAAGAACGTGCATTGGATGCTACTGTTGATTCAGAATTTATCGTCAAGGCGCTTGACATAGATAGAAATATAGTACGATTGAAAGCGCTCAAAGTTGACGTGTCAAAATTTAAGTATGACATAATCATCAATGCTAAAAAAGATATCATCTATCAATACAAAAAGGAAGACAGACAGGATACCCATAAAAAATCTCGAGGAGATCAAAAAGTAGAAAGTATTGGAATTTTTAAAGAATTACCACATTTGAGACTTGCCGAGATGGATAAATCGGTTCAAGAAGGTGGCTATTGTCGTGCAACCGAAGTTCTATTTTCTATTACCATGCCTTGGGGTACCTTGCACTGGCGTATGATTGTTGATAATGCTTCCAGCGCGGTACTGTATGTTCGGGTATTAACAGATAATCTTGGCGGCTTTGTTTATGACGATGCGCCGAGTGCCATGACCGCGGATAATACAATACTACCAACATCGGCTTTGGCTATTCTAAATGATATAAGAAACCCCAGAGCCATTGCAAATCTCACTGCAGCTGGTCCACCATTTGCGTTAAGCGGAGAATTTGTGGAAATCGCAGAACTAACACTTCCGGCTAATTTAAATCCAGTGAGTATAGGTAACTTCGACTACGATGTGCCCACTCAAGAATTCGCCGCAGTGAATGCCTATGTTCACAATGATTATTTATTTCGACTTGTCTCCGACATGGGCTTCAATATGGCGGTTTATTTTGATGGAACGACCTTTCCAGTACCAGTAGATCACAACGGATCCTTTGGCTGTGTGAACGCCTGTGCTCCTGGGAATGTGGCCGGTGATGGTTCGGGTGGTTTTCACTACGGATTGATGCAAGCTGGAACCACAGTTGGTATTTCTTTGAGTAGAAGAATCGCGCTCCACGAATTTGGACATGCTATCTTATGGGACAATGTTCATTCGCCAAACTTTGGTTTCTGTCATAGCGCAGGAGATAGTTTAGCCGCAGTTTTAATGGATCCAAGATCGATTAATCCAGATAGATTTATCACCTTCCCTTGGTTGACCTTGGCCAATCCAACAATTGACAGACGACATGATAGAACCGTAGCCGCTGGCTGGGGCTGGTATGGAGCCAATGATGATGGTTCCTACGGAAGTGAACAAATTCTATCCTCCTCTCATTTTAGACTGTATCAAGCCTTAGGAGGGGATAGTGATGACCTCTGTACAAGAGAATGGGCAGCTAGATATACCGCCTATTTAATATTCTTTGCTGTAGGATCCTTAACACCAATAACCAATAGTAATTCACCCGAACATTGGGCCAATACACTTATGCAATCAGATTTGGCAACCGTAGATTTCGAATGCCATATTGGGAGAGTAGTGCATAAAGTGGTGCGCTGGGCTTTTGAAAAACAAAATGCTTTTAACGGACTGCCACCGGTCTATGATCTTTACATTAACGACGGAAGAATGGGTGAGTATGGGTATTCGGAAGATATTTGTGATACTTTGGACATTTGGAATCGTCACCTACCGGACAACGGTAATGACAATCAGATGCCTATTTGTGGAGAGATCAATTATGCCTATGTGATCGTTAGAAATAGAGGCTTAGAAAATACGGGCACTTTTGAGGTAAAAGGATTTAAAAATTCACCGCAATGTTGTCATAAGGAGAAAGAAGACCTCTGCTGGCCATTGGATTTTATTGAACTCCATAAACCATCCATCAGACACGATGACCTACAACCTGGAGGGTATGAAGTAATAGGACCCTTTAAGTGGATTCCTTGCAGTAAAAATGATTCGCTCCTTTTCTCAGTAAGCAGCGAACAAGATCCGTCAAATATTGAGATAATTAGAAGCGGATTTGCCATAAATGTAATGAAGTTGGCTATGCTGGACAATAACATTGCCTTCAGAAGAAACTGCAACACATCTAAATGTTGTTAATGAGAACTGTGCCTTACTTGTAAAGCAACCATAGATTTGATAACGGATTCGCCTTGGGTGAGTCCGTTATTTTTTTAATTAAATCTGCAAGATATAGTTACTATGGATGGTCTCTTTCTGAAATGATACCGAGTTATTGACTTGCACTAAAAAAGAGAACCTTTATCCGTCGGTAATATGCATTTCCGAAACTTCTAACGGTTTTTAATCCAGAATATCCCGGCCAAAACTAAAGAAACTACAAGGATAGCTGGAAGAAGGTATTTTTTGAAACTCGTGATTCTAGGAACAGGAGGTTGAGGAGGTTCAGGTTCCAATCCAAGAATGGAATTGATATCATTTACGAGTCGCCTAAAATCCGGATGGTCGTGATCTCTGTTCCAGTGGATCAGATTGGCGGTTTGTATGTTCTTAAATGCGAATGGAATTTTGACTTCTTCAATTTTAACAGGGACCAGTCTTTTTTTTGCGCGTCCTTCTCCAGCTTCTAATCGAACCCAATCACTTCCTACTGAATATGTGGACCATAATACCACAACACTACTGGATTTTTTTAAGGCCTCCTCGATTACCTCGTCGAAGTTCTTTCCTGTTGGAATTGAAATGTCCCACCACACTGAGAACCCTTCATTTTCAAGATCTTCGGCCAATTCCTTTACAAAATCAACATCTTCGCTGGCGTAACTTATAAATATATCGTACATGAATTATTCAAAACAATTAATAGATTCCATTATTTAAAGATACAAACTAGAACAATTTTTTGAGATTCAATGAATCTTTCAAATCTATCACAACCGTTGTAGTAAGGTGTTTATTAATTTTTGATTAAGTTTTCACCCTTTTTTTCGATAACCTCGCTTTTTTACTCAACCAGGACGAGTCAAGAAATTTATTTTCACCAACACTTAGTATACAAAGCACGACGAATACAAGTAATAAATAGCCTGCAATTTTCATGTTGGCTGTATTATGCGGTTCTAAGGTTTTAAGGACATCTAACAGGGGACTTTCTTTTAAAAATTCATGAGGGTGATTCTCGGCATACATTTTAATTTCTTTATGTAGCGCGCTATGGACCTCCATGGAGCCCAAGAAGGATGAAACCATGGTAAAATGCAATCCAACATAGAAAAGTAGAATTAAAAACCTAGCGCTCCTGTCTATTTTTTGGGCAGATCCTAAAAACCCTATGATACCAACGATTACGGTAAACAAAATGGTTAAATAGGTCAATTCTTCCTGTCCCTCTAGTTTATGAAAAGAGACGAGTGTATCAAATGATATTTGTGAGATGAGTTCCATATGTTATAAATGTATTAAAAAAGCGCAAGCTTTAATGACTTGCGCTTAATTAGCTATTCTTTATATACATCTTAAGTTTGATTCCTTAACTTTTATGTTTATGAAAGAAATATGAGATTTGTATTAATTCCCTTTTCATTCAGTTCGATAACTCTATAGCCAAATGTATCATTGCTAACCTTGATTTCATTCGGTATTTTTTTTACTTGATAAGAGCTTGCAGGAGTAATATACTGTCTAATATTGTCGATATTTCTTTCATCTTCGAAGTGATAATGTCCACAGAAAATTATAACATCATTTTCAAGATTTAATAATTCTGTTTTTATTCTATTCCGTTCTTTCAAGGCAAATCGTTTGTCTACCTCAGCGTCTACAGTTAAAATGGGATGATGAATAAAAAGAACGATATTTTTAGTAGTTAAAAGTTCCTCTTTAAACCAATCAAACTGTTCTGGACCTATTGACCCAGAGCTTGAATCTAAGAATATACATTTATAATAATCGCGCTCTTGGCTGTAATACAATTCGGTTTGCTTTTTAACTCTTCCAAGATTGTAGTGTTTGATCACTTCGTTATAATAATCGTGATTCCCTAAAGTAATAGCAATGGTAAAGTTTTTTAAAGATTCAAAAAACCATTCATTCGCAGTTTTTTCGCCAATATCTCCTCCAAATATAACTTCATCAATTCCTCTTGAAGAAATATCATTAAGTATTATTTTCCAATTTTTACGAGGATCAACTCCCTGGTCAATTGGAAATTTTTCGTCTAAATGGATATCGGTTACATAAGCAATTTTTTTATTCATATAAAGAGTTTAGGGTTGCAGTATTGTTATTTCCCATTCATTATTAACTAGCTCGTATAGACTTCTTTCGTGTAGTCTGCTTTTTTTAAATTCCATAAACTCTATCCTAATGGGCTTGATGTAAATACCTCCCCAGTTTTCTGGACATTCAATTTCTTTGTTTTCTATTTCTCCTTTCTGCTCTTCGAAGTGTTTTTGTAAATGTGCTACGCTTTGAATTTTTTTCCCTTGCTCAAAAACGGTAGACACAATTTTCGAATCTCTGTTTCTTTGCCCAAAGTAAATTTCAGCATTAGGCGTAGGAATTTTGGATACATCTCCTTGTATTCTAATTTGTCTTTCTGTAAATGTCCACCAGAATGATAGCGCAGCTTTTGGGCTATTTTCGATTTCATAACCTTTTCGTGAATTTAATGGCCCAGTAATTACAAATGACTCGTTTGAAATTTCTTTTAAGGAAACAAATCGAGAATTTGGGTAACCATCTAATCCTATTGTTGATAAACAACAGGCAGCGGGCAACGTCAAATTGTTAAGTTCTTTTTCTTTAGAAAACCACTTTTCAAATATTAATAAAGGATTCATTCGTTTCGTTTTTTACATAACATACAACGGTTTTCTTTACTTTATCCTACTATTAGTTGTTAGTTATTTTTACTAAGAAACAAGAGGAGAACTAAAACGATTTTTGGAATAGCAGTTCCTTTATACGTATCAGTCCTCTTGTCTCTTATAGGTTGCTTTAGGACCATTTGGAATACCAGGAATCTTCTTCCTATTAAAGGTGATAGTCATTGCAACATTCATTAATC
>Ga0256847_1000052_pt1 | contig 77733 bp, 46 predicted proteins | sample TeddybearmetaG_FD_189099 | JGI IMG/M metagenome (GOLD analysis project Ga0256847, IMG submission 189099) | Hydrothermal vent microbial communities from East Pacific Rise, Pacific Ocean - Teddybear | ecosystem: Environmental > Aquatic > Marine > Hydrothermal vents | place: Pacific Ocean: East... | reverse complement strand
AATCCAATATCAAGGAGTTGAAAGTTTAGAATTCAGCTAAAATTTGCTTTTTCCCATTTCTATTAGTACTTATAAGCCATACGAAAACTAAAATTCATTACCTAAAATTGCGCTTGCGGATTTGAGGACATTACTTAATTGATAGAATATCAATAAATTACATAAGACCAAAATAAAATAGAATATTACCAATTTTAATCTTGAAAATACATTTTTAAGAAAAGTGAAGTAAGTCATTATATAACAACAACTTATGGAAGAATATACTTTGTTTATATATGTATAATAGGTTTAATATCAATAATGTATTTAATGCGAAACGTTAGTAAATTACTTAGAAAGTAGCATTAGAAAGCAATTTTAGTTGATTAGAAAGGCCTACATCAAATTGAAACTAATAGTTTGAATCATTCCAGACTGGACTGATGAGGGATTCAAGTTGTAATATTTTCCATAATGAATAATTGGCAGCCTAAATTTAAAATAATGCCGCAATTACCCAACACAATACGTTATGAAAACCATGGGCTCGCCTGGATTAAATTCACGAACGTGACAACAGGATTCACTGTAGCCATCCAACAAGGCCAGACGCAGAATGAAGAGCTTGCAGATGGCGTCTATACAGTTACGCTGTCGACAACGCAAACGGGCGGTCAAAAACCAAACTTTGACCCAGCGGTGATTTCGTTCGCGATGGGCCCACAAGCACGCCAAAGAACGGTGATCGCGTCACCCCACATAAGGGACGAGATCGATGGCACTATCGGTTGTGGTAATTTTTAGATGGTTTAATACTCTGTAAGCATTAAATATGCTATAAGCTTCAAAGAAGGCGATACGGTCGTTATGAAAGGACATTTCGAATTAGACGGTATTCGAGTTGGATTCGGGGAGTGTAAGGGGACGGTAGTTTAGTCTTCTCCGATTATTGTGTATTATCAAGAACATAGATTACAAGTTGATGACGCTCCTTTTATTATTGATATTGTAAAAAAAAAGGCACCAAATTTTCGGAGCCTTTTCTGCTTTATTTCAATATTTAAATTCAGCTCTATGGCCTCTTCTTTTTCGGCTCCCCTTTCATACTTTTATCTGTCCTTCCGCTATCATACATTCCTAAAATTCCAGATACTTTTCCTTCCTCGTTGATCATTTTTATTCTAAAATATGGTATTTCTTCGATTTTGAAAGTATCCTTACTCATTGGAATTAGTTGATAGGGTGTATTTCCTCCTCTTGCATAAAATAGTTTTCCCTCCTTGAAAGTAATTACTCTTGGGCCAAAAGTTCCTGCATAGGACATCATAGTCTTTTCATCTAGTTCAAAGGGTGTCAGTTCCGCTTTTAATCCTGCTAGTGCCCACTCATATTCAAACTTAGTATCCTCATCAGCCCTTTCTAATAACTTTTCAATAGCCGTGATTTTAGCGACAGCAAGTGCTTCATGGGCCGGTACTTCGATATGAGGTTTTACACCTGTCCCTTCCCAATTTGTTTTAGAGATAGGGTTAATCGCTCTTCCTGAAGGCACCCACACTGTAAATTTATCGGTCGCTATTCGAGTCCCCCCAGGGTGTGCACCACCTCCGGTAACTTCTCCGATCAAGGTGGCTCTTTTGAGATTGCGTAAATTGTAGCTAAATTCCTCAGCAGCAGAAAATGTTCCACTACTTGTCAAGACATAAACATCTGCATCAGGATTTCTTTTTCCGGGAACATATGGCAACGTCCATGTCTGAGAAACTTCATCCTGTGGCCGGTAATAAAAATTATTAAGATGCACTGGTTCAGAATCATACAAGTAACTCGTTATCAACTGAATCATTTCCGGGCTTCCACCTCCATTATTTCTTAGATCAATAATCAAAGCATCTGTATTACTCAGAAAATTCATAGCAGCTTCTGCTGTTTTACCAGATTCTTCATCTACCCCAAAGAATGAAACTAAATTTAAGTAGCCAACGTTGCCATCTAAAATTTTCACTTCCCGAAATCCATGATTTCGAGATTGCCCCATTTTGCGTTGACGTTCAACAAATGCAAGACTATCTTCAGGCGTTACCGTATTTCTTCTTTCTGCAATCATTTCTGGACTGAATCGTACTCTTAGATGCTTGTCATTATTGATGAATCGTACATCTTCTGTCAATGTCTGTGCAAATTCATCAGGATCATTTAGATTTTCATAAGCACCACTTTTTGATTTATCCTGCAAATGATCACTGATTTTCTTTCCTATATCAGGAAACACATATTCTCTTTCTAAAATAGAACTTATCGAGTCAATGGTTTCTTTTTTTTCTTTTGCAGAAAGCGGGGTTGGTGAGTTCTGTCCATATACTAAAAGAGGAAATGTCAAAAGGCAAAAGGCAAGTACTTTAATATTCATATGGCAATTTATTAGTTAATAAGTTTAAAAATGAAGTCAGGTTTAGTAGAATTTATAACTATAACTTACAATTATTCGAAATTTTCTTAAGTAATTCAGACAGCTTGGACAGGTCTTTTTCAGAAAGGCCAGAAAGAGATTTCTCTCTATTTGAAAGAATTATTGGCACTAGTTCATTATAGATACTTTCACTCTTTGAAGTTAATTTCAACTTAAATCTCCTTCGATCTTTTTCATAAAACGAACGAATCAAATATTGTTTTTTAACCATTAACTCTATCATCCTTGTAATCGATGCATCGTCTTTAAAAAGTATCTCGGAGATTTTTTTTTGAGACAATTCTGGATTATCTTTTATTGTTTTTAGCAACAACCACTGATCAATAGTAATGTCAATTTTAAGAGCCTTGATATTCCTTTGTGCAAACTGACGATATGACTTTATCGCCTTTTCCAATTCATAAAATATCGTCTGTTCGAGTCTGTTTAAATGTAAGGGCCGATTCATTAATACAAATATACTTGATATATCAAGTAAAATCAATTTATATACGTCTTTCTATACCATTCAATAGAATTTATCCATGAACAGAAGTGTTTCTATGACAGTTTCTATATAAGTGAAGTTTTATAATAGAAGTATCAAATCTACTCTTTCAGAAGGAGTCGTTTGCTTATAGCTGAAAAATTTAATCGCTATATTATTGATTTCAGAAACTGAAGAAGTCTATAAGCTGGGAGATTATCACTCTACGTCCAAGCATATCGAGCGGCCGACCGAAGGAAGGCTGATCTGATATCCAATTGTCCTATATCGTTTTTCGATACAAGACACTAATTCAATTCATCTAAAGCATGTGGTATTTTAACTGAAACACTAAACACTAAACACTAAACACTAAATGTGTTTTTTTCTCTTGAATGAACCCACTTTTCATTTTCAACAGAATAATTCATGCCATGTAAAAACTTGGGTAGATCTTGCTCACTCTCAAATTGCTCTAAATTAGGTTTTTTTATTAAAAGGCTATGAATGAATTCCCCCAGTACTCTAAATTTATTCATCAATGAAACTTCTGATCTAGCCATCTTTCCAATTGAATTTTTCGCCATTGTCTCAAAATCTTCAGGTTCTCTTCCCGTAATTTCTTTTACGACATTAGTAACGCCCTGTATTTCAAATGCTCCTTTTTCAAGCTCTCTCATATAATGAATAACATTATGCATTTCATACATTGTCAAAGTCTTAGTGGCTTTTAGTGATTTTAATACCATATCTTCTGACACCTCCTTTAACTTCACCTTCTTTTTCAAGATTTTGGAATATATTTCAGCAATGTGTTTGGGAGATAATAATTTCGGTCCTGTTATTCGATAGGTTTTATTAATATGAGTTTCTGGATTTTTTAAAATGTGGGCTATTACTCTCCCTTGGTCATCGTCAGAAGGGGATGCATTTAAACCTACATTGTAAGATTTAGTAGCTCCTTTTATGGTTGTAGGCATTATTCCTAAATGAACAACAGAATCAAGTACCATGAAATTTGTAAAACCAAATAAGCCAGTATTAATAAAAGTATAGCTTATTCGTTTATGCATTTTTACCACCTGATCTGAAAGCCATTGCTCTTTCGTATTCATTGCATGATGATCTTCTGTAAGCAACCATTGAGACATATAGACAACATGTTCAAGGTTTGATTCCTCCGCTGCGGAAACGAATGCAACGGTTTGGAAGAGTGTATTTCTACCTAATGGGGCACAGAAATATGCACGTTGAACATCTTTAAGAGCTTTTCTATAATCACGTACATCATTCATGTCACCGACAAATAATTCGGCTCCTATTTTTTTAAGGTGTTTTGCTTTTGGGTTGTTGACGTTTCTAACCATTGCTTTTACTTCAAATCCTAAATCCAATAATTCTTTTGCCGCTGGATATCCTGTATGCCCATTTGCAGCAGTTACTAAAATTTTTACTTTTTTCATTATTTCATTTTTAGTTGTATATGCAACACTGCAATTAAAAAAACTTACAACAGTATAATTCAATTGATTGAATCATTTTCATTCCATCACTTCCAAGTTCTGAGTAGATCGCATTCATTGCTTTTTTCTAAGGTGGAATAAGTTTAATGACTAGTCCATTACCTGTATTGGAAGGAGTTAACTGAGGATGATAGTATGAAATTTTAATTATATAACCTTTTTTACAAGTAGTTTAATATTTCTACTAACAGTCGATTTGTTTAAGTCAAATTAAATATCACAGGTTAAACCTGTAAGTAATCCAATTGGTAATAATGGACCGATGGGAATGAACTCATACTCAAGAAAACCTTTTTTTACAAGGGGAAGTTGGCTCAAGATTTCATTAGCCTCTTTCTCAGAGTCAGCATCCATATGGAAAATTACACCCTTTTGGTCTTTTCTATAATAAAAGTTTCTGATTTTCTCTAATAGATACAAGTTAAGTGTTTCTTTCACTTCTTCTAAAAAATGTGGCGTTACTGCTTCTTCTGTAGTCCCTTCTTTGGACTTGCTTATTGCTAAAAATTGCATAAAAATAAATTTTGATTAAAAAATTAACTGTATTTACAGCGTTAAAAATTTAAATCAAAATTACAAGGGTCTTTGCTAATCTATTATAGGGATTAGCTCAATGATTTGTATAATTGGCTCTTTCGAAATGATTTTGGTGACATTTTATACTTTATTTTGAAGGAAGCTGAAAAATGCGCTAAATCGTTAAACAGACATTCAAAAGCAATGTCGCTAACTGACAAATCTGATAGGCGAAGTAAATCTGCTGCCTTCTCCAATCTTTTGTTTTTAATATAATTAGCAGGGCTGTCGTTAAATATCCGTTTAAACTCACGTTTAAAAGAAGCCAAACTATGATTGGTAAGTTGTGCCAATTCAACAATGCTAATTGGTGAAAAAAGATGCGCTTCAATAGTTGACCGAAAAGATACTTCCCTTGGAGAAAAAAGATTGTGCATGATTTTATGAATCATATCCGCATCTTTCGATTGCAACAACAAAAGTATAATTTCTTTAAGGCGTATAAGAAGTAGGTCATTGGTCATTAATTCTGGATTGGCAAAGTAAAATCGCATATCTTCCATAAATCGTTTAATCAGAATGTCCGATTTAACCAAAGTCATGTTTTTATGAGTAATCATTCCAGCGTCATTTTTTAGAAAAGAAGGAATGTTGTCCTTATAGATGCGCTTTAATACTTCTGGATAAAAGTGTACACTAATTACACCACTAAGCCCTGTTTTTTCGCTTTTTTTAAGGTCATAAAAATAATTGCCGCACTTCATCAATACTCCATCCCCCTCTTCAACCCGCAGATACTCTTCTTCAGAGTAAGAGTCATTTGCACCTTCATATATATATAGATAGCAAGCCTGATGCTGTTTCTGGTTAAAATTTTTAAACGGTGGTTGAATTTTAGCTATCTCAAACACCTTTTTTCCAAATAGGTCAAATTTTTTGTATTGAAGTACCATGATTGGTGAAATTTATTAATTTTTATAGGAATTAACAAAGCTATTAAATTTCTTTCTGCACTTAGTTAGGGTTTGTCAAACTTATCATTTAATTTATTTCAATCCGTTTTAGACTTCTTTATCATTCCGTAAATCGTCGGGAACAAGTCCTCAAATAATGATTTAGATTTGTACATTGTTCTCTTTCATTGCACCTAACGGTTAGTATAAAATGCGTTTTAATGCAATTTATACAATGTTTTGGCAGTAGTATTTCAGATCTCTATTAATATTGGGAAATGGTCCGATAGGTAGAGATTGTTCTTTCTTCTGTCATCAATACATCTATAATTTTTTATACCGACATTCTTGGTAAATATGTAATCTATTTGTCTTGTAACAGATCTTATAGTGTCAAATCCATTGAATGTACCAACGGGACCATATACAGAAGAACCTTTTATTTTATAACTATTCTTAAACTCGTGTTCAAGCAACTTAATAGGTGATTCCGTAGGGAGACAATTAAGGTCACCCATTAGCACGATTTTCTTATGTGTTAAATGGTTTTTCCTTATATAATCGATCAATAATTCTGCTGACTTTAGGCGTGCATTTTCACCCATATGGTCAAAGTGGGTGTTGATAATGTTAACAATTTGATTTGTTATTTTGCTTTTGAATACCCCATGTACAACAATTCTATTCAAAGCGGCATCCCAACCTCTCGATACTTTTTCAGGAGTCTCTGATAGCCAAAATATCTTTTTTTCTAATAGCTCATATTTAGCACTGTTGTAAAAAATAGGAATTCCTTCACTATCAGTAACTAAACCGTCTCTACCGTGACCAATATAGTTGTAATTATCAAGATTATTGGCAATGAAATTTAACTGTTTGGGCATAGCTTCTTGTACTCCAATAAAGTCTGGAGAATAGTATTTCAGCATTTCTACAACTTCATCCTTCCTCAGTTCCCACCAATTCTCGTTATCATTTGGTGTGTCATACCTAATGTTGAAAGACATAATTTTAGTTTGAGCAAAACTTTTTGAAACAACTAAAGATATACATGTTAAGATTAATATGAGTTTAAAACTTTTCATTTTTTTTTGAAGTATTTACAGTATTTTAAGCGCTTTTTTTATTGCGCTAGAGCTTTGTTCAAAAATATTAAATTTATTCATTCTTCAATATTAATGGAATAATCCACATGTTTTTTTCTAAATCAATTGTTCCGCCTAATTCCTCTTTAACAACCATATCAACTATGATTAATCCTTTTTTTGCCATATTTTCAAATGTATCAATGCCATTATCGGGAAAGTTTTGTCGAGTCCTATGAATGTTAAATCGATTTGAAAATGTTCTACCAAAAGTATTTTCTATCCCTTCTTTTCCAATCATAAAACCAATTAAACCACCCCAAGTTGCCGTTGGGTTATCTGAATCCCAGCCTGTAAGTGTTCCGATTTTTATGGTATCTTTTAAATCGCCTTCTCCATAAAAAAGACTTACTAAACTTGCTGCAAAATTTATTCCAGCTGCAAAGCAACCATTGCAGTATAAATTTTTCGATGTAATATCATAACCATCTTCTTGGTTAATCTGGTATCTGAAATAAACTGAATCTCTCGTCTGTTCCCAGGGGATACCCGATTCATACATTTTTTTAGTGTAATCAAACATATGAGCGGCATATGAACTGTCCGGAAGAACCTTTCTTGCTTTATTTGCCATCCAATTTAATTGCTGACTCAAGGTTTTGTTAGAATCCGTATTGGAAGCCAAAGCATACATTGAAACATAAAACTTTGAAATATATTCAGCTTCTTCTCGCGCTGTGGTTTGAATTGGTAAATGCGCCATCTTTATTGCTACATCAGGTCTGGCAGGTGAGAACAATCCAAATATCTCTGTAGTTAATTGAGCATCAATCATTTCAAAATGTTCATTGTTATTTGGACTTCCAGTTTCAGGCGGAAGAACTCCTTGGTTCATTAAATCAAACGCTTTTTGATTGGATACCCATAAATAGTTTTCCTCTTCAAGTATTATATGTTTTAACCAGCCATTTTGAATTTGCTGTGGAGATAAAATGCTAGTTTTGTTTGTGTAAAGAAGGTGCTGGTACATATATTCTATATCCGTATCATCATCTGATCCCCATATTTCGTTTGTACCTCTAAATACAAAATCAATGGTTGGTGATAAATCACTCGGAATACCTTGCCCCCATATACTGGGTTGATCAGGTTTTCCCCAATCCTCTCTAGTGTAAAAGTCTCCTGTTTTAATTTCTCCAATATTGCCTATTTTATCCATCTCGGTAACCAACCCTGTCCAATTGGCAATACATTGGCCCAACCAAAAACCATACAATTGATTATAGTATTTGTCTCGTGAGATACTAATCACTGATTCGTCTTGCTGATTAGTGGTGATTTCTTTTTTCTCTCCTTTTTTGGAATCTGTATTGCATGTGTACAACACAGACAAGAAAATTATTATTATAATTTTGAATTTCATAATTACTGCCAACGGTTTAAATAAAAAGTCGTTTTAATGCTTTTTATTTTTTGTTATAAGCTTTTGGTCACACCAATACCAGACGGCATCTTCACTACCAGCTTCATAGGGAGCAAATTTGTCGAATTCCATCCCAATTTTTTCCATCACTCTGATCGATGCTTTATTTTCTTTCATTGCAATGGCAATTATCTTTTTTAATTCGAGTTGATCAAATCCGTAAGTTAAAATTTCATGAACTGCCTCAGTTGCTATACCTGATCCCCAATATTCAGGCAAGAATCTATATCCAAGATCAATTTCATCAAATTCAGGTAGATAGGCCAAACCCGCCCAGCCTACAAATTGCATCCCACTATTTAAAATAGTGGCCCACCTGCCAAATCCATACTTCTCATAGTCGCTAATTCTTGTCCTTATTGTCTTTTCTATTTCTTCTATAGATTCAACTACAGGTTCCCCAGTATACTTTTGTACCTCTGGATCAGAATGCAATTTAAATAGTTCCTCTTTGTTATCCAAGGTGATTTCTCTTAATGAAGTGATTTAATTCTACTTTGAGAGATTGGATATTTTCAGGTTACACATTTCTACTTTTGAAGAGATTGAAAAAAAAAGAACAGGTTTAAGGTTATGAGGTTTAGGGTTCAAGGCAAGATGATGACAAAACAAATTAAATGTCTACATCTAGCCTTGCAAACCTTAAACCATAAACCTCATGCCTATTTTCAATATCTTCAATTTTTGAAATGTCTCAAAGTAGAATTAAGAACATATTGTTAATTCCTTTGCATGTCATTGATTCTCAATTCTTCACATTTTTTTCGTCACATAGCTTTGGCTATACTTCTCAAAAATTGCTTCAACTTGAAAATCAAGCACATACAAATCATTTTAACATACGTTTTTAAATCACTTCAATAATAGCCTTTCTGTTTCGATCAAGATTTTCACTTTATTGCTTATAACGTATTATGATGTCCTGTGTCTCTGTCAGGAACGAACAGATATGCAGTGATCAGCTATTGTTAACTTCTCGCCATTTTATTTGGATTATTTCCTAGCCTGCTTAAAGAATGCCTTTATCAACAATTGAAACACTTCCATTGTTTGTGTTTATGTCAATTTCAACCCATGCTAATTGAACCACATTAACACTTACCATTTTCAATCCGAAAAAATATGTAGAATGTTCAGAGTTAGAGTTTATATCCCATTTATTTGGCCATTCCCCTTCAGCATTAATTGTTACAATTGAAACGATTGTTCTGGAAAACGTATTTCTCCATTTAAGAGGTTCCACAACATTTTCCTCTATTTCCTCTAATTTTCTTAAAAATAGACTTCCTTCTTCTCTGTGACGTAATATTTCATTCTCGCCATACGGCTGTAACAGGCCAGCTATACCTTCAACACCGTCAGAAAGAGTAAGAGGTTCAACGATTAATTCAGAATATCTAATCTTGTAATCTGCGATATCATCCTCGTCTATATCAATTTCAATAGAATCGTGAATAATCGGCATATCAATAGTGAATTGATTGTTAGAACAACTTGTAAAAATTAAAATGGACATTCCGATTAATGTTATCAAACAATCTTTCATGATTTTCTTTTTTTAGTAATTCGATTATTTTCTTATTTGGTAACTTTTGTTAGAATTAATCTTTAATAATGTATTTCATATCTATAGACGTATTTTAATCACTTTTCGTTGGTGGAAGCTAACTGATCGGCTGTATCGGGAGTCACGACAAAGGAGTGAATCCCTGATTACAGCATGTTGAACTACTGCTATTTATTGAATCAGAATTTGCTTTGTAAAGACTGTTTCTTTATTTTCAAACGTTAAGAAGTAAATTCCCTTTGCGTTTTCCCGCAAATCGATTTTAAAATCTGTTGCTGTGACTTTTTTTGAGAGAACAAGTTGACCAATAGAGTTATATATTTTCAAATTATATTGATTAAACGCTGAATCATTTAATTTGATGTTGAAATAACCGTGAGAAGGATTGGGATAAATTAGGACAGGATCAATATCTTTCGCAATATCCTTTAATCCTACAATTATTTGACCTGTATTACAAGTAAATAATTGGGTGTCGTTAGTCGTGTTATCACCGAGTTGACCAATGTAATTTGAGCCAGAAGAACAAATAATATTTTTTGTTCCCTTCAAACCCAAACTATGCAAGCCAAAAACAGAGGAGCCAACTATTGTGCCTTCTGCCCCAGAAATATCACACCAATCTTTTGAAGTCCCTATTTGGACAAGTGAATTTTGCTGAATAGTCCCTCCAGTCCCTAATTGTCCAGATCCATTATATCCCCAACCATGTAAAGTACTGTCCATTTTTATTGCAAAAGCAAAAGATGAGCCCGCAGCTATTTTACGCCATTGGTCATCACTACCTATTTGAATCGGAATATTTTTTTGAGTCAGAGATCCATCACCTAATTGTCCATTACCGTTAAAGCCCCATGACCATATTGAATTATCACTTCTTCTACCAATTGAAAATTCAAAACCTGCTGATATTTCTATCCAATTAGAATTAGTTCCAACTTGTGTTGGTGAAATTTCTTGGACAATTGACCCATTTCCAACCTGACCTGTTCCATTAGCCCCCCATGCCCACAAAGTACTATCTGTTTTAATTGCCAATGAATGACCTCCTCCTCCAGAAACAGTCACCCAATTATTCATTGTTCCAATTTGGGTAGGAATGTTTTGGTCCGTTATATTTCCTGTGCCAAGTTGACCATTAAAGTTAAATCCCCATGCCCATAATGTACTATCATTCTTAATTGCCAATGAATGACCTTGTCCTGCATCTAATGACATCCAATTAGAATCAGCACCTATTTGAGTAGGTTGATTTGATTGGATTAGACTTCCATTACCTATTTGCCCATTGCCATTTAGCCCCCATGCCCATAATGTACCATCTGTTTTTATTGCTAAGCAATGAAAAGCACCAGTCGAAAAATCTTGCCAATCAGTGTCCGATCCAACTTGAACAGGAGATAATTGTGTTGTGGTACTATTAATTCCAAGTTGTCCATTACCATTATTTCCCCAGGCCCAAAGTGTACTATCAGATTTAAGAGCAATAGAAAATTCAGTACCACCATCAACTTTTGTCCAAACAGGTTGAGCAAATGTACCGAGGTAACAAAACGAAACGGTTATAAGTAGAATTATTTTTTTGAGAAGCATAAATTTGTTTTTTAGTTGTAGTTAACGCCTCATGTACCTGACGGACGACCGAAGGAAGTCTGGCATGGTCCACATCCTGTTATCTTACGGATTCTCATTCATCGCAACCCCTTCTTGATCTTATCAACCTAAAAATAATACATTTTTCGAGACTTTATAAATCTATATTTCTATCAATGTTCGGTACTTTGACAAACATCTAATTTTCTACCGATCTAGTGCTCTGTGCTTCAATCTGACCGTTTTAGGCTTCTACTCGTTTAGGCTGAAATTACAAAATCGCTTTGCTTGGCAGTATTAACCTTTTTTGCACTATCCAAAATGAGTCTCATTAATGTATTTCATGACCATTTTTTCTGGAAGATAACGTCCCAGTGTAGTGAGCGTGCCGACCGAAGGAAGAGCATGATCTGCTACACAATGATATACCCTGTGAAATTATTATTTCGCTCATCTCGGTTTTCGGTATATTCATTCTCCATTCATCTGAGATTCAGTGATTGCTCTCCTGTGAATTTTGAACTTTTTTCAATCAACAAATTATGAGTTTACTTCCACAACTCCAAAATATCTACTTCCCTATTTCACCTTTCAACCGTTACAAATGGTTAATCCGAAAAACTCATATCCACTTCAAATTCTCTTTCACCGTTTACTCGTACAATTTTGGCTCTTGTAACAATCCGCTGTTAACCTACATGGGGTATATCGGTTTGTGTATGATTTCGTTGCGTGTTTAAGCAACTAATTTAGTAAATACAAACTGAATAGAAAATCCGCGAGGATATTCGTAAGTAGGCTTGCACTAGCAATGAATTATACACGTTCTATGCAGTTTTTTCTTTTATTATTTTCGAAAATGTTTCTCTAAATTTTATTGTTTTTTCGACAAGCCATTCAATTCCGAGTTTCCAATTTTCTTTATTTTCCAAGTCAAAATGTTTGGTTAGAGTAATCACTTTATCTCTATTATTTGGATTTGGATTCCAAACTAATTCCGATTCAATTTGGGTTTCAATAAGTTCTTTTTTTGATTCAAAATACGGAAGCCATTCGTCCACTTTTTTATTCCCAATATAAACTCGAACTCCAATTTCATTTCTGTCAGTATTGAATGTGTTCGATAAATTAATCCCTGATTTTCCTAAAGCAATATCAAACCAATATTGTGGTCTTGGTGTTTGCAATGAGCGAACTTTTCCAGTTTCTGCTAGTTTTTCTCTGAATGCAGTCCAAAATTCCAATTGAGTTTTTCTCGTGTCGGACAATTCGCCTTGCTCTTTTCTTTTTGTTGCTTGCCTAACTGCAATATTTGGCTCGCTTACTACATTAAATTTAACAGCAGGTTGAGAATTATCTATTTGCCATAATTCAACTTTTATTCCATAAAATCCGATTTCGTCAGAAGTATGGTCGTTTAACCAATCCAGTGCTTTTTTATGTTCGTCAGTAAATTTTGACGCTATCCAAATGACTGCTGAAGCATCAAGAACGGAAGCATAAGTTATACACTTTCCTAAATGGTCGTGGTTTGTTTTCTCAAGTTGGTTTTCGATTACTACAAATTTTCCTGTCCCAGTATCTTTTGCTAAAATGTCAGCAGAAAAAGGCCCTACTGAAACCTCTTTCTCTTCAAATTCCAATTCAAGTCCGATTGCTTCACTAATTTGCTCTAAATTTTCGGCAAGCCAAGGTGTAAAATCATAAGCCTCATTTTTCCATATTTTTCGTAACTGTACTTTCTTTATTTCTCCTAGCATTGTTGATTTGGGTTAAATTGCATAGAACCTTGTTATAAACATACCCATTCTTTATAAAACTTCCCATTTCCTCACAATAGAAAATTCTAATATAATTTGCAATTAACCCCTGAGTACATAGTAATTAGCCGTATCTAACCGTTAACTACGGCTAATTCATATAGTTAGCAGTTCCCATTAATATTTCAATAGGTAAGACTCCCCTCTTCTATCTTCTCGGAGAATCAACATCAATTCTGGTAATATCCGTTCATCATATTCTTTATTTTTTTAGAATAGAAGTGATTAGTATTTAATATAGAATAGTCTTTATAATTTAGGAGTTATTACCCAAAATGGATATGACAGGGTGTGTTGTTCGCAGTGCATATTTAAAGAAAAGTATGAACACTTGGCTTTTGTAATGATTGATCCAAAATTAGAAAAAGTTATTGATTAAATTAATTGGAAGGGAGATTCACTTTCCACTCTTTACCATACAAGAGTAATCGTCCCAATTTTAACTTCTGATGCACCATTTTTAGTGTAATCGATAGTATAGACATAGACTCCAGGGATCATCTTTATTCCTTGATAATATCCATCCCATCCTGCCTTTGTATTATTTATTTCTAGATCAGATAGGGTGAATACCATATTGCCCCATCGGTCATAAATTTTATATTCATTCAATTTGATATTAGAATTCTCGCTTCCTTGGATGTACAGGATATCATTGATATTATCTCCATTAGGAGAGAAAATATTGCCAATATAGATGTCTTCCTCTTCTTCTTCAGTTAGTACCTCAATGGTGATTTCTTTTTTTGCATAACATTCTCCGTAGAATATCTCAAGGCTATATGTGGTTGTTTCAAGAGGTGCTAGAGACACAATCAATTCACCGGGATTGATTATACCAGTTTGCGGAAACCAAGAAAAGCTATCGATCAAACTCGCATCTATTTTGGGATCAACTGTTATGGTTTGTCCCTGTAATATAGATTCTAAACTTGTAAGTGAGATTTCAATTCCTTCGTGAGATTCAAGTTCTAGTTTTTCTGAAGTAATGCAGTCATTGCCATCATAAACAAATACCTCGTAAGTGTCAGGAGGTAACTCAGAGAATATAGACTCATTTTGGTAGGCAAATCCATCTAAAGAGAACAAATAATCACCATTGCCACCTGAAATATTAATTACCTCAATCATTCCTTCATTGCTCTCTTCGCAGCCAACATCTTGTATGTTCCAATCAAATTGTATGGCATCTATTTTATCTATATATACAGAATCAATCCATTCACAATTCTCATCATATTTTATAGTAAATATTTGCCAACCTTCACCTACTTCTTCTAGAATAGAACCTTGAGTACCATCTTCCCATTGGATTTCGACTCCAGGGTTTCTCATTCCTTCTATTTTGATTAATTCGGCACTACCATATGGATTTCCCAAACAAGATATGCTATCAGCTATTGCTTCTATGGTAAGTTCTTTACAAGGACAATCTAATATTGGAACCTCTATCGATTGTTCTACTTGGCAATCTGGAAATTCTAGTTTTCTTGATATGATCATATAAAAACCAGAAGGCAGATTGTCAAAAAATGCTGTTTGCTGCCAGGTTGCACCTGTGTCAATACTATATTCTAGGTTCGTAAAACTATTAATTATTTCAATGCTTCCATCTTCCAAATCACAATCAGAAGTTGGCGTTGACTGAAGAATAGATTCTTCTAACTGATCTAATTCTATATTGATGCCCACCACTGTTTCTGTATAACAATTGATATTTTCTTTTTCTCTAATGATCAGTTGATATTCGTCGGCTGAGAGCTCAGAAAACAAACCATCTTCTTGCCAAGTAATCCCACCATCTATACTATATTCAATATTATTGCCGTCTGCATTTACGAATAGAGATCCATTGATTGGAGTACAAGTGGTTGGGCTTTCTACTTCTATTTCCAAGATGATAGGTAGGCTTGGTTCGATCAAAACAGCTTCAGAAGAAGAGGTGCAATTAATTCCTTCCGTTGATTGGGTAATGATCTCATATGCACCAGCGTCTAGACCAGTAAAAATGTTAGAAGGAGACCAAGTAATTCCATTATCAATAGAATACTCTAGCGCCAGGCCTTCAGCGATGATTTCAATGGAACCGTCAGAGGTATTACAATCAGAAATATCAGTTGTATTGACCATCGTTATCTCAGTATCAGGGAAGTCAATAATCTCTGCATTAGCCACTACAATACAATCACTCAGAGCATCACGAATTTCTATTTTATAATTTCCTTCTGGCAGATCTTCAAACACATTTGTGGTTTGCCAGTTGATACCATCAATACTATATTCAAGATTTGATCCTTGGGCATCTATGGTGATACTACCATTGGGGGTCATACAATCATTAATATTTGTACTCACCACATCATTGATGATAGGTCCATCTGTAGAATTTAAATAAGCATCTATCGTAAGTTCGCAAAGTGCATTGTCTATAGAACGAACAAGGATAGTATAGCTACCAGAGTTTAGCGCATCAAACATATTTGTACTTTGCCAATTAACTCCATAGTCTATGCTGAATTCGAAGTTTTGCCCTTGTTGAACTTCCAATGTTATATTCCCATCGTCTACATTACAACCAGAAGGATCGATTGTGTTCACATCTACAATATATGGCGCTAACACTTCTATTACTTGGGTGTATGTTCTGAAGCAAAACCCTATCTCAAGTATGAATTCAATATTAATAGATTGACCAATATTTGATTGAATATCAATAATTGATGGTTCCCAGCTTCCTAAAACTCCATTTAGTGAAGTATTAGGTAATAAAAGATTCTCATCTGTCCAACAAAGCTCATCTGCTATATCAAATTCAAGATCTTGAGCCTCTTCAATATATATCACTGTTTCTATGGTTTCTATACATGCATCAAGCATCGATCCAGAGAATTGAACAGTCAGTTCTTGTCCCGCTAAATCAGAAGGGTTTATCATAGGATTAGACCATATACCCTGAATACCATTATCAGATTCTGTGGGTAAAACAAAACTAGAATCCAATGAACAATAGAGGGTGTCAAAATCAAAAACGGGAATAATGGGTTCTGTTATTTCTATCTCCCATATAAAAACACTAGCACAATCCTCATCTGGCGTAAATTCTGAAACTATAGTTCCTACTACATTACTAGGGTCTATAGTAGCTATACTCCAATTACCCGCCACTGATTGGAGATCTTCTGTAGGGAAAGTGAAAATAGAATCTAAGGGGCACAATTCATCTGGCAGATTGAATGAAGGTACTAAAGGATCAGTAATAGCAATAGTAATGGTGGTGTCAGATAAACAAGGTGATTGTCCAATTAAGGGAGACCAGGTTGTTGTTACAAAATCATCCATAGTACTAGCTGGATCAATTACAGATATATCCCAAGTACCTTCATATCCTTGTTGACTGATATTATTTAAGGTTATTGAAGTTGCATTTTTGCAGATTGACTCTGGAAGATCAAACTCTAATGTGATAGAAGATACCACTTCATACTCATATTCGTAATCTAAAAAGCAACCAGGGGTAGAAACAACAAACGTGTTGTATTGTACTCCTGAAATAGTAGATAGATCGATCGATGGGGTTTGCCAACTGCCTATAAATCCATTTAGATCAGAATCTGGAAATACATAGATACCTCCTTCAGCACATAATGTAAGAGGTAAATTGAAGTCAGATTCTAAGCCAGTATATACGAGTATGGTTTGTATTATTGCCTCACTACAAAAAAAAGCATTTGGAGTGAATGTAGCATTAATATATCCAGTAGTTGTTATTTGTGAAACATCGATAATAGAGGGATTCCAAGTGCCTATTATACCTTCTAGAGAAATAGTAGTAAAAGCGATAAAATCTTGATCGGATTGACAATATTCATCTAATATATCGAATGTCGGTATTGTTGAGGTAAGTGTAGTCACATCTATCGAGGCAATTGCAGTACAACCTTCATTATCGACCACTTCTACCGTTATGGTTCCTGATTCAGTAAGATCATATGATAATGTATTACCAGTGCCAATAGGATCTGTACCATTCCAATACCAAGAAATACTATTATAAGGAGGTGATCCTCCAGTAATGATATCATCAATATCTATCTCAAATAGATGAGGCAAACATTCTTCAATAGTTATTGTAGTTGTAATGAATGAGGGGAAAACAAAAATGGAATGCTCAACTGGATCTGGTGGACATCCGGGGCCTGTCTTTGAAAATGTAATTAAATAAATAGCTTCTTGTGTGGTAGTGGAGTTATTTACCAGAACATCATCAATAGTAGTATTTGATGATCCGTTTACTGTCTGATTTATCATACCACTAATCAATGATGAACTCACTGGAGCAATTCCTATAGTAATAGTAACCAATTCTCCATTGGGTATTGTAATATCAATATTTGCTTCCGAACCACTACAAATATCAGTAGAAGTAACAACTGCTGGCAAAGCAGGAGGACTGGGAGTAGAAATGACGTTTAAATCAAAATCACCTTCATCATCTGTAGTGCTTGACACTTCTATATAGACAGGAAGCTCTACGCAATACAATTCTAACAGACTCCCGTTACAGTTTTGACCCAGTTGCATACCATTACAGTCATCATATACAGCTAAAGCAGGTGATCCAATACCATCAGAGTTTACTTCTATACTGATATCCTGGGGGCCTACTCCTTCATCAAAAATATACCACACGCTTGATTGGCTTTGCTCCGGAGCACATTCCACTATAATATTATCTTGAGTAGCACAATTGTTATCTAGATTTGTATTGTCTCCAGTGATCAGATCAATAGCTGCTGAACATTCGTCATTGATAGCAAAACCTGGAGTGGAGCTGGTTATAGAAATTTTGAAAGCTCCCATTTTACCTAAGCCAGAGCCAAAACCAATTGAAAAACTTGTATATGGAGGTACATTTTGAAGCGTTAAAGTTTCGCCCCCTAAAGCCGAGCAGACATAGCCAACTCCAGCAGGATCATAGTCTGACATCAAGGTCGTACAATCATCTAATACCGCTACTATACTTATTTCTTGAGCATGAACCAACGGATACCAATCATCTGGTATATCAACTTCAATATTAATTTCTCCAACATTGCAGCCCGTTGTATGCGTACGCCAGTGAACATATTCATTCTCGCATGGCACAAGAGAGCTGGGAGTCTCGCAAACGTTAAAAAAATGTACTGGAGTAGAGTTGGGAAATGGATCATCACATTCTGTCTGAGGTGGTATCCAACCATTATTCATAGAGGTAGCCATCCACGAAGATCCCAACAGTATGTAATATTGAGTATCTTCTTCTAATTCAATTACTGCAGCTTCTTCAGTAACACAATCTACATACACCAATCCACTGCATCCAGAAGTACTAGAAAATATTTCTGCCTTCCTGCCTGGTGTAATAGCGAAATAAATGGCATTATAATCCATCACAAGTGGAGTAGAAAAAGTAAACCAAACTCCAGGATCGGTATCGGATACACAATTACCAGTAGCCTCTGGATCTCCTGTTCCAGTAAGGTCATTCGTAAATATTTGACTAAAAGATTCGCAATCCAAAATGCCATCACCAAATACTTCAATTGCTCCTGTGCAAAGATCATTAATTGGTGGTGGTGGTGGTGTTACTATTTTATTTAAGCTATTTTCGTCCAAAGAACTTGAATAAGAATACTTTAGATTGCTTAGCAATAGAATAAAGCACAAGACAATGAGAGGTGTTTTTTGTTTCATGAATTTTAGTATTTCATGATAAAATTCACCTTAAGATATCAAAACTAATGCTAGTTGCAAAGGAAATGATTGAAATTCAAGATTCTAAGTGTGTTTTTTAGCCACCTGTGATGATGCTGTTTTTTATCTATGTCTTTATTTGAGCTTCCCTAAAGATTTCGATGGATTTTTAGGGAGGTTTTATTTGATCTTGAATTCAAGTAACGTCCAGGCTACCTGTCATTTCTTTTCGGCTTTTGGGCCGCAAAAGAAATGATCATTGTGAGCCAGTGTTATATGGATTGTCTCTTGCCCTTGAATAAAGCCACAAAAAAAAACAGAGCAAAATGATTCTTACGATCATAGTTTGAAAGTAAAGATTTTATGAGAGTTTAAACCACAATAGATGAATGAGACAGTCTCTGAATTTTTCTTAGTAAGAAGTGAAGAAAAGGTTATCAAAATAAAATGAAGTATGCACTTAAAAAAGTACATACTTCATTCATGTTTTAGCAATTTGGATAATAAATATATTAATTAGTTACAACCAACAATTTAGTCGTATAACTATTACTTTTTGTGCGAAATGAAACAGTATACATTCCATTTACTAATGGTGTGTCAGGATTCCATGTTTTTTGAAATGAACCTTCTTCATCCGTTACTGTATTCATACTTTCTATTAAATCTCCCTGAATATTATAAATTTCAACTACAAGATCAGATCTTTCAGTTGATGCAAATTTTATAAATATTTCATTGCCTGAATTAGGGTTAGGATATACATCATATTCTACTTTTTGTAGATCGGAATTCCTACTACCTATATTATCTTGAGGATCATTTATTTCGACACAACTATTGCTATTCGTGTTATAACAGTATGTCTGATTATTTTCAGAGTAAATCCCATCATTCTCGTCACAAATAGAACGTACTGTCCATGATAGACAACTTACCCACCAAGGAGGCGTATAAGTATGATATGTTTGATCAACTATTATTGGATTTAATTGCCCACCTGGACCATTATTACAACAAGCATCCAAACTAATCAACACCTCGTAACCATCCACTGCAGATGGAATATTTTCCCAATAAAACGTTACGGATTCTGTTCCCTCTCCATCAATTGTTGTATCACAACCATAGATTTCAGGGCTTTCGCATTTCAGTTCACAGCAATCAGCTACAATTTCAAATTCAAATTCAGTAGCTGTTCCACAATTATTTATTACTGTCACCTTATATGTCCCTTCACTTGCCTGCACAATTCCAGCATTATATGATACCAATATTGCAGTACTATTTATTGGAAATTCCCAATAATAAGACATCCCTTTACCTTCACAATCCATGAGAATAAAACCGTAATTCCCCTCTTCTGCACAGGCTGTCAAATCACTACGTACGGTACAATCCACTTCATCTTTAATACTAAAATAATCTATTAGATGCTCCCATTCACAGGCCAAATCATAAAATGAAAGTTTTAACTCATAATCATGGCCTTCAATAAAATCTAAATTCGTATTCGGATAATTTGTCTCAATATAATTAGTTATATCAAATTTTAAAGGATTTGGTAGTGTTCCTTGCCATGGTGTCACTACTTCAGTATTTGCGGTTAGATCTCTCAATCTTATTCTTTGATACATCGAATTTGAAGATTCGGTTCCATCCACAATGATTTGTTCACAAACTTTGAATTCGTCATCTTGTTCTCCCGTTGCATGTTCAAAGTGATAACCAACACTGTAATCATCATCACAAAGCAATTCAAGGGTAAAATAATCTATATTGAGAATAACGTTCGATAGGTTATTGGTTTCGGGTCTGATCCATAATTGAGCAAAATTTTGGCTAGGTGTATAAACGATCTCATTAAGAACCCAAGAAGAAGTAGAAATATTTATGTCATGTATGTTTACTGCATTATTTGGAATATCGGGAATTATTTCACCTGGACTATTCGCATAACCGAAAATATTAGGTAAGGCTTCATTTTCAGTTATAAGAATTACTTTGCGTGTTACGGAATTACCCGATCCCGGGTTAGTACCTTTTGCATAAAATCGTATCTCATACGTTACACCAGCAAGAAAGTCATAATTCAAAATAATCCCTTCTCCTCTTGATACATTGTCTTTTTCAAAACAATACATATGAACATAGTTATTTCCATCGTATGGATCACCTCCTACTGAATGTGGCGAACCATTTGCACTTATCCAATCATCAAAACAAAGGTCATAAAAATGTATATTACTTGATGATGCTGTACAAGCATTTTGTTCAAAACTCTCTTCAATTTCAAATTGACTATATCCAATATTTAGAATAAACATATTTAAGAATAACAAAGTTGTAAAGATCTGTTTCATTGTTTAGTATTTAATGTTTCTTACTCTATTCAATATTTGGCTTTTCAGATTCCGCCAAGATTAAATTTTAATGAATTAGTCAAGTTTATTGATTGAAAGTTGTGAAATTGGTATTACAATAAATGACAGATCTAAAATAGAATAAAGTATTCACTTAAAAAAGTACATACTTCATTAATATCTTGGGAAATCAAATAAAGAGTGTATTAATTAGTTATGACCAACAATTTAGTTGTATATCTATTACTTTTTGTGCGAAATAAAACGGTATACATTCCATTCACTAATGGTATTTCAGGATTCCATTAAAATTATTATAGGATATGCAGTTTTTTTTTTAACCAGATGGATTTTTTGATTAAAATTTCTAATCTTTTACATTTTACAATTCATCACTTTTTTCCTTGCATGTAACGATTTGTATAAGAATAGTAGCCGATTTCGGAAGCAAAATTTTTCAATTTACTACTAATGTTGTTGTGGACTACAATGTTCATATTTACTACTATTTCGGCTATTATTTTTATACTTTGTTTTCTGCTTTTCTTTTCTAATTATTCCTTTTCAAGAAATAGTTCCTTTGTTCTTTTTTCCATTTCAGTAGCAATCACACGACCATCTTCATTTTGCTCTTTAAGTTTTCTAATAATATTGTGATAACTTTCAACATCTCTATCTTGACTTAACTTAAAAACAGTGTCAATCTCTTTTATTTCAATCTCAAAACCTGCTATTAATCCTATTGCTCTTTTTTTAAACTCTGATGGTAAATTGTCAAAAGTTGTTGTTGACTGTTGATTCTGACCTTCAAAATGTAACGATACAGTTCTAAGTATATCTTCCAATTCGCTTTGATTTACAAACTTTATGATTCCTTTAATGTGGACGCTCATATAGTTCCAAGTAGAAGGTGTATTTGGATTACTGTACCAAGTCCCGCTCACATAGGTATGCTTACCTGTAAAAACAGCAAGTACATTTTCATTATGCAAAAAAGTTTTATGGTGGTCTGTATTTTTCATTATATGTCCACGCAGTATTTTCCTACCATCTACTTCTTCAATAAAAAGTGGTACTTGAGTTGCAACAGGTTTGTTTTCAGAATCAGAACCCGTTAAAAAAGCAAAAGGATACTGTTAAATAAATCCCTTAATTACCTGCTCATTATTTTCTTTATGATATGGTAAATTGTACATAATTTTATTGTTCTATTTTTTCGTTATGGTGGCTAACGTTTTATTTTTCATAAATTCTTTTTTTGTATATATAAAGTGCTATACACACTAATGACATAGATACTAATGTTAATGGAAACCAAAGCAAGTCTGCCCATAGCCAACTAACTTCATTTTCATTACCCTTAAATGGAATACAAAGTATTATAAAAAACATTGCGAAGTATAATAAATTACTTTTCATATAAATAATTTTTGATTAAATGATTAAATATGCTGCAATTTCAATATATGCATCCATTTGAACAAGTAATTTAGGGTTGAGAAAAGGTTGATTTTATAATTAGGTACTGATTATCAATGATTTACTTTTGATTTTAGTTCATTCCTATATTTAATATTTAACTTTTTATAAATTTGATTAATGTGTGATTTTAGAGTACTTTGTTCGATAAATAGTTCGGATATTATCTCTTTATTTGTTTTTCCTGAAATTATTAAATTATAAACTTCCTTTTGCCTCACAGTCAATCCAATCATTAATGATTTAAAATCTTCATTTTTCACCTTAGAATGTTCTTTAATTTGATTTGAAAGATTTTCAATTTTCCTTTTATTAATTTGAATATAGAGCACAACTAAGAATGAACTAATTACTACCATAAAAAAAATAATGATTGGATAATTCTGGAATACTAATTTTGCATTTCCATTATTAGACCTTATCGAAACTGCTAAAGACGATAATACAATAGCAATTCCAAGTAAATACTTTTGATATTTTGATAGTATGTTTTCTAATTTCATCCGAATTGCAGATAACTTTGTTATAAACATACCCATTCTTTATAAAACTTCCCACTTTTTCACAATAGAAAATTCTAATATAAATTGCAATTAACCCCTGACTACATAGCTATTAGCCGTAACTAACCGTTAACTACGGTTAATTCATATAGCTAGCAATTCCCATTTATATTTCAATAGGTAAGACTCCCCTCTTCTCCCTTCCAGGAGCACTTCATCTATTAAAAATGAGTATGATGTTTAATTGGAAATTGCTTCAATATTCCCTCATTTTCTTCTCCTAAATTTTGTCGCAAATCGATTTCAACACCTCTGGCTATGGTTGAAATTGGCAGAAGCAAAATGGGTGCATTTCAAAATGACGTTTTATTAATTCTATTTTAAATTATTCTGATTGACTTTTTGCAGAATCGCTGAATCGCCTTATTATGTTGACTTTTACATTTCCTTCAATAAATTTCCTTTTGTATACCAAATAGTAAAATTCAACAATTTGAAATGCACCCAGCAAAATCTATTGGTAATGAAGTTTATATCTTTCTAAGAGATAATCTAGAATTACAAATCAATAGTGGGAAAAGCGGAATCAGACAACCACAAAAAACCAGCCTGATTTTATAAAGTCATAAACCAGCCTGATTTCTAAAATCAGGCTGGTTTCCCCTTTAAATTAAAGTTCAGCTTTAAAAACTATGGATATTTTTTTCAAATTTTACTGGTAAACAATTTTCCTTTTTGTAGTTCCTTCGCTTAAGGTAATCTCTATAAAATAGAGCCCTTTTTTTGATGACAAATCAATTTTATCATTACTTCCTTCTAAGGATTGAACGCTACGGCCTAATCTATCAAAAACCCGAATGGATTGAATTTCTTGATCTGTCTGGATATAAAACAATCCATCTGAACTAGGATTAGGGTATATTGAAACCTTACTAACTGGATAATCAGGACTCGATAAGCTTTCGACAAGTAAATTATTTATTGTATCAAGAGCAACTAAAGTAGGAGACATATCCGCTGATTCTAACATCCGCTTGAATGTATCAATCTCTGCACTTTGCACTTCAAACATTGAAGTCAACCATCTTGGAGGTAAGGCTTGGTAATAGACTTTTGCAGAAACATCTATTAGGCCTTGATATCCTTTTAACGGTATCCGGTAACTTAACAAATCTGAGCCGCTCCCCTCTTGATTGTCTTGATGATTAAAATTAGCATCATTCAGTGCCCGTCCATAAATCTGAGTTGTATCATAAACCGAATGATCCGTAGTAAATCCTTTAGGTGGAAGGCGATTATCTTTTATCCCTTGGTATGCTTGCTCTAAGATTGTAGTCACATCACCATTAACATCCTCCAAGATATATTCATAAATTTGAACTTGATTCTCATCTGAAATCATATTGTGATGGGGTTCAAAATTGTCATCATGCCCCGGCAGTCTATAATCTTCATCTAAAACTCCACTGCTAAAGAGCGTATCTCCAAACTCCATTGTAACCACAAACTCAACAAAAACTCTCCTCGATGGATATCCAGATGGAAATTTATGACCTGCTTTATTGGTCAGTTTCAAATCGAATGAAACAGAATCTTCTTTCATTTCTCCCAAAGTAAGTTCAATATCCAACGATTTTTGTTGCAGTAATGCTAAGGTCTTTGATATGGTCTCTTCGAAATGTTCATCAGCGGCCTCAATATTTAATTCCTCTTTATTGTCTCGTATTAATTTTATCATAGGAATATTTGACCCTATCAAGTCATGTAATGCATATGGAGATCTGGGTTGCAAAAACAAATAATTGGCTGAGATCACAATGTTATCTTCTAACCTTGGCATATGACATGATTGACAAGATTGTGGAGTACTCCCATCGTCGTCAAAATCAGAATTGATCCATTCATGATAGGTCGCTTGTTCTACAAATGACTCTCCTGTAAATTCGCCTTCCAAGTCTACAGATTCAGTGAATAAGGTATGACATGAAGCACAGATACCAGAACTATTGATGTGTTCGCTAAAGACAGGATTGAACCCGACAAAACTATTCATAGGTGCAGCAAAAGGTGTCTGATACGGTCCAAATATAACTCCACTCGTATCGTAATTTGCCTCTCCTGAAAACAAATGCTCAAGATTATCAGCTGACTTCATATGACATGCTCCACAAGAAACCCCATCTAATCCAATGCTGTCATTCTCCATATCTTCGATGGTATAATGTTCGCTCCCTCTTAATAGAGCAGTAAAATGACCTTGCGGTGCATGACAAGATGTACACTTCGTCTCGAGGTCTAATTTGTGGTTTGGGTTGATCAATACTTCATGACTGACCTTCGCCCGCCAAAATGGATCTTTAGCAGAATTGGCCATCATCGTAGTCGACCAATCATCATATACATTGATATCGTTTCCTTGCCAATCAACCATAGCGTTCATTTGAGAATCATATCCATGGCATCCACTGCATTGTTTTGCTGTAGGGAAAAGGTGGATAGAATCTTTAGGAGGAGTTAGACTCGTATTTTTCAGAAAATTACTCCATTCTTCATGCGAATGAAAAGCTGTATTATTCTCTCTGATTGGAACCATTGAAAAAAGGAGAATACTGCCAAACAAGAATACAGCTATAACCCATTTTAATTTATTACTTCTTTCCTTACTTCCTTTTCCTGTCATTGCTCATCAAAATGTATTACATTAGACTTATTAACCTTCCAAAATTCAAATTAGTAGACAATAAGTTGTTTTGACAATAACCCAGACTCAGAAGAAATATTCAAAATATAAGATCCAGAAGCGAACCCTGTCATATCTATTAGTTCTTGATGCTTACCGTTTACCTGAATAGATTTGGTGAGTACTACTTTCCCAGTCATATCAACCAATTGTAGATCAAGATTCAAATTTCCATTCGATACGAGATCCAGTTGTGTCGTTCCTGTTGTAGGATTTGGGTAAACATTTACCTCTTCTAATAATGGGATCTCATTTGCTGAAACTATATTCTCACCTACTATATGATATATACGCCCGCTTGAAAAAGACGCAATGTAAAGTTCACCTTCATTGTCCTCACCAAAAGTCGAAATATCATGTTGAAACTTAGCAACTTCTTTCCCAGTCCAGCCTCCTTGACCGTCAGGCTCAACAGCAAAAAATTGTCCTGAACAATAATCCGCACAAATATATTTGCCCACCAATTCACTATATTTTGCACCTCGATATACAAACCCTCCTGTAATAGAACAAGGCCCTGAAAATCCGCTTTGTTGCACTTCGTAAACTGGGAAAGTAAAATCTACTTGACAATCATTCATAGAACTGTTGTTCGTAAAGTCAGTACCTTCATAACATCTCCACCCATAATTTTCGCCTCCTGTACTATTAACAGATTGAAAATCTATTTCTTCCAAAAAGCCTTGACCTACATCCCCTATCCATAAATCTCCAGTCTCTTTATCAAAACTATATCTCCATGGATTCCTTAAACCAGTTGCCCATATTTCATCTAAAGTAAAATCATCATTTGCAAAAGGGTTATCTTCTGGAATTGAATAAGGTAGACCATTATCTACATCAATTCTGAGCATTTTCCCAAGGAAACTCATTGGATTTTGGCTAAAATTATTAGGATCATTTCCCGAGCCTCCATCTCCCATTCCAATATATAAATATCCATCAGGACCAAATTTCAAGCAACCCCCGTTATGGTTCCATACTGGCTGCTCTATCATCATTATCAATTCTCTACTTTCAGGAACAGCTTCATTCGCATCAGAACTATTTACTTGGTATCTGGCAATATTTGTGTTGCCATCATTATCAATATAATTAACAAAAAAGTGCCCATTAGTAGAATAATCGGGATGAAATGCCAGACCAAGCAATCCTCGTTCATCTTGATTACTTACATTATGTACCAGAGGATCAATATCTAAAAAAGGAATAGCTAAAATATTACCATTAGGTTCAACGACTTTAATCTTACCACTTCTTTCAACTACGAAAAGCCTATCATCCCCCGCATGCGTAATGTCTAATGGAAAAGTAAAACCACTTGCAAACAATTCTAAATCAATATTCTGAGCATTGAGATTATACCCCAAGATCAAAAAGACAATTATGTATATATTTAATTTCATATTACTTATTTGTATTCAAATTATTCCAAACAAATCTTGAATGGATGATATATAAAGTGACTTATTCTATAACAATTTTACTTCTTGAAATATTGGTAACATTCAAATATTGGAGAATGTATATTCCTGGAGACAAATCTAAATCTAAAGAAACTTTCTTGTTATTTCTTATCCTATTTTTGAATAAAATCTTGCCTGACAAATCTACGATTGAATATTCTAATTGACCTGAAATATCTCCTAAATATTCAATAGTAAATTTACCATTAGATGGATTAGGATAAACTTTTATTGATTCAGTTTCAAAATCATATGTGGATATAAGCTCATCTACTATTACATCTACTTCTGTTCGTTCACTAGGACAAAATACTCCTGAAGATATATCCCAATCATAAAAATAGTAATAAAATTCCTGTCCAAATTCAGCTCCTTTTAGAGAGACAACGTTTTCTATTGTATAAGGAAAGTTTATATTTTGGCTACTTCTTTGAAGTCTAGGACCAAAAAACCCAGTTGTCTCATAATTTTGAAATACTTCAGTTTGAATTCTATAATTTATTCCAGTTGGGATTTCAAAACCAAGATATAAGGTACTTTCTCCTTCTGGGATATCTATTGTTTTAGCAGCTATTTCAAAGAAAAATTTGTCATAAACAACTATTTCACGACGTCCTGGAATATCTGTATATACTTTTATGGAATCTAGTGTGAATGGTTCAAACACATCAAAAATTATCGCATCAGAAGCATCCAAATTTTGACTATACAATGTACCCTCATGATCTTCCATCCCTATCTTAGATATAAAGCCAGAGCCATTTCTATCTTCGACAAAGAATGAGGAATTGACAGTTAATCCTTCGATTTCAATACTTTCCCCAAACCCAATTGAAGTTTGAGAATCTTCCATATCAAACCATACCAATTGGCCTCCCTCTCCATTTAATATTGCTATTTCACCAATTTTAATGGAGTCACCCATTGCTTCCGGAGCATCTGGATTTTCAAACACCTTGATTTGGATGACATTAGATTCAAAATCACTGCATACTCCTTTAGCAATCACATTATAATTTCCTGATGTCTCAACTGAAGATGAATACCCCACATCGCCATTTGACCAAAAAATCAAATTTTCATCTATTGCTATATTTTTCACTTCTAATATGACTATCTCACCTTCGCAAAGTTCAGTCGAACCATTAGATACTATTTCAGGATTCAAGACAGGATCAACAATTACTTGAAAGCTTTCTGAAAACCCTAGGCATCCAAAAGAATCGATAATCTCTACACTATAAACTCCAGAATTTGACACAGTTATATTAGTACTATCAGATCCATCGGACCATAAATAGGAGTCATAGCCTTCAGAAGCAACAAAAGTCACACTATCTCCTAAACAAAATACTAAAGGGCCAGTAATTGTGATTGACGGACTAATACCTATGCATTCTCCTTCGATAATTTTAAGTTTTGTGTTTTTGCTAAGATCATATCCAGTCTGAACAAGACCAGACGGCCATCTTACTATCAAAGAATCAATTGATTCAGATTCTCCCAAACCAAAATATGATGTACTAGAATTTGATATGCCATAACTTTCTCCCGATCTCACTTCTCGCACTTGCATTCCCCAATCCCCATAAATTTCAACTCTTGCTCCAATCCCATTTCTATTGCTTTGTCTTCCTTCTAATAAAACAGCAAAGTAGTTATTAGTACCTCCTTGATTTATCCATAGTTTATCGCTTATTGGTCCTGGATTATTAAATATTTGGGCATAGCCACCATATATATCTAAATATCCATCTCCGTTCAAATCGCCAAGTGCCAAGGATTCCAAATCATCGTCATCAAACATATTTGAGATTTCTGAAAAAGTCAGGTCTCCATTATTTCTAAACATTTGCCCCTCGCTTCCTGAAGTCACTACATCCACCCACCCATCATTATCAAAATCCCTCATCAAACCTTGAATTGGGAATCCAGTAACAGATATCCCAGTATTCATTAATTCCGTAAAGTTTCCTGTCCCATCATTTAATAACATTTGCGCTTCGTGATCGTGGTTGGTTATAAAACAATCTAACCATCCATCATTATTGATATCTTGAAAGTCAGCTGTCCACGATTGCCATCCAATCGCAAGTCCTCGACTGTTTGCTTCTTCAGTAAAATTACCATTGCCATCATTTATATACAATTGATTGATTCTTCGTTTGTCATTGACATTATTTACGTTTTGCCTGCATTTAGCTATATACAGATCAATATCACCATCATTATCAATGTCTAGCCATGTACTTCCATAATTACCAGAAGCAGGCTCTCCCGAATTCCCATTGATAGACATGTCAATCCAGTCATCTTGAGTTACAAAATTGCCATCGCCATCATTTCCCCATATCCTACTTTCGCCATTGTCATGGCAGCCAAAAATATCCACGTAGCTATCATTGTTAATATCCGCGAAATTTGTACCCTGGAGAAAAATATTAAATGTTTTCGGTAATGGGATCAAGCTAAACTCATTATTGTCAATGTCTACTTTTACGATTACTACATCATCATTGGTCCCTCCAGTCAATATCTCATTTACTCCATCATTATCCACATCAGCTGCGCACATAGCCCATTGAGGTCTATTTCCTGTTTCCAATCCATCTATACCAATAAATTTCTGGTTGGGAAGTGTTTGTAATTCAATATTTAAAAATGTCCCTTGATCAAGTCTTACAATATCATCCAATCCATCTCCATTCATATCTATGATTGACATGGCAACACCACTATGATGGTTTTCATTAGAAAGTAAAAAAGTCTTATCTGAAAATGATATTTGCGCCACACTTAGCTTGCAAAAAAAGCAACAGAAAATGAGTACTAAAAAGTTAAAGAAGAATTTCATCAGTTTACAGATTATTTATTCCAGTAATAAGGTGATGCAATAGTTATTTGAAATAATAAAATAATAAGCACAATTCATAAATAATACGTAGATATTGTTTGTAGCGTTGGATTTTTACTGAAGTAATAGTCTGAGCAAGACAAAATTCCTATAGTGGGGCATCATATTTGTTTTATTTCTTATATGAAAAATTAAAATAATTTAATCTATTAATATATTTTTAACCCTTTAAACCGTTAAGTAACGTCTTTATGATACAAATGCGCTCTAAACGGGTGCTTTGATATTATAAAATACTAACTAAATTTTAGGACTATGACAGCTGCAATTATAACAGAAAAGAGAGACAAGACTAAGGCTCGAAATACTTCAATAATTATTCATTTATTATTATTACTAATTGCTTTTTTCTATTTCTGGACGATGGATATAAAGAAGCCTGAAAAGACTTTTAATACACCTATCGTTGTGGATATGAGTTTTAAGAAAAGTAGTCTGAGTAAATATGCCCATTCTGATCCGGGTAAAAAGAAAGCAAAGACTAAGGCACCTAAGAAAATAGAAACTAAAAAAACTAAGAAGGTAGAAACTAAGAAGCCTAAAATAGTTGAGACGAAGCAACCTAAGGTAGTAATTCCTGATCCTAAACCAGTAGAGCCTACTCCGACTGATCCAATCGTCTCTAAAACTAGAGTCGAAGATAGTCCGATAGAAGCTGTAGAAGAAGAAATTGAAATTGAGGCACCAGAAGAAGAAGTAATTCCTGAAGTAATAGAAGAAGAAGTAATCACTGAAGAAGATTTGGAAGAGCTACTGGAAGAAGAAGCACAAGGTCAAGAAGAAGCAATTGAAGAAGCGGCAGAAGAATCTGCGTCTGGAGATGGTGGCACTGATAAGACTGACTCTTCAATAGAGGGTGATGGTGGAACAGGAGAAAGCTCAGAAGGAGATGGAGACGGAGCTACATCAGGTAATGATGGTGATGAAGGAGTTGGCGAAGTAGGAAGCGGCACCGGTGACTATGACGGAAGTGGTGATGGTGTATTTGGAAGAAAGATTGTAAAAAGAAACTGGAGAGAATTGTTTAAAGGAGGTAACCAATCTAAAGGTAAAGGTAAAATAGCTGTAAAAATATGCGTAGATAGAGCAGGTGATGTGAGATATACAGAAATAATATTTGAAGAAACTACTGAAACAGATTCTAAAAAATTGAAGCAAGCAATGAAGGCAGCAAAAGGGTATAAAGTACAAAAAGATCCTAATGCGCCACGTGAGCAATGTGGAAAGTTGATATTTAATCTTGATATCAATGCATTCAAGACCATTAAATAATGGATTAGATCTGCAACTATATAGAAATAAAAAAAAGCCGCAAATCTTAAAGATTGCGGCTTTTTTGTTTACCTATTTAGTAATTTCATTTTGTTAAGCTAAAATTGTCACTACCACAGGTTTTGGTTTATCATTCCCCGACTAAAAGGAATTGAACTCAAGGTGTATATTCTTATTATTCGCTTGCTTTTTTATGATCAGCTAAAAATTTTGCCAATCCAATATCTGTCAATGGATGTTTCAATAATCCAAGCATTGCACTCAATGGACAAGTGATGACATCAGCACCACTTCTTGCCGCCTGTACTATATGCAATGGAGATCTGATAGATGCTGCTAAAATTTCAGTTTCATATCCTTGTATTGCGTAAATTTCTGCAATATCTTGAATAAGGCTCATACCATCCCAAGTAATATCATCGATTCGACCAATAAAAGGAGATAAGTATGTAGCTCCAGCTTTTGCAGCCAATATGGCTTGTCCTGCTGAAAATACTAAAGTACAATTCGTTCTTATTCCATGCTCAGTAAACCAGCTAATAGCTTTTACTCCTTCTTTGATCATTGGAACTTTAACAACAATATTTGGAGCTATTTGAGAAAGTTTTTTGCCCTCTTCAATCATTCCTTCAAAATCTGTAGAAATGACTTCTGCACTCACATCACCATCTATAAGATTACAAATAGCAGCATAATGTGCATGAACATCTGTCTCACCTGTGATTCCTTCTTTAGCCATCAATGATGGATTAGTAGTCACGCCATCTAAGATACCAAAAGCTTTAGCTTCTTCTATTTGATCAAGATTTGCGGTATCAACAAAGAATTTCATAGAACTATTTTGAAAAGAGAGAAAAATGTGAGGAACTACACCGAGTCGCTCAACCACCTACCCTTGCTTCATTTCTGACCTGGGGGATTTCAGTAGGAGCTGACCGTATAGCCCTCACAAGACGCAAAAGTAAGCGTTAATATTTATTATCCAAGGATGTGGGCAAGAGATTTTGTTGGCTAAGGATTATTTAGATGTTTCATTATAATCTTAGACATTTAGTTTGTGCCATTGCAGCCAGTCTTTTCCTATGGTATTATGATTGAACTTGAGTCCACTCCGAAAACTCCTCAACTCCAAAAATGCTTCTTTTGGCGATATTTTCATTTATTTCAATTAACTGATACTCAGGCATCACTGAATTTCAATAAATTAAAATCTCATTCAAAATAATTCATTTTATGGAAATTGATACTTTTCGGAGTGGCTCAAACTTATTTTTTGAAGATGTTAAAACTCTTTTGATTTTGACCTTGGAGCACAAAAAGATCGATTAATCATATTTTATCAGAGAGATGTAATATCAGAATACCCCCAAATGATAATTACACCCTTTCAGGGCTCATTTTTTTAGTCTACAACGATGGACTATGTCCATCGTTGTAGAAGTTTCGTCCCTTTGGGACTAAGTTGTAAAGGTAATAACCCAAAAAAGAATCCAAATCCAAATTGCCCCAAAGTGGGCAACATTCTATAGCAATGGGTTTTACCCATTGCTAAGATTCGTTTTATTTGAGCTCTGAAGGAGCGATATTATACTGTGCATCATAATTACACCCTTTCAGGGATATGATAAGAGCATACATGTAAGATGGGTGTTACCCATCATTATAGTAATAAACATCCCCTTGAGATTCATAAAAAAGAAAAAGCGAGAAAATATATAATAAACACATATAAAAATATCATATATGAATAAGTCAGGTTAACGCCTATGCCTATAACAGTCGAAATTTGAGATATGAAAACATGCTTATCCTTCCACTCATTGCATTCAGGATGACAATTCATTAAATACAGCATAGAATGGTAGATATTCTTGAAATTACTTTAACTATAAAACAGCATATCGCTTTTTGGGGCTCAGAATGACATTGTACAAATCATAGTATTTGTTTTTACTTTAATTGTTCTATACAATATTATCTATTAAGAAGCCCGTCACTATCTATTATTTTATATATTTAATATGTGAAATGATTTAAAAACATAATGTTAATTCCTTTGCATATCATTTTAACTTACGTTTTTAAATTACTTAAGTATTAAGCTAGTCTAACCCCATAGACTTATTATAATCGCATGGAAAGAGATGTAAAGATTTTAGCAAATCAATTTAGAGAAGATGGTTATCTGTCTCCAGTTTCGATCTATTCGGATCAAGAAATAAGTAAAACGAAATCTAGTTTTTTAGAATTTGAAAATAATCTGGATAAAGTAAGAGAAGATTATGAAAACTTACACTTTCATTCCACTTGGGCAAGAGACTTGGCTACTCATCCAAAGTTGCTCGATTTGATAGAAACTATAATTGGTCCTGAAATATTAATTTATGGCTCTTTGATATTGAACAAGATCCCCGGGAATAACTCTCACCTTTCTTGGCACCAAGACCAATATTTTTTTCCAGAGAAGAAAAGCACTCCTTATATCTCAGCATGGATTGCCCTTACACATTCTACAGCTAATAATGGTTGTATGAAAATGCTCCCATTTTCGCACAAAGAAGGAATACTCCCTCATTTGCCATTCTCAAAAGATGACACCAATCTACTCACCAAAGGAGAAGAAATAAAGATATCTCCAACCAACGATCAAATCTTTGATAATATACTAAGTCCCGGTCAACTATCCCTCCATGATGGAGCTCTTGTGCATTCTTCCTCCCCAAATCTCACTGACCAAAATAGAATCGGTTTTATAGTTAGATTTGTGACACCGGATATCAGTATTACGAATAATCCTCTTCTACAAGTAAGAGGAAATAAAACTATTTCTCATTTGCCTATTTATAAAAAACCATCCTTTTCATCTGTGGATAAAGCAATAAAGTCATATCAAAATAAAAACATCAAGAATTCAACTCTTGAGAAGAGCTGATGCGATAGTATTGTAAACAGTCTCATCTTGCAAACTGTGCCCTAAGCCATTGGTAGAAATTAAAGTAGAATTTTTCCATTTCGAATGTATAGATTCTGCTTCGTAAAACAAATTAACGTCGTCCTCTTGATCATGAATAATTAACCCTTCAATAGCAATTTCTAAGGCGTAATCAGCAGCATTGTAAAAGCTAATATCTTTCCCAAACCTTTCCTTGATCAAATCGAAATATCGCTTACCCACCCTATCACCAAGTCCTATCATTTTGAAGTACCTTTTAGTAATGTCAATTAATTTATCTGGTGATGCTAGAATGATAAGGTTATTGACAAATGTTGGTTGATATTGGGACACATAGTAAATCGTAGAGTAGCCACCTACGGAGTGCCCAAGAATGGTCTCCGGCTCATAGTGTTTAGCTACTGTGTTTATCATTTCACCATAAAGCAGTGCTTGAAACTTATTCCCTCCAGTCGCTCCGTGGGCAGGAGCATCCATCATTATTATATTTAAGTCTGTATCTTTTAGAACTCGGTACAATTTCCTCCATCGAAATGAATTGGATTCCCAACCGTGACAGAGCAAGACTTTTTTACCAGACTTGCCATTGTCATAAGTCATGACAGGTAACCCATTAAAATCCAAAGTGACTTTCTTAAACTTCTTTAGAAACTTCTTTTGGTAAGATTGAATTTTGCCTTTGCGAGGTGTGCAGAAGATGTCAAGGGCCACTTCAGCTGCCTTTGTTGGCGCTACAAGCCCGAATGTGTTAAGCCCTAATCCAACTAATTTTGGGAAATATTTCTTTTTAAATTTTGCTCTGAGCATTTTCATTTTTATTGGACCGCAAAGCTAATAAAACAATAGTGTCAGTTTTGAGTTCAATAATGGACAAAATAAATTAATATTGAAGTTGAAAAAATCTACTTTGCATATTCATCTTTTTAACCACTAAGTAGTCACTAAGTAGTCACAAAGGGAAGCACTTAGCTGAATGATGACTTTTATATCATTCTGGAACTTCAAAACAACTATTAGCTGGTTTTAAAACCAGCTAAATGATGATGATTTAACTCAATTTTTTAGAAATTGTATCCCAATCCCAGTCTAATTTCTGAAATGGTCTGATGACAAATATTGCATACAGAACTACTGAGTAACTGAGAAAGCGAAAAACCACTATAAATACTATATTCAGGAGAAATATTAAAACGTAATTCTATTGGTAACTCTAAAGTCCATTCACTACTTTTTGATTGACCAAACCTTGAGAAATCAGTGAACCCATATTTTACATCTAATCCTAATCCTAACTCTAATCTTTTCCATCGCAATTCAAAGGGTTCATATCCAATACGTCCACCATAAGAATTACTAACGTTGCTATTCAGTTCAAACTTTGCGATTCCTTTGTTCCCTATTTGCCTCCTATACCTAAAACTAATTCCAAGACCAGACCTTGGGCTTTGTGTAAGATTTATTCCAACTCCATTTGCATATGGGTTTTCGACTTGGGAAAAAGAGCAAAGAGGAAGTAAAAGAAATAAGGCAATTGAAAGCCATTTCATAAAAATTGATTTAATGCGAATTAATTATGTGATATGAATATTGCATAATAAACATTTTATAATCTTTGGTTGTATCGTATTTCTGAAATTTTTAGGATTACTAAGTTCACAATGCCTATTTCAATTTCTTAAAAAATTCGTGCGGACCTCAGTCAAATGAACTACCCCGCCGCAAGCAGACGGGGTATCACCTCTCCTTAACAAGTTTAAAATAGCTTTTTCTCTAGACAGTAAATACTTTATCTTTCAAATATAAATTGTTAATTTACCAAAATCAGTATTTCATCTTATTATTCGCTTATCAGCTGGATTTTCCTTTTTTCATTGAAAAAAAACGAAACCAAAAATTCTAGGCAGCTCAAATGCAGCACGCATGGCTGCTCCCTCATCCCACAAGAGCTGCCTTGGCTTTGCTGCCTAATTGTTTTCAAACACCCGAGGCAGAGCCTCGGGGAATTCTTTCGATTAAACACAACAATAAATACTGATACAACTGAGGATTGAGCAAATTGTGACAATATTAATTCATCTTTCCAATCCACAATCTTTCCAATCCAAAATCTTTTCAATTAACAATCTTTTCAATCTTTAACATTTCAATCTTTTCAATCTTTATTTTCTACCTTTATGCTTCAACATGGAAGAATGAGCGACACCAACATAAAAAACATCAAGCATATAGCAGTTGCTGGTAATATCGGCGCAGGAAAGACTACCCTTTCTGAGATGCTTTCCAACCATTACGATTGGACGGTAATGTATGAGGACACCAATACGAATCCATACCTTTCAGACTTTTATAATGACATGAAACGATGGTCATTCAATCTTCAAATTTATTTTCTAAGCAGTCGATATCAACAAATTTTAGATATTCGAGCGGGGGAAAGGACGGTTATTCAAGATCGAACAATTTATGAAGATGCGTACATTTTTGCTCCTAATCTTCATGACATGGGGTTGATGGCAGAGCGTGATTTTAAAAATTATTTTGAATTATTCCGATTGATGTCTACTCAAGTAGCAGCGCCTGATCTATTGATTTATTTACAATCCAGTATTCCGACCCTGGTTGACCATATTCAAAAACGAGGGAGAGATTATGAAGGAAGCATGAGTCTTGACTATCTGAAAAGGCTGAACGAGAAATACGAAAAATGGATCAATAACTATACTGAAGGGAAATTGCTAATAATCAATGTGGACAATTTAGATTTTAAATCAAATCCTGCAGATTTTGGTTTGATCATCGAGAAGGTAGACAAAGAATTGTTTGGTCTATTTTAATCCTGAAAAATGTAATTAGTATGAGTGACTATATACCCATTGATTGTAATTTTTATGATGAATTGGTATTGCTTGCTATGCACAAAACTAGAATAACCTTTATTCCTAATACCTATAATGTAGAGGAAGGAGATTACGTTATCGACCTTGTCACTGAACCTAGCAAGGAAGAGTTTATGGTTATGAAATCTGGGATACGAATTCGATTGGATGAGATTGCGAATGTATCTGAGCGAATGGTCTTTTTGAATGTGGATGAGAATTCTTTTGAGGAGGAGTGAGAGGGCAATACCGGATTTTTAAGATTATAGGATAGGCAGGAGTATAATTATGGTAATCATGTTAATAAAAGTAATCATAGCTTTTGGATTATGGACTGAAAAAAAAATGAGAAGGGCAATATAGGATTTTTAAGATTATAGGATAGACAGGATTATAATAAATAAACACTAGATGGATAAAGACAAAATAATTAATGATTTGACGCGTAAGATTATTGGTTGTGCTATGGAAGTGCATAATCAAATGGGGAACGGTTTTCAGGAAGTTATTTATCAAAAGGCTTTAGTTATTGAATTTGAATTACAAGGGATCAATTTTGAAAGAGAGATGGAAATGGAATTAAATTATAAAGGCAAATATATTGGCAAGAGACGAGTCGATTTTTTTGTTGAAGATAAGGTCATGTTAGAAATTAAAGCTGTAGAAAAACTAATAGGTGCCCATAAAGCTCAAGCTATAAATTATTGCGAAGCATATAATATTGCAGATGGGCTACTTATCAATTTTGGCGGAATGAGCCTTGATTTCAAACGCGTATTCAATAAAAAGCTAAAATCTAGATCTTAAATATCATTAAATCTAGATCTTGTATATCTAAAAATCTTATAATTCCTATCAAGACAATGTGCAGTATTTTAGCATTAAAATATACCCCATCATAAAGGTTAGAAATATAATACCCAACTTACCCAAAAACTTTAAATGGACGAAAACGGATAGAAATTAAAGCTGTAGAAAAACTAATAGGTGCCCACAAAGCCCAAGCTATAAATTATTGCGAAGCATATAATATTGCAGATGGGTTACTAATCAATTTTGGCGGAATGAGTCTTGATTTCAAACGCGTATTCAATAAAAAGTTAAAATCTAGATCTTAAATATCATTAAATCTAGATCTTGTATATCTAAAAATCTTATAATTCCTATCAAGACAATGTGCAGTATTTTAGCATTAAAAGATACCCCATCATAAAGGTTAGAAATATAATACCCAACTTACCCAAAAATTTTAAATGGACGAAAACGGATAGAATATTAAAGCTGTAGAAAATCTAATAGGTGCCCATAAAGCACAAGCTATAAATTATTGCGAAGCATATAATATCGCAGATGGCCTACTTATAAATTTTGGCGGAATGAGTCTTGATTTCAAACGCTTATTCAATAAAAAACTAAAATCCAGATCTTAAATATCATTAAATCTAGATCTTGTATATTTAAAAATCTTATAAATCCTGTCAAGACAATGTGCAGTATTTTAGCATTAAAAGATACCCCATCATAAAGGTTAGAAATATAATACCCAACTTACCCAAAAATTTTAAATGGACGAAAACGGATAGAAAATTAAAGCTGTAGAAAAACTAATAGGTGCCCACAAAGCCCAAGCTATAAATTATTGCGAAGCATATAATATAGCTGATGGATTACTTATCAATTTTGGCGGAATGAGTCTTGATTTCAAACGCGTGTTCAATCGTAAATTAAAATCAAAACCTTGACAATCTAGAAATCAAAAAAAATCCTGTACTGACAAACTAACTAAAACATGACAATTAAAAGCTTAGCAATATTTGCCTTTCTCTTGATTTTTTCAAATTGTAGTATTGCACAATCACACCGATACAAGCAAACAAAATTCGTAAGAAATGACTCTGTTTTTATTGATATTATGGAACTATGGGGAGTAAACAATATAAAACCTTCTATTAGAGGAAGTATACTTGAAGATGGGACTTTGATTGAACATCCTAATATGGAATCTGCATTTGAATATGCATTGAAGGTTGATGTATTAGAAGCACAAATTAAGAGTACTATATTTACAGATAGATGTGGATTTTGCAGGGATAAATATATTTCTAGATTTATAGTTGAGATGAATAATGAAGGAAACATTGTGAAAGTTACAAAAAGAGGAAGTTCTGTAAAGTCAATTTCCGTCAGTCAATTTCGTTCAATATTGAATGAATTTATATGGATTCCAGCAAAAAAAGACCTTAAGCCTGTAAATTGCAAGTTCGAAATAAAAATCAAATTTGCTGATTCAATTTGTGCTAGGGAAAGTTACGCAAATTGGATAAATAATACCTATAGCCATGTGCAAAATTACAATGACCGACTGCAATGCACATACAATGAAGTTTATTCAACTTGGGTACTAGATTCATATAACTCAATTGGAGGTATAATAAGTAAAGAAAAACTTGAAATCGCAATTGAAGTGTATTCTCAGAACTATTATGTTGAAGTTATAAAACAAAAGCAAATTATTTTAAAAACGATAAAAGAAGATAAAAATATTGATTGCTCAAAATATGACAAATTGATTGAAAAAACTAAGAAATATTTAGCAACTTACTTATATGATGAAGTCATTAGACAATTGAATCTCGAAAACTAAAATGGTGATAAAACAAATACAAGCCTTAACTGCGATAATCATTTCAATACTGCTTTTTAGCTGTCAAGAAGACCCGTTGGGAGAATTTCCGGCAACCTATTATTTTGATGGAATAGAAAGAATTGATTCTCAAATGTATGTTTTAGAAAGTGTATTTGACTTTACACTACCCCAAGATGTTAAAGGCTCTATTAAAGACTCTCTTTCAAATAAATTTATTAACACCGAACAAGGACATTATTTTGATAAAATAACATTTGAGTCTCAAGATTCAGTTTTACTTCTATCTCAAACTGGAAACGAAAGGAGAAAACATTATTACTATAATGGAGTGGAAAGGATAAGTCTTTCAAATACTGTTGATATTTATGAAACTTTTAGATATGACGAGCCCTCTAAAACAGTGAGACAGCCAATGGCCTTAATTTTCAAATCGCGATTTTTATCATCAAGTAATACGGTGAAAATTCGTTATACAACATTAGGTCGAGGTTTAGACGATATAGAAAAAGTTGCTGAATTTGGCTTTTATGGATCATTATTCAATGTTAAAAATGATTCTATGGGAATCCTAATATATGACCTTGTTTATAAAATGGAATAATCAATAAAGGTTCATTAAAAAATATTATTTATGAAATTATACTCTCTATACTTTATTTTCTTAGCAATATTATCACCATTTACTAATTACGCCACTTCATTCGATGATTCAGATGAAAAAATAATCCTCAAAAACCTACATCAGCGTTTAGAATTTTTCATTGGTGATGATGATGAGCTAGTGGCAGAACTGGAAGTTACAGCAACAGCCGTTTCTCAATCTGCTCTTAACCCGTATTTCACATGGGCGATTTTTACTAATAATGAAACAGATATTGGTAAGATAAAGTACAAACATAAAGGCAAAGGCCGTAAGAAAGAAAAACCTGTTTTCGAAGATTATGAAAGTAATGGTATATTTCATTCAGACATCAAATTTTATGTATTTAAAGAAAAACTTCTATCTACAGAAACGCCTCTGGAAATGAGCTTTAAAAAGGAATTCTACGATATAAAATTTTTAGATGCACTCTACTTCAATAGTGCATATGGAGTTGAAAATAGCACAATAGAAATCATTGTTCCTGAATGGCTAGAATTGGATATTAGAAATTGGAACTTCGATAAAGAGAAACCAACAGAAAGTATTACCAAGGAAAAGAAATCGACTGTATATTCATATACGCTTCAAAATTTAGAACCCATAAGTGACTCAAGAGGAGCTCCAAGGCGAAATAAGCTTAATGCCCATCTATTCTGCATTCCAACTCAATATACCGTTGATGGAAAAGTAAAACAAGGGATGAAAGAGACAAGTGATCTTTATGATTGGTACAAATCTTTGGTAATAAGTATAGATAATAAGTCAAATGGCTTTGCTGACAAAGTAGCAGAACTTACAAAAGGCAAAACTTCTGATGAAGAAAAAATAAAATCTATATTCTATTGGGTGCAAGACAATATAAGGTACATCGCTTTTGAATATGGAATCATGGGATTCAAACCGGAAGAATGTCAGAATGTGTACAATAATAAATATGGGGACTGCAAAGGAATGGCAAATCTCACTAAGGAGATGCTGACTCTTGCTGGCTATGATGCAAGGCTTACGTGGTTGGGCACTAGGGATTTGCCTTACACATATGACTTGCCCTCTCTTCAGGTCGACAATCATATGATTTGCACTGTGATGCTCAATGGTGAAAATATTTTTCTCGATGCTACTGAAAAGTATTCTGACTTCAAAACATATGCACACAGAATTCAAGGAAAACAAGTCATGATTGAGGATGGAGATAACTTTATCATCGAGACGATTCCTGAAATAGAAAATACTAAAAATTTAGAGGAAACATATCATATTTTGAATATTGAAAATGAAAGCACTTTGGTGGGTTCTGGAAATTTAAATTTTACAGGAAATAGAAAATCCAGGATGGTATATATGCTTTCCAATAGACCCAGCAAGGATTGGGATAGTGCGGTAAGGTCATATATTGGAAATGGGGATAAAAATATAAATCTAGTTTTGAATGAAGAAACCAATTTGGATTCTAGAGATAAGGATTTAAAAATTGAATTCACCATTTCTATAGAAAATCATATTACCAACATAGGCAATGAACTATACATCAATCCAGAAATAGACTTTCAATTTAAGTCATTCGAAATGCCGGAGGATAGAACTGTACCCTATGAATTTTCTGACAAATATAATATCAAATCTACGCAAGAGATTGTAGTACCTGAAGGATGGAAGATTACTTACATGCCTGAACCAGTGAAAGTAGATTCTGAAGACTATACATTCGATATGAGTTATTTGGAAAATGATGGAGTAATAACATATATGAAAAAAATAGAGATCAAGAATGATTGGCTTGACATTACACAATTTGAAGTATGGAATAATGCGATAGCAAAAGTAAAATTGTTCTATGAAGATCAAATTATACTTTCTAAAATATAAACCAATAACACATGCCCTTTCAAAAAACATTATTTATTGTTATTCTTGCATTCTGTATAAACATTAGTGTTGATGCCCAAAAAAGTCGATGGAAGAAAGACTATAAAGGAACATATCAGGATTTAGTATTTAAAGAGTCGATAAAAGATTTTGAAATAAATACTGCTCCAGAAAAATGGTCTTCTGAACCTGTTGTCATCTTATGTCAAAAGGTATATGTCAACTATCATTATTATGACAAATCAGTAGAAAGCAAAATTGTATCTCGAAAACGTATATTAATTCAGGACAAATCTGGTTTGGATTTTTATTCACAATTTCATTACCAGAAAGCAAAGGAAATAGGTATTACAATAATAAAATCTGATGGTCGAAAAAAAGATATTGACATTAAAAAAGCAATAGAAGTAAACTCTGACATCCCAAAATATCAAAAAAATAAATACGGTTCCAAAAATTACTTTAAGATTGCCTTGCCTAATCTAGAGGTAGGCGATATCATAGATTACTTTGCTATTTATGAAGAGGAATCTAAGAACATTCTTCCCGTATTAATCATGACACTATCACAAGATTTTCCAATAATAAACCAAGAGTACATTTTTGATGTTCATGAACATTTTACATTTTACCACAATTCATTTAATGAGGCTCTATCTCTAGTGAGAGTTGAAAATAAAGCTCTTGATCATAAAGGTAGACTTAGAAAAAAATTCAGAAGGCTAACATTAAAAGATACGAATAGAGAGGCTAATAAAAATGAAAGGTGGGATTTTCCTTATCTCACTGAACCGACTATAAAAATTATGGTAACCGATAAAAAAGGAGTGTTTGGAGACAAAAAAAATATAACTAAATCTAACTTAGATTTAAATACTAGTGTGCCTAATCTATGGGCGGCTGAATGTCGAATCTGCCAAGCATACAAATCTGGATCGGGTCCTTATTGGAAAACATTAGATCTTAAAAAATTACCTAGTGCAGAGAAAGTAGATAAAATCTATAATTATCTTAAATATACCTACTTATTTGCGCGACTAAGCGGCAATAATCAAGAAAAAATTAAAGAAGGAAACATCTATCCTTTCTCTCATAAATTCACTGATATGCGAAGTGATATTTTTAGCAAAACATTCATGCTGTATTTAAAGAAATATAATGTCGAAGGTGAAATCGTCGTTGTTATGCCTAATCGTTTTGGCAAAATAGAAAATGCAGTATCAATGTCTGAATTAGAATTTGGAATATACGTGCCATCTAACGATAAATATTACTGGACTCCAAATAATTTTTCACAACCAGGTGTCATGAGCCCCTTTTTTTATGGAGCTTCAGGATTGCGAGTAGGTTCAAAAAACATAAAAAAGCTAAAGAAAAAAAAGGCTAATTATACGAAATTTAATTTCCCAACTTCAAAGCCTTCGGATCATGTAATTGACTCAAAAATTGACTTAATAATTGGACAAGATAACTTACTCGAAATCACCAAAAATTCTAAGTTTTCAGGGTCCGCAAAAATAGATAATAACCCGCAACTGTTGTACAATTCGATTTATGCATATGAAGATGTTTATGCCTTGAAAAGAGAAGAGCATAGGGAAAGAATGGCCTTATACTATGGTAAGGATAACAAAGTGCCAACAAAGGGTAGGCGTAATAAAGGACTAAAAGAGAAAAAAGAAAAATTTGAGGTAGTTGTTTCTGAAATTGAAAAGCAAAGATTGGATCAACTAAAAACCTGGGTGGGAGATGAATATGTAGTTGAAGAAATCAAATCGTTTGACATCAATGCCTTTGGTAACGAATCTGCCGATCAAGCTCTGGATGTCACTATGGTTTTTTCCTCAAAAGACTACCTAAAAAAAGCTGGTCCCAATCTCCTCTTTGATGTTGGGAGATTGATCACTGCACAAGTCCAACTTGATCCGAAAGAAATAGCAGAAAGGACGAAACCTGTCCACCTTAGAAATGCCCGAACCATCTTGTATGAAATCTCATTTGAAGTGCCAGAAGGGATGAAAGCAGAAGGACTAAATAACTTGATAATGAATGTAGACAATGAAGCGGGCTCATTCGTATCTTCTGTTAATCAAGAAGGTCAAAACATAACAATCAAAACTTCAAAAATTTATAAAGAACAGTATCTACCTTTAGATAAGTGGCCTTTATTGGTAGATATGTTAGAGGCTGCGTATAAGTTTTCTCAGGTAAAAATAGTGATGAAGAAAGATAAATAATATGTAAAGTTTTTGCTACCAAAACCAAATCAATTATGAGAACGTTACTGTCTTTAATTTTAATATCACTATTTTTATTTATCAAAAATAATGATGCTCAATCTCATCCATACGAGGTCAAATTTTCACACCAAATTGAAAATGGTGTAAGTACCGAAACACTAAGACCTTCACGAGCAGGATTATTATATTCATTAATTGGAGATTATCATACTGCCAATTCATATTCTGACTTTCCTATCTCTTGGGGTGTCGATAGTTTAGACTTGGATTCATTCGACGTAGTAGATGCTCTACCACTTATAATAACTGAAGCAAAAAAACATCAAATCGTAATAATAAGTGAGAACCATTTAAAGCCTCAACATAGGATATTTGCCAAGAAAATAATAAATGAGTTGTCCAAATTTGGATTTAATCATTTTGGTTTGGAAACATTTTCAAGTACAGAAAACAGCAATCTTTTACTTGACACAGAACTAATAGAAAGAGGATACCCATTAGATTCTCAAATGACTGGCATTTATAGTTTGGAACCTAATATGGGCGAATTGGTAAGAGATGCAATCAATCATAATTACACCTTTTTTGCGTATGAACGCTCTCAAAAAATAGAAGGGAAAGATCGAGACGAAATTCAAGCTGATAATATCGTCAGGTATTTGAATTTGCATCCTGGAGAAAAAGTGATTATTCTCTGTGGCTTTCACCATGTTATAGAATCTGATCTACCCAAAAGAGGCAATTTCAAATGGATGGCCAAACATCTGAAAGATAAAATGGGGATTAATCCATTGACCATTTATCAAGACAATTTTACTGAGAAATTTATTGAAGATGAGCATCCATATTTGTGTAAAATGTCAGTCCTCTCCCCTTCCCTATTTGTAGATAATAATATGAACATTGTCCCGATTTCTGAACATGTAGATATCGAAGTCATTCACCCAAAAACAATCTACAAAAATGGTCGTGCAAATTGGCTATATGAAAATGAAGACTACAGAGTTGTACCTATCAAAAAAGATGTTATTGAATTGAATTACCCTATTATCGCTTCAGCATATAGAAAAGGTGAAGTAAATTCGGTGCCAGTAGATCGAATTGAGATTAAACACAAGTATGGTGTAAGCAATCTAGTCTTAAAGTCCGGAACATATAGAATCAATCTCTTTGATGGAGAGGCTGAATTTGATTATGAGATTGTATTAGAAGACTTGCGAATCAAGGAGTAAGTAGTGTTTGGTACGACACTTTAATAAGGTCTTCATAATTAAAGTTGTTTCATTCATTATATTAGAGCAAAGCCAATACGATGAAAAGATTTATATACCTATTAATCTTAATGATCATTTCCTCTGTTTCTATTTTTGGACAGAAACAATTATCATTCATTGACAATCAAGTACCAACGGTAAAATATCTTGGAGCAGGGTTAGTAAACATTGATTCTACCGAATATTTAATTGAACTCAATCCCTGGTCCTTAAGAGTTTCAACTGTAAAGGATAGTGTCGAAATATTATATGAAGTTTCTGATTTTCCATTGGATGATGAGTTGAGCTATTGGTATGGCCGTATGAATACTAGGTCAGGCTATGTAGTTGATGGAATATATTTTTACGAAATTTTTAGAAAACAAATAAGAAAACGAAATTTGTTAACAAGTGAAATTGTAGATGTATATTCATTTCCGAATTATGAATCAGAGTCCTTTAGAAACATGGAGATAGTTGGTAATTTGATCCATTTTGAAACAGGTGAAGATTGTTTTATATCCTATTTCAACACAACGACAAATGAATACAAATCTCTATCAATCACTTCAAAATCAGCTTTTAGAGATGGTAATTATTACTATTATAAAGAAAAAGATTGGGGAATAATCGAATACAACGCTCAAGATGGTATTAAAGATACATTGTTTGAAACAGAACACAGTGCATTTTTTGGAACTAACAGTAAATTAAATGGACAAAATGGTTTAGTTTTCGGTGGGTTTTACAACGCTAGATTTCTAAACAGAGACACTAGTTTTTTATTGGGATGTGAATTCCTCGATCCAATTGAGTTTGATTTTAATGTTCATGAAACTGAAGAATATTATATTGCTATCTTGAACAATTGTAATCGTATTACAATTCAAGTAAAAAATAAGGTAGATTGTTTTAATTATTTATCAGAGTCTTTTGAGTTAGAATGCGGTTCTAACCAATCTATTGAAGTATTTGATTCCCCAGTATTTAATAAAGATTATATTCTATTTGCAAATAATCACAATAGTTGGTTTGACTATTCCGAATTATTTCTTTTTGATAAAAATGAATTAAAAATTTCTCAATTTGCGAACAATACAATTTTATATATCAACGAGGACAGCTTCTATAAATCTGGCAATGAAATTTATTTTATTGGACAGGAAGCCATATTTGACCATTCAGAAATGACCTTATTTTCTATTGACCTAAATACGAAACAACTTAAAACTCAACAAGAAGCACTCCCTTATGTAAATCCACTTTCGTTTGGTTCTTCTGAAAATGACAGCACTCTATTTATTGGCAGGAATTCACAATCAATTCCTAGCATTTATAAATTCTACAATGGATCGAATGTTAATAAGTTTTATACAGCAACTGACACTAAAAATGAAGGCCTTAATCCCATTCGATATTTGGCAATTGATGAAGAAAAAATAGTGTTTAAATTTAACAATGGTATTTATCTAGCTGATAATAATAGTAACGATATTGATAAAGCAACAAAGATTTTTGATGCGAAATATATTTCAGATTTGGTAATAAATAATGGTGGACTGAAAGGCTTAATGGGTTACAGCATTGATTCCTATATATTAAATTATGAAATTAACAATGATCTATTGACTACAACGCCACTTGAAGAATACATGGCCTTAGATGCAAGCTCACTCTCACTTTCAAATGTGATTTTTGGTAAATTCTCTATATTAAAAAAACTATATTGGGATATAGAAACAGAAACTTTTATTCCGATTCCGATTTCTGACAACATCATTTCAATACACAAGTCAAATGAAAACATACTCATTTTAAATGAATGCTCTGAAAACTACTGTCTTACCTCATATAAGAATGGTCAATTCAAAGATATAACGAAAACCTATCAAAATAAACCTGAGGTATTCTCAAAGAAAAATGGACAATTCTTGATTTTGGAAAGTATATCTGAACATGACAAAGAGTTGAGTATTATAAATATTGATGGATCTATAGGTGGACAAATAATAATTCATGGTACAAAGGTAACCAATGACCAAAATGGAATCGAAAATGGTCCACTTGCAGCAATGATGTTTTTTAATAGTGAGGCAACAAATCTAGAAATAATCCTACATCGATATAATGATTTTCACAGTTTTATAATACCTTTTAGTGTTACAGAATGGACTCGAATCTCATGGCACAAAGCAGGAAATAGTATAGTGGTAAAATCGAATGCTTATAATGAAAAATGTATATATGTATGTACAATAGGTAAAGATCTTAAAAAACTAGACCTTAATAATACAGGCTCTCAAAATCACAATCTGCTTTTTGCAAGCTATCAAGAAGGTGCTATATCATTAATTGTAGACTCTAGCTTCGATAATACTGAATTCGTAAATTATTACATAGAATCAGATTCGTTATCAATTACTCAATCCAATTACAATGATCTAGTATATCATACTTATTTTAATAGTTCAAAATTTCAGATCTCACCTAATAAGTTTTTTGTAACATTCAATCATAATTCAATTATTAATACTTGGGAAAATAATGAACCTTATCTTTTTGACACTGAAAATTTAACATTACAATCTCTGCCAGATTTAAACAAGATAAATCTACCCAGCAACCCCCACCGATTTATAGAATCCTCAACTCATCTCTATTTCATTGCCAGATCACCTCAAGACAATTCCTACCAACTCTTTTCAATACAAAAAGAAGAAATAACATCAGTCCATAGTCCAAATAATTATAAATCTAAAGTCAAAATAACTCCCAACCCTTCTTCAAATTTCATTTCTATAGGAATTGATGCAGATGAATTGAAATGTTACGACTCAAAAGGAATTGAAGTAATGACAATAAATAGGTACTCAGCAAACCAAAAGATTGATATTTCAGATCTAAATATTGGAGTTTATTTTCTTATAACAAATGCTAATAATAAAATGTCAACAAATAAATTCATTAAGATTTGATAATGCACTGTCTTCTGTAATCTGAAACATTTATTTAATGTCATCCTGTTACAAGAATATCAATTTAGTATATTCGTGGAAAGCCAATTCGATGAAAAATCAATATTTCCTTCTTTTTCTATTCATTGCCTCATCATTTTCGATGTTTGCTCAAACTCAATTATCTTTCATTGACAATCCAGTGCCTTTTACTAAGCTGAAATCTAATGGAATAGTAACTGTGAATGGAGACGATTATTTAATAGAAAATGACCTATTTACTTTGCGCGTGTCTACATTGAAAAATGACAGCATTCAATTGGTATATAAAATATCCGACTTCCCATTTGATCAAAATATTAATACCACTCAAGGCAAGTTAAATAACAGATCAGGATTCTTGGTGGAGGGTGTGTACCTCTACGAAATCCTTTATAGGCAGATAAGGAAACGAAATATCCTGACGAGTGAGATCATCGATGTTTATCATTTTCCTGAAGGTGTAAATATTTTCCTGAAAGATGCAAAGGTAATTGGAGACATTATTCATTTGCGAAAATCTGGTGACAATGAGTTTATGACGCTCAATACTTCTACCCATGAATTTACAACTTTGCTATTCCTTAAGGAAAACACGTATAGAATTGGCAACATCTACTACACCCCAAAACCTGGTGGAGGAATAGAAGAATATAATGCAATAGATCAAACAATAAAAGAGAATTTTGAAAATGAATCCAATAGGTACTTTGGATTTAATAGTACACTGATGAATCAGAGAGGTTTGATCTTTGGAGGCTTTCAACAAACTAGATTTATAAGTAATGACACCACATTTATACTAGATTGTAAATTCGATTCGCCCAGTGTTAAAGAAGTCAATATCCATGAAACGGAAGAATACTTCATAGCATTCTACAACGATTTAAACAAAACTACAATCCAAGTAATCGACAAATTAGATTGTTCAGTTCATTCATCTAAAGTTGTAGATTTCAACACAAATGGGCAAAACGTAATAATATATGACTCCCCAATTCTATATAATGACTATCTGCTTTTCAAAATTGAGGACAATTCAGATCACCCGGATTCAATCTATCTTTTTGATAGTGGCGATCTTAGTATTACTACTATTCCAATTGAAAATTTGAGGACTATTTATCGCCATTCATTATATAGATCTGGCGAGGAATTATACTTTATAGGTGAAGACAAAACTTCGTTTCTTCCTATCGATAAGTTGTATTCCATTAATCTAAAAACCAAAGAATTCAAAACAAAACTTGATGGTTATGATTACGATGAACCCATTTGCTTCTCTTCTTCAGAAACAGATAGTTGCTTTTTAATAGTTGACAGGTACTTTGAGGAAGGTCCGCTAAACCTGCTTAAGTTTTATACTGAATCAAATTTTAAGGAAGTTAAAAACTCAGGTTTAACTCAGAATGCTGGTCTTACACCTATTCGGCATCTAGCTGTACATGAAGATAAATTGATATTCGAATTCAAGAATGGAATTTACATAGCGGATAATAAAAGTGTCAGCGACAATAAAACCACTAAAATCTCTGAGGTCGATAATATATCCAAACTGGCTATAGAGGATAATGAAATGAAAGGCTTGATGAATAACAATGATACTTCTTTCTACTTCACTTACAATTTTAGTACTGAAGAGATAGATATAGAACCTCTTACTGAATATATACAGTTAGAAGGTAATTCATATGCTATCTCAAATTATATTTTTGGTGACTTCTCCTTGTCAAATAAGATCTATTTTGATCTTGAAACTGAAAGTATCACACCTATCCAGATTTCTGGCGAGATCGACACGATGTATAGATCTCATAACAGCATCCTATTTGTGTCTATTTGTGATAATAGGTATTGTCTTACTCTATTCAAAGATGGCAATTACGCTATACTCGAGACTTCATATTTTGAAGAACCTAAAATATTTTCTAAAAAGAATGGAGCTTTCATGATAATGGAAGTCATATCCGAAAACCAAAATCGGATTAGCATTATAAATAAAGATGGTGCTCTAGGTAATCAAATAAATGTAACTGGAACTATCCTTGAAACCAATCAAGAAGGTATAGAGAATGGCCCACTCTCTGCATTAATGTTTTATGATATAACTACTGAAGACCTAGAAATCATCATGCATCGGGATAATAATATTCAAAGTTTTACAGTGCCATACGTTTATGCTCTGTGGGACAACGTCATATGGTATAAGGCTGAAAATAGTCTTATTATTAAATCTGCTGATGGGTATGAACCAGGCCTCTATCTCTTGACTTTGGACAAAGAAATCAAAAGATTAAATCTTGAAGATCCCAGTTTTTCATCTTACGACCTACTTTTTGCAGCATCTACCAACGGTGTTTTCACCTTCGTTACGAGTTCTTACTTAAAAGGAGTTGAAATAATTGAATACAATATCGAAACAGAAAATCTAACTAGAAAAGACGTTGATTTCACTGATTTTCTATATTCTTCTAATGCGTTAAATTTAATTTATAGAATTTCGCCTTTTTCATATTACGTTACTTTCGCCAGACATCTTGGAAACAGCGAACTCCATCTGTTTGACAGTGAGAACTTAACATTGCAACCGCTACCAGATTTGAATTTAATAAATCAACCTAGCAATCCTCATCACTTTATTGAATCTCTTACTCATCTCTACTTCATAGCCAGATCACCAGATGACAATTCCTACCAACTCTTTTCAAATCAAAAAGAAGAAATAACTTCAGTCAATAATCCAAACAAGTACAATTCACAATTCAAAGTACACCCAAATCCTTCTTCAAATTTCATTTCCATAGAAATGGATGCTGATAAATTAAAAATTTACAATCTTCAAGGAATAGAAATAAAAACTATAAATGGATACTTGGCAGACCAAAGGATAGATATTTCTGACCTAAGAAATGGTATTTATTTTATAGAAACTTTGATGAATAATGAAAAAACAATTAATAATTTCATCAAAATTTGATAAACCTCTAAATGAGAAATTTGTTATTGTAACTGAAGTTTCGCATGACTTGCTTTATTGTCGAAGACACTGAATAAAAAAGAGTAGAGCCGTGCCGCTAAACTGTGGGGGACTGACTGAACTCGAAGAGTGGCGACGATAGTCGACAAAGGAGGGAACGCATAAGCGGTGGGCTGCCAACCCATCCTGCAATGCAGGTTTCTTCATTTATCAAGCTGTCGCTTCAAACTATCTACGATAGATCATTCAGTCACATTCGCAGCATAGCCTTTTTAGCGGCTTGATTCTCCTGCCTGCCGGCAGGCAGGTTTGTTTCGTTTTCTTATCAAGAAGAGGAATGACCGATCATCGAAGATATGACTGAACGATCATCGAAGATGTAGCAGCGATAGCTGATAAGTGAAGGAACGCGTTTAGCGGTGGGCTGCCAAGATAGGTGATAAGGGAATGAACGCGTTAGCGTTGGGTAAGCAAAGCCTGTCGCGGCGAGCGACCATATATGTTTGAAAACATAAGCTTAATTATTAACAAGATTCTAAACAATTCTTAAATTGCAGAATATCAATAAATTACAGAATTCTCACATTCTCAAAGTAAAGTCAATTATTATCTATTTTGAAAAGTGAAAATATAATTTAAAGAAAAGTGAAGTAAATAATTATATATCAACATTTTATGTAGTCATATTATCAATTTATCACATATGTAATAAATTGATAATTAATAATATAATTTATGCGAAACTTTAGTTATTGTAATTTAAAATGTGGATAAAAGAACAAAACTCCCAAAGACAGAAATAGAAATTTTGATAGATTCACACCTCACAATAAAATTTCATTACCAAAATCGTCACATTTACTATAAAAATGCTAAATTGCAATTCATTCCCCACCGCAATAATCATAGATAAAAACGAAAGAATTCTGGGTGGTCCACTTACAAACAAACATTTAACTGTAGATCCTCTCAAAATTTCATCTGAATTGTACTGAGATTATTTAAAAGAATTAAGCCTTCTTTTAATCATATTAATTTGAATAAGATCCCCTATTGTAATGAGGATGTTTGATTTTGAAAGCAGACTTTTGCACAATTATTTATTTTTATATTCTCTAACCGATTTAGTGCATTCATATCGATAGTTATATCCTATATGTGTGTGTGATTTTATCCCCTATTTTAATTCAGAAATATCTGAATTGAGGTGTTAATAAATATGTATTTGTCAATAATCATAATTAGACTTTCAAATACGATATCAAGCGAAAATCAGATTTTCAGCTATCGGTTTGCGATCCATTTTTAACCAAAAAAAAATCATTTACTATTATGAAAAAACTATTAGACAAATCGAAAAATACTATGAATCCCCACTTGTTATTGAGTGTCCTTTTTATATTATTTTCCACTTTTTATCCTTTTAATTATGCATATTCAAACACATCATTAGCATACGCATTAAAAGATACAAAAGCAGAAGTTATCTGCGAACTGATTTGTCCAGAAGATGTTTCCATCTTTTGCAATCAAGACCCCAATTTTAAAGACGACTTTGGTCATTTGACAACAGGTGAAGCAACTTTAACCAATTGTGAATTTGGAGTAAATGTAACCTACGAAGACAGCACCGTCTATTATGGACCGTGCACTACCCCTCAAATGGAAATACACCGAAAATGGAGAGCATTAGACGTCGACTCTGGCAAACAAGATAATTGCACGCAAATAATATCTGTAGAACCATGGGATACAGAAAACCTTGAATTTCCAGAAGATGTAATACTCTTTGACCTGATGGAATGCCTCGACTTTCAAAATCAATCACACATAATCCACCCTGACAAAACTGGTAGTCTTACTCTAAACGGTCTGCCAATATTCAATCCTAATACCCATTGCATGATCGATGTATCAGTTTCAGACGAATATTCTTTTAGGTGTCCTGAAAGCATCGAGATTATACGCACTTGGAAAGTACAAAATTTGTGTTTCCCGATATCTATTAATAATCCGATAGTGCATCGTCAGAGCATTAAAATATCGAACGAACCAGGCCCATTAATGATCAATTGCCCTGATGATATTACTACAACTGTGGATCCATGGGGCTGTACAGCAACTATAGAATTGCCAATTCCTTCTAATATCCAGGATTTGTGTGGCGGAGTAGAGTTTCTTGCTGAATCTTTAGAAGGAGAAACTCTGATTTTCGAGGGATCTGTTGAAAATGACAACCTTACTGTAACTGCACTAGGTTTAGAACCAGGAATACACCATTTCCAGTATATGATAAGTGACGAATGTGACAATGTATTTGAGTGCGAATTTGAAGTAAAAGTACTTGAAAAAACTCCAATCTTATCACTAAATCCGAACGTAGTTATTGAACTCACCAGCTCAGGTACTAGCGGTGGAGAGCTAGTTATATTCTACGTCAGTGAACTAGATAATGGGTCGGGTAATCCCTGTGGTCTATCAAAGTTGGAGATACGTAGAGAAGCCGACTTGTGTGATATTCCAGGCAATACAACCTATAATGCTGATGGTCATACAAATGATGGTGACTCAGACCCCAACAGTCCAAATTATGATCCAGATGGTGGAGAGTTTATTACATTTTGCTGCTCGGACTTGTACAATACGCTTTACGATGTCAATGGTGATGGTAATGGTGAATTTGGATATATAAAAGTCTGGGTCAGGCTATGGGACGATAGTAATAATGACAATATTCTTGGCAATGAAGGTGATAATTACTACGAAAAATGGGCTTTCGTTAAAGTCGAAGATAAATTAAGCCCCGCGATAGTCTGTCCTCCTGACATTACTGTCCAATGTATAGATGATTTTCTAAATCCAGATATCACAGGTTGGGCAGAAGGTTACTCTTCTTGTGGATCAGCTCCGACTGAGTTTACAGATATTATTGTCAATCTAAACTCTTGCGATATTGGATTTATAAGAAAAAGATGGAACGTAATAGGCAGGTCCGATATATTTTGTGATCAGACGGTCACAGTTGAAGCTGAAGTTCTCAACCTTGCAATAGATTCAGAACAACAAATATCATATGATCATTGTCCTGACCCTTCAGAAATCCCACTCCCTAATATACCAATAAGCTCATGCGATGTGTTTGATTACACCTTCACCGCAGACACATCTTACTTTGAAGAGGGTGTATGTTATAAGGTGATTAGAGAATACGAATTCATAAATTGGTGCGCATATGAACCAAACAACCCATATTGGGAAGAAACTTCAGATTTTAGCGATGGGATTGCAGAAATAACTCAGATTATCAATATATCAGATGAGAACATACCCTTCATTGATAAATGTGAAGACTTCATAGTAGCTGTCAATGATCATGAGGATGAAGACAACGACGGTATTCTTTGCGAAGCAAAGATTGTTTTGACCAATTCAGCCCTCGACCCCAATAGTGTATATTGTTCATCGAATTGGCTCAAATGGACCGTCATAGTAGATCTTTGGAATGATGGAGCGAATGATCTAGAATTCAGTTCGTTTCTTCCGCCTTGGGATGATGTTTTCAATGACACCAATGGCAATGGTATTCCTGACATTTATCTCAAGCCAACCATAAGTGAAGAGGAAATTAGTATCCAATTACCTGATATCGAAGGCGATTTAAGCCTTCATAAAGTATTTTGGAAAGTAGTAGATGGATGCAATAACGTTACTAGCTGCAACGTAGATTTCCAAGTTTTGGATCAGACACCTCCTATTCCCACTTGTCAAGATACAAGTACTGTTGACATTTCTCAAGTAGGACCGACTACCATATGGGCTATAGATTATATTTCTGATGCTATAGATTATTGTACAGCGACAGAAAATTTGCGATATACATTTTCAGAATTAGCTCCTGAAGATGATCCATTATATGATCCTAACCTTAGGTCATCGAGTCGAAATATTAACCTTAATGATATACAAAATAGTCCTATCACGTTATCCATATACACCTGGGACGAAAGGGGAAATTTTGCCATTTGTGAGACTGTTCTTATTATTAATACAGCTCCATTCACACAAAAAGGAACAACTATAGGAATTGCTCAGAACGATGAAATCTTACCCTTTAAAATTGAATCAGTTGATGGCAACTATTTGAAAGAGGTATATGCTAACGCTCTGTACCAAAATCAGCCCAACCCATTTAGATTTAACACAACGATACAGTTTGATCTAGCTCAGGATGCCCAAGTAAAATTGACCTTTATCAATGCAACAAATGCACGTACAAAAGAAATTGAGATCGATGGTAAGAAGGGTTTAAATACATATTCTCTAAGCAGCGATTTGCTCTCTGACCAAGGTTTGTATTATTATCGGATGACAACAAAAAATCATGTAGAAACAAAAAAGATGATTCTACTTCATTGAAGTGGTTTTAGAACTAATGTTGAAATGATTTGTATGTGATTGATTTTCAAATTGAAGCAATTTTTGAGAAGCATAGCCAAAGCTACGTGGGACTGACAGATGCGCAGCAATTTTGACAGCGTCTAAAATAGGAAAGGAACCGAAAGTAAACCTTTCGGGTGGGCAGCCGAAAAGTTGAGGATCAATGACATGCAAAGGAATTAACATTATGTTTTTAAACCCCTTCATTAATCTAACATGCCAAAAAAGAAGTTATTCTACATATAAAATGACTTCTTTTTTAGGCATAAATCAACAAAATGACAAGAAGCTAGCTCAAGGCGTCTACTTCATCGAAGCCACAAAAGACAATAGAAAGACATCTTCTAGTTTCATTAAAAATTGATTCTTTGCTTTGTAAGTAATTTAGAAACGTACTTTTACACCAAAGTACATTAAGTGCAAGACTTACTATTAATTACGCCTCCATTCACTCAGTTGAATACACCATATCCAGCGACTGCTTACATAAAAGGATTTCTGAATACTAAAAATATCTCCTCCTTTCAGATGGATCTTGGCATAGAAGTCATTCTTAAGCTTTTCAGCAAATCTGGACTAATCGAAATGTTCTCTTTTGCAGAGCAAAATAATTTATCAATCACTACTCAAAATGCTAGAAGGATATTTGCACTAAGAAATCAATATATCGCAACTATAGAAGATGTTATTTCATTTCTACAAGGCCATAATCAGACTTTCGCTAGACAAGTTTGCTCTGACGATTCCATACCCCAAGCTTCAAGATTTGATCAATTGGATGACTTGGACTGGGCGTTTGGAAATATGGGAATGCAGGATAAAGCAAAACATCTTTGCACCTTGTACCTTGAAGATCTTTCAGATTTTATTGTGGAATGTATAGATGTTAATTTTGGATTTAGTCGATATGCTGAAAGGCTTGGAAGAAGTGCTAATTCCTTTGATGAATTGTACAATTCATTGCAGCAAGAATTAACATTTATTGACAAAATAACAATTGGAGTCTTAGACCAAAGACTGGACGAGGTAAAACCTAAATTGGTCTGTCTATCTGTTCCTTTTCCAGGTAATTTATATAGTGCATTTCGATGTGCGCAACACATTAAAGCCAATTATAGTAAGATCAAAATAGCTATGGGTGGGGGCTTCCCCAATACAGAACTTCGATCCGTAAATGACTCGCGAGTGTTCGAATTCTTGGACTACATCACCTTAGATGATGGTGAGTTACCTCTTGAGCTATTAGTTTCAAATATTCTCGATCCTTCGACTTCAAACCCAAACCATAATCTATATAAGAGGACATTTTTACTGGAAAATGGGAAAGTTAATTACAACAACTATTCTCTCCGACAAGATTATAAACAATCTGTGGTTGGTACACCAGATTATTCTGATCTGATCTTGGATCGCTACATATCTGTAATTGAAATCGCAAACCCAATGCACAGTCTTTGGAGCGATGGAAGATGGAATAAATTGACTATGGCACATGGTTGCTACTGGGGCAAATGTACATTCTGTGATATTTCACTGGACTATATTGGTGACTATCAGCCTGTGACTGCTCAATTGTTGGTAGATCGCATGGAAGAAATTATTGATCAAACAGGTGAAAAAGGGTTTCACTTTGTTGATGAAGCAGCACCTCCGGCATTGATGCGTGACGTAGCTCTTGAAATCCTAAAAAGGAAGCTCGTAGTGAGCTGGTGGACCAATATACGATTCGAAAAGAGCTTCACTTGGGATCTTTGCCAATTGCTTAAAGCCTCAGGATGTATAGCTATTTCAGGAGGTCTGGAAGTAGCATCAGACAGATTACTCGCTCTGATCCAAAAAGGAGTAACAGTCGAACAAGTTGCCCAAGTCACCAGAAACTTTACGGAATCAGGTATTATGGTTCATGCCTATCTGATGTATGGCTACCCTACTCAGACCGAACAAGAAACTGTCGATAGTTTAGAAATGGTACGTCAGTTATTTGAGTTGGGCATAATTCAATCTGGATTTTGGCATCAATTTGCACTTACTGCACATAGTCCAGTTGGTTTGGACCCGGATACATATGGTGTGATTCCCAACCAAAAAGAAATCACCTTTGCCAATAATGATATTGACTTTGTAGACAGCACAGGAATCGACCATAACCAATATAGCGCTGGACTTAAGAAATCATTGTTTAATTACATGCATGGAGTATGTTTTGATTTTACTTTACAAGAATGGTTCGATGAAGAGATTCCAGAAACCACTATACCCAGTGATTATATTCAAAATTGTCTCGACCAACAAGGAATGATCGCTGCCAAATCCTCTTCTAAAATTTATTGGTTGGAAGCACTTCCAGAATTAGCATATTTTGAGGATTCGGCCAAATATTCGTTCTTGAATTTTCATTTGAAGAATAAAACCCTCGAGTTGAAGATAGAACAAGAGATTGGATCTTGGTTCATCGATTACATATCAGAATTAAGCCCTGGTCAACAAGAAAAAAAGAACAATTTCGCTACTATTCGACTTGCTTACGAACAACGTTTTGGAGCATTTGAAGAATTTTGGGAATCTGAGTTTATTATGGTGCTCCGAGAAAATGGATTGGTTGTGTTATGATTAATTCATTTTTATTTCATATTTAATTTTTGTCCTATTTGTTCAACGTACCATTATACTGCGACACCCTCTGGGGTCGTATTAAAACTATATTCGCTTTGCTAATATAGTTTGACCGCGCTGCGGTCAGTATTTGATGTGGTCTTATTTTAACACTTTTTGTAAATGTACAACAGTTTCAAATTATATGAACCATACAAACCACGACCACAGTGTGGTCGCACTATGTAAGCCATGCGCACATCATCACGATACCGACCACAGCGTGGTCGCATTACATGATCCATCCAAACATACAAACCATGACCACAGTATAGTCACATTATGTGAGCCAGACAAACATACAAAACCCCTCGACCACAGCGCAGTTGCACTACATGATCCATCCAAACATACAAACTACAACCACAGCATGGTCGCATTATGTAAGCCAGGCAAACATCATCACGATATCGACCACAGCGTGGTCGCATTACATGTTCCATCCGAACATACAAACCACAACCACAGTGCGGTCGCACTATGTAAGCCAGGCAAACATACAATATCCTTCGACCACAGCGTGGTCGCATTATGTAAGCCAGGCAAACATACAAAATCCTTCGACCACAGCGTGGTCGCATTATGTAAACCATGCGAACATACAAAACCCCTCGACCACAGCGTGGTCGCATTATGTAAGCCAGGCAAACATACAAAACACCACGACCACAGCGTGGTCGCATTATGTAAGCCATGCAAACATACAAATCACCACGACCACAGCGTGGTCGCATTATATCCTCACCTCAATCGTCCAAAAAATCAAAAATATATTCGTCTTTGTACTCTATCTCATATGAATTTAACAACTGTAAATACTCTGTCCGAAAATTTTTCTTCCGATGATGTTCCTCCTGATTTTTGATGTAATTGATGATAATATCTTTTTCACGATAACCATGTGAAAAAACCCCGTATCCTGATTGCCATTCAAACTTAAACGGACAAAGATGGTTCGATTTGATATAAACGTTTGAAGATTTTTTAATTTCCCGTACCAAATCCTCTATTAATTCTCTACAATTATAATCCAAAAATACATGGATATGATCTTCAACGCCATTTACTGCAAGAGAATAATGTCCTTTACCATTTACAATGCCGGAAATATACTTAAAAAGGTCAGATCGCCATGATTTATGCAACAATGCTTTTTTATGTTTAACCGCAAAAACGATTTGCAGATGAACACTCCTATATGTATTTGCCATAAGTATCGCTTATTTGATATCCTTATAACTGAAAAAGTAGAAAAGTGGGACATTTTCTTTATAATTTTCTTATCGCAAGTACAAACACGATTTGACATTAATAATTCGCAATTCTAATTCGTAAATCAAGAATGACAATATGGAGCATAGTCACTCGATGCTTAGAGAAAATGTGCCTATGGATGAGCATATGAAAATTAAGAAGAATATCAAATATGATTTAATGCATGAGAATATTCAGCACGTGACTATTGAATTGGAACGGAGTGATGAGGATTTTGAAGAGTTGGATTGTGACTAAATGAATTATTCCTAATCTGATAAGGGAATCAATTATCCACTATTAATTTTTCATTATTAATTATCAATTATTAATTATCCTAATATCTCAACTCTTCAAATAATTCAGGAAGTATCTTCTTCATCTCATCAAAAGTGCGATTTTCTATCCCAGCAAAACTCCAGGTCCTGCCTCCATCATATGAAAAAGCAAAGGATTGTGTTGTCGACTGTGATTCCCCTTGTGCATTTATGAAAGTAAAGCTTTGCGTGAGTAATGCCTGGATAACATCCCCTTTAGTCTCGGTTTTGAATACATTAATGATTTTTCCTTCTTTTATTTCTATATCCTCATACAATGCTGTCATCAACTCAACCATCTTACTTTTACCTCCTATACTTTGATACAAAATAGGATGCATTAAATCTACGAATTGGTCAGATCTCTTATTGATAAGCGCACTACCCATCTTATCAAAATAAGTAAAAAGGTTTTCTTCAATCTCGATTTTGTCTAATCGTTTTTCATTCTTTATAGAGTTGTATATCATAAAAGTGGCCGCACCTGACAAGAGCAGAATCCCAATTAAGAATATCAATTGTTTGGTTCTAGTAAAATAGATACCAACGCTCGACACCAACAAACAAATAAAACTAAGAAATGAAATCACATAAAGTCCCGATTTCAAATTGACACCTGCACCAGCATAACTGGTTATTGGATTATCACTCGTGAAACTATATACATCCTCATAAAAGGCATATATCTTATACACCCCTAACAAGAAGATAATAGCAGCGAAAATGAAGCTAATGATGTTTATTATCTTCTTATTTTTTACACCTCCCTTATACCAGGAATACAAATTAACAAAGAATATTATTGAAAATAGAATTGATAAAAAAACCCCATCGCCATCGTATCCTTTTAATATCATCTCCAATCTTGGATACTCTATCCAGGGTAGAATAACTGAAAGTATTCCAAGAAAAGAAAGAAATAAAATTATATAATTGGTTTTTTTTTTGAATTCAAATAAGGTCATTGAAGGGATTTTTGTCAAAGGTAGAAGAATTATTTTATTTCCTATCAAATTGGTTTCCTTAGCTTTTTTTCATTTTGTTACAAATGTGATATTTTTTATTTTAAATGTATAAATCCAGTTATAATACACAACTTAGCTCAAAATAAATGCTACATTAGTGTATCCTAATAGATGTTTTTATTAGCAATATGTTAAACACAACCCCATGAAATCTAAACCGAGTATCACTTTACAGTGGTCTGCATCTTCATCTTTTCAATTTAATAAATATTATATCAATAAACTACATATTATTACTTTATGTAGTTTGTTGTTATTAATGAGTTCAAATTTGAAGGGTCAGTGTCCCGCTTTCGGTTCATATGGACCTTACTCAGCGGACGAATCAGTTAAAACTTTGACAACAACTCCTCTCATAACTTCTCCACATATATCAAATGCAATGTTCACAGGAACAGGGATTATTAATAGCTCTACTGGAATGTTTGATCCAGGATTAGCTACAGTTGGACCAAATACTATAACGCTCATGGCTGATACTTCTGGTATGAATTGCCCTGCAACTATGGTCGTTATTAACGTTTGTGACATTACACTGAATTGCCTACCTGACTTTTCCATTGATCTTGATTCGATGTGTAACGCTACAATAACAGAGGATATGTTATCTAGCATCATTTCAGTCAATCCACCTTGTTCCATAACATCATCTATAGTATCTCCCATGATGGTTGGTTTTGGTGACATTGGGAACACTATACCAGTTACCTTGACAGTAACGAGTAATTTAGGGCAAGTGAAGGAATGTGTAGTCATGGTAACAGTTAATCCTCCTCCTTGTCCATCAGCGGGAAATATACTTTTGACAATTGGCGGAATTATGAGTACTGCACAAATACCGGATACAATTTGTACTAATGCAGGTTTGTTGACACTTAATGCAAAGGCAGTTGATAACTTTGGCGCTGCCATTTGTATGGGAGAGGGTACATTTTCAAATACCAGCAATGGGGCATCTGTCCATGATTCAATTGATAATAAAGGATCTTTTGACCCGTTATTAGCTGGCCCTGGAATGCATATAATAAGTTTTGACTATATATGTCCTGGAAGTGGCCAGATGGTAGCGTCCAGTTTGACTGTTACAGTGGTTCCTACTCCAGTAGCAGAACTATTACCGGATACTACATTACAATGTTTACCAGATTCTGGAGCGATATATTTATCAACTTTTTTTGCTGATATTTCATCTCAAACCGGAAAATGGAAATATGTGAGTGGCCCACCAGGTTCCTCTTCATTTATAAATGATACGTCCAATTCAGTATTCTATAATTATGAAATGGATGGTTGTTATGAATTTAGTTTTATGGCAGCAGATACAAATGAATGTTTGTTTCCTATGATAGCCATGGATACTATTGCTGTTCATATTCAAACATCACCAGTTTTTGATTTTAAAATTTCAAGCTACGACCAATGCATGGGCAATGGTATCACTCAACAAGTTTCATTAGACATAACCAATGACACACCAGGAGAAGTAACCTCGGGTTATGTTATATTTGAAACGGCAAATCCTGCAGATTCTACTTATACTCCAATTACTGATGTTTCAGCACCAGTTCTTATAAATTCAATTGATAGTGGGACTACTGCCGATTATACGATTTGTGTTATTGGATTAAAAACGATGTCAGCATCCTGTGGTTTACCGCAAGATTCTATCTGTGAAACAAAAAAATGCATTGAATTTTCAGTCTATAACGACGGGTTCGATTGTAACTCAAGTTGCGAGGAGAATCCGGTAGATATTTGTGCTATAGAGGTAGATCCTCAATTGACATTATCCTGTAGTTTTTTCACACTTATGGTTCCTTTTGATTTGGTAGGTGCAAATATTACTCCTCGATCAAAGTTGATAGGATGCGAAGATACATCTGTAGTCGTAAGCTATAATATTATAATAGGTGGTTTCAATCCTACAGCAGGAGCTGGTGGAGCCACAATTGGTTCTCTTCCTGGAATAAGTATCATTTGTGATGTTTTGAATTTTTGTATTTGTATTGATTTAGGGTTTTTAGGAGACATTACATTTAGACCTTTCAAAAAACTTTATGATGCACTGGGATGTGGAGATACCATAGCTGAAGTTATTTTAAGACTTTTAGGGGCAATACTTGGTGGCGATGGAGGTGGAGCTATCGTAGTTGCGGATACTGACGGTGATGGAGCTTTTGATTTTGAAGTTGGCTCAGATCTTAGTGGTGATGATATTGATGTCCCTGTAAATATAGATGGAAATGGTGAGTTGACCGTTCGTATTGTTACTGCATGGCCAAATTCTCCCGCAGGAGTATGTGGAACAGCTACCACTCCAGGTCAGGATTTATTGACTCTTCTTCCTATTGGTGCCATACCTTTAGTAGGACCTCAAATAGTTGCATTACTCAATGCAGCAAGTTGCAATGTAGATCTTTCATGGTCAAATGAAAAAACTGTAGTTTATCAAGTTATCAATAGTGAAAAACCCGTATTTATTAATTGTCAAACTGATGGTTATACTTTTTCTGAAGATTTTTCTTGTGATACTGAAGCCAATTGGTCTATTCCTATAGCTGTTGATGGATGTTCTGGAAAGGTTTTACCATTTTTTGATGGAGTACCTCCATCAACAGGGGGTGTAAGAAAAATAAGCGGACCTGATCCCGGGGATGATTTACCTATTGGTCTGGATACTGTAATGTATGAAGCTATCTCATGTAATGGAAAAGCAGACACGTGCATTATTCCTATTATTATCGATGCAGGAGATCCTCAACTCATTGCTCCAGGAGATTTTACAGTTTGTACGGATATAGATCGATGTGATGCTATTGTATTGGGATTAGCACCGCTTCGAGGTATTGGTTGTAACACTGTGATCTCATATTATACTACAGGTGCTACAATAATTGGATTAGAAGCGAGTCAGATTATTGGTGAACCAAGTGGTTCAACATTCAAACTCGATACGACTACCATTTACTATAAGATGACTTGGCAAAATGCATTTGGTATTACGTTTATGGAATTTGATACGATGACTCTAATTGTAAATGATTGTCAATTCCCAGTAGCTGAATGTCATTCTGTAACAGCTCAATTAGATAATAACGGTTTTGTTACTGTGACAGCTCAACAAATTGATGCATTGAGTAGTGACAATTGTACACCCGCAGGAGATTTAAATTTAATGATATCAGATGGAGAGGGAATGTTCTTTCCTACATTGCAATATAATTGTGATTCAATCGGAATCAATTTTGTCACACTTCGAGTCACTGATGAAGCTGGAAATTCAAGCTATTGTCTTGCCACAGTAGATGTAGTTGATTTCTTTGATGGGTTTACGCTTACAATGGATCTTCCAGAACTTTGTTTAGAAGCCAATAATCCTGAGCAACTGAATTTTTCAAATTACTTGAAAATTACCCAACCTAATGGTACAATAATAACTTCTGATGAAGTATCAGACACATTAGGAGGAAACGTAGTAGGTCTATTTGGTATTACTTCTTTTATTCCTACAGATGGTATAGTGGGAGTTCAAATTGGGACTTCCGCAGCTGACCCAGCAGATATTGGGTATATAGATGAAGAGACTGGGCAATATACACCTGGTTCGAGTACTGGATACGTTACCATATCGTATGTTATGACTATTGTAGGTCCAGCCTCTCAAGATAATAATATTCTAAATAGATGCCATATCGTAGTTCATGAGACATTTGAATTGAATCAACCTTTGACTATGGGAGATCCTATGTGTGAATGTATTGGTGTAAATTCAAGGCAAGTTGATCTTGGTATTGTCGAAGGTGGATTAGAACCTTATAGATTAGTGTATTCTGGAGGTACTTTAGATCATAATAGTGATGGATTCCCGGATGATACACTCGGAATTTATACATATGATGTAGCAAACGGATACGATATTAATGATGGAGAACAAGACTTAGGACTAATGTGGTTGAATTTCACTTCTCCAATATGGCAGATTACTGTAATAGATGCCAGAGGTTGCGAAATTTCAAGATCTGGTTCATGTGATATTATTGACCTTACAGAAGGCCCTGAGATAGATTGTATGGGTACCAATGACTTTGATACTGAAGTATACATTTGTGAAAGACAATACAGTTGGTTGCATGCTATACCTACTGATAATTGTGCAGTCACTCAATACAGCTATAGAATTATCAACCCAGATGGTACCATAGCTGGTCCGTTTACACTTGATGCATTAATTGATGATGCGAATACAGGAGTTCCATTAGATGAATTGCTTGAAGCAGAATATGAATTCGAAAATGGGACATCGGTGGTTAGTTATTATGCTGAAGATGCCGTAGGTAATTTTACAACTTGTAGCTTCAACATAATAGTAGAAGATAATGATCCACCTTACTTTATCAATTGTCCATATCCAGATGTAATCGCTGCCACTGAAACGGATCATTGTGATGCGTTTGTCAATTTTGCTTTACCACTAGCTGAAGATAATTGTGTATTCCCTACTGTAACTCAAATAGATGATACAGGTTTTAAAACAGGAGATAGATTCCCCATAGGAACTACTATATTGACTTTCCAGGCATTAGATGCTGTTGGTAATAAGGCAATATGTCAAGTGAAAGTTATTGTCAATAACTATTGGGAAGTACCTACAATAACTTGTCCTGCTAATGTCACTCAGATTAATGATGACTGGCTTTGTGGAGCAGTGGTGAATAATATTGGCGCTCTCGCTGAAGAATTATGTACTGATGAATTGATTAAGACGTATCAAATAGTGCTAGATGACGAAGTAGTTTCCACAGGATTAGATGATGCTAGTGGAACATATTTTGAAGTAGGAACTTCAACTGTAACATATAGAGCACAAAATCAACCATTATTGTTGATTAGCGAAATCACTCAGGATGGTGATGCCCTAATAGGGGGTATGAATCCTCCTCTGATTGTCAATGAATTCCAATGCTTTAGTGATACATTATTTGCACTTGGAAATGGTGATACTGGCGAAGGGCTTGTATTTTATCCAGTAGATGAAATAATATATCACTATTCAGGAGCCACGGATGGAAATGAATATTTTGAAGAAATTTATTTCCCTGGCAAATGTGTACAACCCAACCATGTTGCAAGTGATACGCATGGACCAGATCCAGCAGATCAAATTATAGGAATGGTTTGGGATCCGATTGTGATGAAGTTTATTGCCATGGATATAAATGGTAACATATTTACTGTTTCTACCACTGGAGATTACTTACAGATCAGTACTTATGATCAAGCCTTCCCACTAGCGGGTTATGCTATTGTTGGTACATCCTACTATGGAGTAGACCAAGCGAGTAATAATCTTTATGAGTTTATTCCAGGTACGGGTACAACTGTTGGAGCTGCAATACCAATGACTTCATCAGGTGATGCCATAGCTACAGCAATCGATATAGTTACTGATCCATTGAGTGGAGATGTTTATATCATTTACAATACAGCGGCATCAGCTACAGCATATATAGGAACATTAAATGTAGCTACAGGAGCTATAGATGAATTGGGAGATACATTTATTGATTTTGCTGGTATTACAATTGACGAAACGGGTCAAGTATATGGAGTGAGTAGCAAAGCTGCTGGCTCAGATCTATTTACCATCAAATGTGCTATTCCAGGTGATGATTATATTGAAATTACAAATTTTGGTCCTGCTACATACGATATTAGCTGTCTGATTATTGACAGAACCTTATTATCAGGAGATATTGAAAGCTATACAGTACCAGCAGGTGTTGTACTGGCTCCAGGAGAAATTATGGTTTTACATTATGGTCCTGGTGTTGATAATCTAAATGCACCATCCTACTTCCTCAATTACTGTGAAGCAAGTGACCAACCTGCTAATGCAGCAATACCGTATAGTATTTACTACGGTAATAATATGATCGATGCTATGACCATGTTTACCGATGCTCAAGGAGGAATCATTCGAGAAGATCTTTTTGATACAAATACTCCAGCTGACTTTGTACTGGCTGAAGATTGTCTTTCTATTACCTTAGGAGAATATAATCCTATTTATCCTGATCCAATTGATAATGGTACATCCACTTCATTACAGACTGAGCCTGCAGGTGTCGCTGAATGTAGTTTCACTGTGACTATTGAAGATGGAGAAGCTCCAATGTGTATGGAGATTGATGATATGAATCTTTATACTGGACCAGCATTGAATGCTGTGGAAGGAGAATGTAATCAGTCTATCATTACTGTGCCTGAAGCTGATGAATGTATCCTTACAGAAATTAATGTATCCATTACTGGAAATATAGTAGGAGCAGAATATGTGACTGTGAGTTTGATCAGTCCTCAAAATGATACATTAGTATTATATGACAAATTGTGTGCTGGAGATGCTGCTGTGGATATCACATTCGACGATGAAAGTGAAAATTCCGCATCTGCTATTTGTGGTACTTGGACTGGAGACTTCAGACCTCAGACTGAAATGCTAATGAAGTTTTATACTTCAAAGCTAGCCGGAGATTGGATTCTTTTTGTGAATGTAGAAGAAGGAAATGGAGCGAGCTTTAATATCTCATCATGGACAATTGAGTCTACTTGTATGATGGATTGGGAAATGGATGATGTAGTCCTAGAAAATGACCCATCACTTTGCAGTGCTGAATTCACTTGGATACATCCTTATTTTGTTGACAACTGTACATTTGGAACGATCAGAGTAGATTATTTATCGGATGAGGATATTGACTTACCCACAGGCGGCATATTATTAGAAAATTTCAGAAAAGGTGGATATGAAGTGACTGAGACATTCTCAGTAGGAGTCACTACAGTTCAATATACACTTACAGATATTGCAGGCAATGTATCACAATGTAGCTTTACGGTAACAGTTCTGGATACTGAATTCCCTGTTCTTACATATTGTCCAAATGATATTTATGTGGGTCTGGAAGGTGGAGAATGCGAGGAAAGAGTTTTCTTTGATATAACGGCTACTGATAATTGTGGCATCGAATCTATTATAGGATTTCCTCCAAGTGGATCATATTTCCCAATTGGTATTAATCCGGTAGTTGTAGAAGTTACGGATGTCAATGGAAATGTGACTCTATGTGAGTTTAATATAATCGTATTAGAATACGTTCCTGAGTCTAATCAGCTTAATTGCAACAATGCTATTAACTTATCACTTGATGAAAATTGTGAAGCTGTCATATTAGCGGATCAGATCCTGGAAGGTAATGAATATGGCTGTTATGATGATTATTGCATCACTCTCACAACTGAGACAGGAATACCACATGACAATTATTTTGATGTAAATGATATCAATCAGACCTTTATCGTAACGATAATTGATTGTAATACAGACAGCACTAATTCTTGTTGGGGAACTGTGACTATCGAAGAGAAATTCACTCCAGAAATTCAATGTCCTATAGATGTCACGATTGCATGTAATCAAGATCCTGATAAACGAGATGAATTTGGAGTTTTATTGACAGGAGAGGCTTATTTGCTTAATTGTGAACCTGGTGCAGAAATCATATACGAGGACAATGCAATTGATTTTGGACAATGCGCTATTCCAAGAATGGAAATTCAAAGAATATGGATTGTTACGGATGCAGATGGGAATCAGGATGCTTGTACTCAATTGATCACTATTGATGCAATCAATCTTGACAGCATTGTATTCCCAGTTGATCTCGATCTTGAAAATGCATTGGAGTGCTTCGATGTCAATCTTGATCCTAGTTTGACTGACCCGGATAGTACTGGTCATCCTACTATCAATGGATATCTGGTTTCAGCTTCTGGCTCACTCTGCATGATAAGTATGAATATGGAAGATGATATTTTTGATATCTGTCCAGGAAGCTATGAGATATTGAGAACATGGAAAATAAGAAATATGTGTTTGCCTATTTCTCCAACGAATCCTATTCAACATACTCAAATCATCAAAGTATTGGATACTACTCCTCCTAAGATGGTAGACTGTCCTTCTGATATGATATTGAGTGTTGACCCATGGGGTTGTCAAGGTTCAAGCAACTTGCCTATTCCTCAAAATATCTATGACCAATGTAGCGATGTAGTATTTAGTGCAGCAGTATATGGTGGTGGAAGACTTGAGATTACAGGCACTCCACAAGATGAAAACTTACAAGTATTTGCATATAATTTGAGAATTGGAGATCATAGAATAGTATATCGTACCAAGGATGATTGTGGCAATACACGAGAATGCGAATTCAATATCCATGTTGTGGATAACACGCCTCCGACAGCAATAGCGATTCAAAATATAGTGCTGAGTATTACGAGTGCAGGAACTGGCGATGATGGAGTTGGTAAATTATATGTAGAATCACTTGACAATGGATCTTTCGATGGATGCGGACCCGTAAAACTAGAAATCAGAAGAGACACTGACTCATGTGATTTTAGAGGCAACAATACTTATAATGCCGATGGACATCCTCAAGATGGAAGTCCAAACCCAAACAGCCCAAATTATGATCCTGATGAAGGTGCATATGTAAAATTCTGTTGTGAAGATCTTTACAATACAGATTTAGATGTGAATGATGATGGAGTGAATGATGTGGGATATGTAAAAGTATGGTTGAGAGTATGGGATGATGGAGATAGAGATGGAATATTTGGCACTTCAGGTGACTCTTACAATGAAGCTTGGGCTTATGTAAAAGTAGAAGACAAATTAGCACCTGTTATTACATGTCCACCTGATATTACAATCACCTGTGCTGATGATACGGAAGACCTCAATGTTACAGGAGAAGCTATAGCCTATGGTACATGTGGATCTGCACCTATTGAGTTCAATGATATTATTACTAATCTGTCTACTTGTAAGGAAGGATTCATAAGAAGAAGATGGAGTATTGTTGGTAGAATGGATGTATTCTGTGATCAGACTATCACATTAGAAGCTATCGATGCTCAGGTTTCTGTAAGCTTTGCTCAAGTTGGAGACACAGAAGTAAGTGGATGCCCTGACCAAATATCACTAGGCGAACCGACGTGGATTGCGGGTCCTTGTGATGTCATGGGATATACCTTAGAGACTGATACTTTCTTCTTCGAGGATGGTGCTTGTTATAAAATGGTAAATGTCTACACTGTAATAAATTGGTGTGATTATGATCCAAACAATCCTTTCTGGGTAGAAACAGATGATTTTACCGATGGTCTAGTAAGACATACTCAAATCGTAAAAGTGACGGATGATACGAAACCAGTTTTAGATAATTGTGACGATCAAATGTTTGCAATCAATGATCACAGTGATATTGATGATGATGGAATCGTCTGCGAAGCTAAAATTGTATTGACTAATTCTGCAACAGACCCTGGCAGTACTCACTGTCCTACAGGATGGTTGAAATGGCAAGTGTTCGTGGATCTATGGAGCGATGGAACAGATGATTTAGAATTCAGCTCTTATTTACCTCCTTTTGATACTCAATTCAACGATACTAACGGAAATGGAATTCCTGATAGATATGTAGCACCTACATCTAACGGAGAAGAAATTTCTATTGCATTACCTGACATCGAAGGCAGTATGAGCAATCATAAAGTGAGATGGATAGTATCAGATGGATGTCAGAATGTAGCTTCTTGTGATTATGAATTTATGGTTGTAGACAAAAAAGCACCTACTCCGTATTGTTTAGATATTAGTACTGCAGTCATGGAGAATGATGGTACAGTCTCTATATGGGCTTCTGATTTCAATATCGGATCATTTGATAATTGTACAGCAGAAGTAAATTTGAGGTATACATTCTCAAATGTAGATCCTGCTGATGACCCTGCTTATGATGGTACAAGAATGTCTTCAAGTCGAACATTTGACTGTGATGACGTGGAGAATAGTCCAGTTGAGGTGAATATGTATGTGTGGGATGAAAAAGGCAATGCTGATTTCTGCATTGTATATCTTACGGTAATAGACAACAATGGAACATGTGGAGAAGGCTCTGTAATTGCTGGAAGGATAGCTACTGAAGAGGATTTGACTGTAGTTGGTGTAGGAGTAAGCTTGATGGCTAACCTACCCGAATATCCTAGAGTTTCACCAACTGATGAAAATGGAATTTACACATTCTTAGGAGTACCACACAATGCGGATTATGAGATTTCGAGCAGTCTTGATATTGATTACACGAATGGTGTGAGTACGATTGATTTGGTATATATACAAAGACATTTGCTAGGAATAGAAGAATTTACAAGTCCATATAAGGTGATTGCAGCTGATGTGAACGGAGATGAGAAGATCAAAGCTAGCGATCTGTTGATTTTAAGAAAATTGATCCTGGGTATTGTCGTTGATATTCCAAACAATGAAAGCTGGAGGTTCGTGGATAAAAATCAAGTGTTTGATAATATTTACTCGCCTTGGCCATTCGATGAAGAATTAGAGATCGACGTTTTAGAAGCTGATAAATTAGATAATGATTATGTTGCGATTAAAGTTGGAGATGTAAATGGAAACGCTGTGACAAATCTCAAGAATGGATCAATATCCACTACTAGAGATTTACGGTCTATCAAATTTAATCTAGATGAGGCTTATGTACAAAAAGGTCAGACCGTAGATTTAACATTCGAGGCTGGTGAAAATATTCAATTGAATGGATATCAATTTAGTATTGAATTGGACGGTCTTGTGTTCGAAGATATTTCTGGACACTCGATATCTCTGGGCATTGAAAACGTTGGCCTGATCAGCGAAGATTTGATGACTATGAGTTATCATGTGGCAGATATCCTCAATCTATTCAAAGGATCAGACTTGTTCAGCATTAAGTTTGTCGCCGATAAATCTGGTAGATTAAGTGACATGATACAAATATCAAGTAAGCTGACCAGCAATGAAGCTTACGTCACTAAAGACCTCTCGCTAAGAGAAGTTGAATTGATATTTGAAAATGAAATGGCAATTCCATTGGCAAACAAACTCTATCAAAACGAGCCAAATCCATTTAGGAAACTGACTTCTATCGGCTTTGATTTGACAGTAAATTCGGATGTAACATTGACAATAATGTCTGCTACAGGATCAGTAGTGACTTCCATCAATTTAGAAGGAAAAGAAGGACACAATACATACGAACTGGATGCGAATCTGATCGGAATGAATGGACTTTACTACTACAAATTAGAAAGCGAAGGATTTATGGATACTAAGAAAATGATCTTAGTGAAATAGAAAAATAATTTTTAATGGCAAATAAGAGATCATTCATATCATATTTGGATGATCTCTTTTTAATTAGTGGATAAATGATAATGAATAATTGATAATTGATAATGAATAATTGATAATGGAAAATGGAAAATGGAAAATGGAAAATTCGTAATTCACAATTCGTAATTCGTAATTATTTTCTTTAATTGTAACAATTTACGCTTGGAAGCAAATTATATTATTTAGATGTTAACCCATTGAATTCAAAGGATGAAATCAAAATTAGTAACTCTATTTATCCTATATTATGAAATTATTATCTACTCTACTCATCTCAATTATCGTTCTTTCATCTTGCCATGAAAATGAAGAATTTGATCTCATAATAATAAATGCAAATGTATTAGATGTCAACCTCGGAAAACAGAAAGAAGGTCAAACGATATGTATCAAAAATGGCACCTTTTCAAAGATCCTATCTAATGTACAACACTTGAAAAGTAAAAATGTGATTGATGCAGAAGGTAAATTAGTCACACCTACTTTTATTGATACTCACATCCACCCTATTTCAGAATTTTCTGATGGCAATTACGACTTAGTACCCGATACCATCCCTTCTGATTCTATAGCATATTATCGAGAGAATTTAACTGATGGCTATTTACCAGATGGGACTACCACTGTGTTAATGATGGGACATCCCGATAGCTGGACCGACGAATTTTTGAATTGGTCAAAAAATCCAAATCCTAATCATGTGGATGTCTATACTTGTGGAGGTGCATTGGCAACCGAAGATGATAATACTTACAAAGGCCATCTTAGAGTGTCGAACCCGATTGCAGCAAAAAAGCAAATCATTGAATACCATAAAAAAGGCATTCAACATTTAAAACTCTATTGGAGGTTGAAAGAGCCAGAATTCAAATCGATTCGGGAGACTGCCGATAGTTTGAATATGAAGATGTATGCTCATTCTGGAGGATTCTTTGACCCTACACAATTAACTGTCTACCAAGCCATGGAAATGGGAATCAGAAACTTTGAGCATATAGCAATTCTGCCTTGCAGTGTCTTTGATAATAAGGATTGGGAAATCATTCATGAGCAATATCAGGAACATTTTGGAGCGGTCAAAGGAGAAGGTTTACATCTTTCGCTCCTCTATATTTTAGAGACTTTCAAACATGCAAATGAATATAAAAGAGACTCATTAATCCACTTGATAGATAAGATGGCAGAGAATCAATGCAATATTTCGACGACGATTGGATGGGTATATAAAACATATCACGATACATTCTTTGCAAAAGCCAAAATATCAAATCTAAGCCACGAACAATATCAAAGATGCCATGAAAACTTCAAGATATTAATGGACTATCTGAATATGATTCACAAAAAAGGAATTCCTATAAGAATAGGGTCAGACACAAATCCCGGAGGGAAAATTGTTTTGCTCGAAATAAAGTTGATGGCTCAATACGGCATGGGTATGGAACATGCCTTAAAAATAGGAACAATCAATGGTGCAGAAGCGATGGGCATATCCGATAATACTGGGTCAATAGAAAAAGGTAAAGAAGCGAATTTTATAATCTGGGATAAAAGTCCGTTTGTAGATGAAAATAATTTACTAGGAGCAAAGGATATTTTTAAGAATGGGAAATTAATTAATAGTTGAAAATTGACAATTGAGATGTTTGCTTATAAATCGCTATGTATCTCCATGAATTCTCAGCGTATCTCCTTGTAATCAAAAAATAAACAAGCTAACACCAGCCTACTAATACTTTATAAATACGAATATTTAACTATATTTGAAATAGTACACCGAAATGGTGATAACTTCAAAACTCCAAACCAAACCCCAATGTCTGACCCAACAACATCTGTCACAACTACGACTAGTACTCCTGAAACTATTATTCCTGTAGGATTTAATTCAAACATACTCAAAAAAGATAACGGATTGATGTTGAATTATGCTATCAGTAGTGGCAAGGAATTACCCAACACCTTAGTATTCGGTGCCAAGGTCGATGATACCGTTTTGATCAGTAATTACAATAGTCTGAGGAAGGTGATTGCGCCCGCTACGGTAGAATCTATTAAATATATCAATTCACAGATGATTTCAAAAGGTGAAACTAAAAAATGGTATCAAATCCCAATATTCACCAAATGTGTGGTCATTGCTGGGCTAGCTCTTATTTCATTAATATTAGTAAGCCTGTCAAATAATGTCAATGAATTAAATCAATCTAAAGGACTATTGAATTCATCTGGAATAGTATTGCTTTACAATTTGATTTTCATATGTGCTGCGTCACTATTGGGTGTAATGTTTTATCTATTGAAGACCTTCGGAGACAGCATACGCAATTATACTTTGGTCCCGGCAAATGCTATAGAGTTAAATGCTTCAATTTTGATCGGTATCATCTCAGGGTTTGTCATCTCAGAATTATTCTCCTATGCATTCACCAGTATTGGTAATAATAATGTAGAAATTCATAAAATGACATTAGCACTTCTAGGCGGATTTTCTGCTGATGCTATCTTTTCTACTCTACAGGGAATCGTCAATAAATTCAAAAAACTCATTACTACATAATATTTTTTTCTATTAGCTCAAGACATTTTTTTAATAACTAATAAACAGAAAATGTGGTATATAGGTTTTCATGGAGGCTCTTCAGGAGTCAATAATATTCAGGTTTATCATGATAGTGGCAAGCCTCATTCTAATCCTAATCTTCTTCCTACAGATGGTAGTAATCCCTTGCTAAGTGAACTTAGGGCTTTTTATATTGTCGGAGACCTAATGTATGTTGTCAATGGGTATAAAAAATATAGTCAAGTACTTACTTATAAATCTAATGGACAAGGTAATTATGTTTTTAATCAAGTATTTGCATCAAGGGATACAATTAATGCTATTTTCCATCCATATGATATTACATTTGATGAAAGGGGAAACTGCTATATTTCGAGCCAAAATTCTAATGTAGTCACTGGGGTAAAAGGTCCAAATCAGCCTATGGATGTTGCACCTTTCCTTTTGAATAATTTTCCAACTTCAGATATATTTTTACCAGGAACACGTGTAGCTTCTTCTCATGGTGAATTACCTAAGAATCAATCACCATACCCGCCAAATGTAGCAACCCCTCAAGGTCTGGATGTAAATTTCACAAATAGTTCTGACACAAAAATTGCTCATTCTGTTCGGGGTATTCTTTATTACCCTGATTACCTATTTGTTTCGGATGAACCTGCAAATTCTGTCAAGATTTATTTTATTCAAAGTGGTGAACTCTATGGTGAAATTAAAGGTGATAATTTGGTATCTCCTGTTCAATTATTGCTGAACGGAGAAATTCTATATATAGGTAGTAGTGGGAATGCAAGTGTAGTTTCTATAGATCTCTCAAATGGAGTTTCAAAAGGAGTCAATCCTCCTACAACATTTATAGATGGCCATGCAAAACATGTCTCAGGAATAGCTTTTGACGCTGATGGAAATTTCTATATTGCAGAAAGAAAAGCACAAAAGATCAAGATGTTTCCAGCAGATGGAAGAGGCAAAGGAGAGACATTTATTAAAGACCTACCAGACAATCCAGAATTCATAATGTATGTACCGAAAGAAAGTTAATTATACAAAGCCGTCTATTAACAGTATAATAACTGAAGTTTCGCATCAGTAAATTATTTTGTCGAAGACACTAATCTAAAAAGAGCAGAGCCATGCCGCTAAACTGTGGGGGACTGACTGAACTCGAAGAGTGGCGACGATAGTCGCCGAAGGAGGGAACGCGTAAGCGGTGGGCTGCCAACCCATCCTGCAATGCAGGTTTCTTCATTTATATCTACCCACCCCTTTCGGGTTTCCTCCTTTATTGAGCTGTTGCTCAATACTTTGGCTTCACCAAAGACCAGTCAGTCCCGCTTCAAACTATCTACGATAGATCATTCAGTCACATTAGCAGCAGAGCCTTTTTAGCGGCTTGATTCTTTTGTTTCGTTTTCTCATCAAGGAGAGGAATGACCGATCATCGCAGATGTAGCACCGATAGGTGATAAGGGAATGAATGCGTTAGCGTTGGGTAAGCAAAGCCAGTCGCGGCGAGCGACAATATTTGTTGAAAGTATAAACTTCATTATTAAGTAGAATTAATTAATGTGTAAATAATTGATTATCTATAAAGTAAGAAGTTTTAAATGAACTACCTCGATGCAAGCATACGAGGTATCAAAAGGTGCATTTCACAATGACGTTTTATTAAAATTGATAATCTATATTTCAACCAAATCTTCGCCTCGCCGGCTGGGCCTTCTATTTTTTCTTGATGAGTCCGGTCTAAAAAGGTTAACATTCGTAATTTACGAGAATTCGCCAGTAAATTAAATTTTACAATAGT
>Ga0256847_1000051_pt1 | contig 77874 bp, 66 predicted proteins | sample TeddybearmetaG_FD_189099 | JGI IMG/M metagenome (GOLD analysis project Ga0256847, IMG submission 189099) | Hydrothermal vent microbial communities from East Pacific Rise, Pacific Ocean - Teddybear | ecosystem: Environmental > Aquatic > Marine > Hydrothermal vents | place: Pacific Ocean: East... | reverse complement strand
TTCTATCTCATCCAAAAGTTGGCTAAACTGTTTTAGTAATTTAGCTCTGTCCATTTTAGATATGTTGGTGGTTGATTCCAAATATAATGCTTTTTTTCAATATGCGAAAAATTGGGATACACCCTATGTTCCTGATGGTAGGTCATTAAATATACTTGCACCTTGCCAATTTGCACCGGCATCGATACTATACTCTAAACCTAACTCGCTATTGGTAACTTCAAGAATACCATCTGATAAATCACAATCTGTAGGTAAAGTGATCAGAAATTCAGATGCTATCAAACTTTCCTCTTCGGCTACTATAGTGACATCTTCCTCAACAAAGCATTGTATTCTATCAGCATCTCTTACTATTACTGTATATTCTCCAGCTGATACACCATTGATCAAACCAGCATTTTGCCATGTCACTCCCCCATCAAAGCTATACTCCAAATTATCACCAGCAGCATCGACCTCGATTATCCCTATACCAACATCACAAACTGTTGGATGTTGGACCATTACCTCAATAATCTCAGGCATATTAGGCGCAGCTAAGACAGCAAAAGATTCTACAATACAATCTTCTCCAACTGTGGATTGAACAATAATTTCGTAGTCTCCTGAAGGCAAATTATCGAACAAGTTCTGTGACGACCATGTCGCTCCGTTATCAATAGAATATTCTAAATATTCTCCAGTAGCTATGATCTCAATCTGGCCGTCATCAGCATTGCAATCTGAAATATCTTGAGTATTGACCATGAGTACCTCGGTCTGTATGATGTCTTCTATGATAGCATCTGCGTCTATTATACAGTCACTCATTGTTTCTTTGATGCTAATTACATATTGGCCTGGTGGCAAATCGTTAAACTCATTAGAAGCCTGCCATGTATTCCCACCATCAATGCTGTACTCCAAATCATTGCCTGAAGCATCTACTATTATACTTCCATCAAAAGAGATACAACTATTGATATCACTACTTGACAATTCATTTAATACTGGTCCGTCTGCAGTATTCAAGAAAGCTTCACGCTCAAGAATACAATCAGAAAGTACGGTAGATCTAATAAGTACCATATAGCCTCCGGAGCTAAGCCCACTAAAACCTGTAGCATCTTGCCAAGTAGTACCTCCATCAATACTGTATTCCAAATTTGCTATCTGTCCACTATCAATTAATATACTCCCATCTTCCACCATACATCCACTAGGATCGATAATAGAAATATCAATGGCATACGGGGCAATAATGGTTACAGCATGGCTAGAACTTTCTGCACAGTAGGCTTCTGAAGGAGTAAAAGTGCTTGTAATCATCTCGCCTAAATTTGCTTGAACATCGATTATTGAAGGCTCCCAAGACCCTTCAATTCCATTTAATGAATTTGTAGGTAATGACAAATCTGAGTCCATCCAACATACCTTATCTGGCAAGTCAAAATCAGGTGTCATAGCCTCTATGATATCAAATATGATCTCTATCGATTCTACGCAAGTATCGGTAGACTCTCCAACAAAAGACAGAGTAATCTCTCCACCTCCGACAGTCATTGGATCTATTGATGGGAATGACCAGCTGCCTGAGATACCGTTGTCAGAAACTGTCGGTAAAGTAAATGCGGAATCAAGGGTGCAATATGATGTTTCTAGAATAAAGGTTGGCGTTAAAGGTTCGACTATTGAGATTTCCCAAGTGAATGCTTCTGTGCAGTTATCAGAAGGTGTAAAAGTAGATTGTACAGTTCCTGTAGCATTACTTGGCTCTATCGAAGGTATAGTCCAAGATCCTGTCAATCCTTGATTATCAGCTAATGGAAAGGTGAACATTTCATCAGAAGGGCATAGCTCTTCAGGTAGTGTAAATTCAGGTGTTGCAGGTATAAGGAACTGAATAGTGAATAAAACTTCATCAATACAATCAGATTGACCGTCTATCGGAGTCCAAACTAAATTTATGCTGTCACTTGAGATAGAACTTGGGTCTATTATTGGAATATCCCAAGTTCCAATATATCCCTCTTCGGACGCAGTATTGAGTTCAAGCAAATCATCATTTTTGCACAATGATTGTGGATGATTAAAAGTCAATTCTAAACTTGAAGATACCTCAAATGTATAATAAAATAAAGAAGCACAATCCTCCGTATCCGGTGTAAATGTATTAGAAAATGACTCTGCCCCACTAGATGGATCGAAGGTAGGATAATCCCAATATCCTACGACTCCGTTTTGGTCTAAAGTAGGAAAAACAATCTCATCAGCATCAGCATCAGAACATATTAAAGTTGGCAAATCGAATACGGGTACAATTCCTGAAGATATGTCAATGGTTAATATCGTAAGCGAATTACAACTTGCTTCCTCTGGCGTAAAAATGATTTCATGCTGTCCATCAGCTGTATTATCTAGATTGAATTCTGGCGGACTCCATGATCCATTTATCAATTCTAAAGAAGTACTAGGAAAATAAATATTGTCTTGATCTGACCTGCAATATTCTAATGGAAAATCAAATGTCTGTGAAGTCGGTTCTGATACTTCTACATTTATAAGAATACTGCCTTCGCAACCATTTGAATCTAGGATTTCTACTGTTATCTCGCCTGACTCAATTAATGAATAAGTAAGCTGATTCGCAGATCCTATTAAATCTGTGCTATTCCAATACCAAGACACGGATGCAAAAGGAGGCGATCCCCCTTGTACAATATCAGCAACATCTAGTTCTAGCAAATGAGGCAAACATTCATCTACCATAATATTATTTGATGTAAAATCTGGGTAAACGGTAAAAGTTAATTCTACTGGCTCAATGCTACAACTATTGGCAAGAGGATTTACTGTAATTATTAAAATAACCACTTGAGGCACTGTTAAGGAATTGACCAAAATGTCATTAATTGTAGCCGAGGATACACCTAAAAAATTGTATCCAGTCACCCCTGAAATAAATGGCGAACTATTTGGTGAAACCTCAACCTCAATATTCACTAGTTCTCCATTTGGCACATCTATTAAAATATTAGCAGCAGAATGGCTACAAATGTCTTCTGCTGTTATTGTTGATTCTACTACGCCTCCACTTGGAGTAGTCGTAATCTCCAAATCAAAACTACCAGCATCAACAGTACTACTTCCAATTTCTATGAGAATGGGATAATCAATACATAACAAATTAATATTACCAGTACAATCATTATTACCCCAATCAGCCGGAGAGCAACTTTCAAAAACTCCAATTGCTGGAGAAATGATCCCAGTGGAGATGACATTAATAAAAACATCTTGGAGTTCATCGCCTGGATCATATTCAAACCATACTGTGGCGTCATATTGGCCATCGCATCCTATAATTCCAGATTCGGCTGCCCCTCCGAGCCAGGATGCACATAAATTAGATAATCCTTCATTAATCCCTTCAAATACTGGTTCAGCAAAGACGCAATAATCATTCTCAACATCTCCATAATCAGCGGTTTCTAACATATACACATTAAAATGACCAATATTCTCTGATTCAGATCCATGTGCTATATATAAAGTAGTTTCTGGCGGAATATCTTGTAAAGTAATTGTCTCCCCATCCATACCATTGCAAACATATCCTATTCCATTAACATCATAATCTGAGGCCAGTGTAGCACAATCATCTAAAAATACACTAATACTTACTTGTGGAGCAGAAGGATGATTAACTCCTGTATATTCGCTCACTTTAAGAAATAATTCTGCTTCATTGCAACCAGAAGTATATTCATACCATCTAACATGGTCATTTTCGCAAGGCACTATACTACTGGGCAGCGAACAATCAGTGAAACTTCCAAAATTATAAGGATTAGCAGAACCAAAATTTAAATCAGTAGCACTACTTCCGCATGATGTGACAGAAACGGGTTGGGTAGACAATCCAAACCCATTAGTTGACAAGATGTAATATGTTGTAGCTGGCTCAATATCGAAAAAGAATGGGCCTACTGAACAATCTACATAATCCAAGGCACCACAATCAGAAACTGTTTTAAATATTTCAACATTAGCACCACCCAAATTAAATAATAAGGTGGTAAAAAGTATAGGGTTGGGAGTCGTGAAAGTGTACCATTGCCCTGGGGTGGAGCTATTTATACAATTCCCTGTAGCTTCTGAATCAGGAGTGGCTTCAGGACTTGCAGCAAAATAAGTATTAAAACTGCAGCCGATAATACCTAGTTCTGTAGCTCCAGTACATAAATCATTATCAGGAGGGGGCGTAGCTGGATATATCAAGCCTGATTCTAACTCACAATTAAGCACCGGCCCAATAAAAACATCAGCATTATTAAATGGATTTATTTCTTGGTTAGAATTGAATGGATCATTTTCCAGACAGAAATCAGTTTTGAATTTAGGACCGATTTTAGCTATTGAAAAATAGGAATCCAAACAGATAATAAATAGTACTATTAAAACTATCTTTTGCTTCATAGCTGTGACTTAATAGATTAAGGGTGGCTATAAATATAAGTTTTTTTATTAAGACAGATAGAATGAAAAATCTTCTAAACTGAAAAACTGTCCAACGAAAGATTTGTCAACAATGCTCCTTAAGTCGTAGTAAATAATAAACGCAAAAAAATGGTAGATGGCGCAGCTAGGATTAAAATATTGAAGAAGGAGATTGAGAAATTGAAAGGGATGTAGAGATTGGAATAAATTTAGGAATATATCAAAACAGCTTGATTTTAGAAATCAAGCTGTTTTTTTGGTGAAATTTAGTCAAATGTTCCTCCTTTCCGATCCAACGTTGTTCTCAAAGCAATTGAAATACAAGAGATTAGCGAAATCGAAAAAACAATCCTGACGAGAATACCAAAAGAGTTCTCGCCAGGATGTGATTTATAAATCGCACGGATAAATTCGTTAAGAACTCAGAGTCCTTTACCTCGTTTGATTGTATGATCAAGAGGAAATATTCTGATTATTCTTAGAAATTATAGAAGCTCATTTTTGTATTCCATTTTCATAAAGCGGAACATACTTTACTCAATAGCTTACCCACAAAGTTGATACTAGTGAATAATCCACATAAGTTCTTAAAGTAGACCGAAGAGCATTCCAGTTATCTCCGCCAAACGCTTTTAAAAGCCCTTCCATAATTACTTCATTCATCGCTAAATTGACAGACATGTGATCGTTCCAAATATTCGTCCATGCATCTCTGAGTGCATCATCAGTCATCTCAGCACTATAAATATTATTAAAGGCCTCATAAATGGTATCTGCACGACCTTCATAATCTGTCACATTTTGATAATAGGTGTTAGTGTTACCATAATAGTACATTTTGCCATCTTTAAGGAAAACATGGTTAGCCTTTGTATCCATGTCATCGTCGCCATTGAATAGTATAGACCATCCAGAATTGTTGTTGTATGAATTGTCTGCGTGAAAAGTAGATTGATAAGCATCACCTGCCATGAACGCCCAACCTGAAGATCCCAGCCCCATCTCAGAAGCTATTGATCTAATTTGGCCAGGAGTGCATTTGACTGCCCAAGCCATGGCTTCCAAGGTGTCACCAGCGGCCAATTGTTGGAGGTCTTTTTTCTGGATCTTACCATCTTCAGATTCTGCCTGAGCTATATCAACATCCAATTGGATAGAGTCCATGACAGCGCTCTTAATAGCCGAAAGGCTTTCGCCTTCTGAAGCAATGAAAATGCCTATATCGGCAGCAACTTTAATCGAATCAATTAGCACTTTGAAGTAGTCTTTGAAGTTGACAACCCAGTCGGCGGGTGCATAAACGCTGCCTCCTCCACCTTTCGGATTTGGGTCAACATGAATGTGCCAGCATTCTGTTCGTCCGTCATGAATGATACCGCCACATCCTGCGTGACATACAGCAAACCAATTTTCAGTTTCATCGCAATTTCTACAGTGGAATTCCCAAGCCATAATATTTAGTTTTTTGAGGTCTAACCACATAATGATTTTGTAATTAACCCCGGGTTAATGAATATAATAAATGTTAAATTTTAATTTTGAATAGATAAAGTATATACAATACTTAAGTAGTTATTTTCCTTTAATTTTTTCCTCCTTTTACATAAGATGCTGCTTCTTTAATATGTTGTAAATCTATGCCAGGGGTAGGTATACAAATGGAACAAGGAGGTGTACAAATGGAACAAAATGAAAAAAAAGGAGGTTTCACCTTGTAAACATGACCAATAAATGAGGTTTTAGGCCAGATAACTAGAAGGATTTTTCCCAAAACGCTTTTTAAATTGTCTGGAAAAGTATTTAATGTTTCTAAATCCCACTTCCAATGCAATTGCTTTTATGGAAGTACCTTCTTCTAATTCTAATAATATTCGCGCCTGATTCAAGCGAAACTCTTGCAAATACTGGGTAGCTGTAAGCCCAGTGAGCAATTTTACTCTTCTTGTGAGATGTTGTCGTGATATATACATTTCAGACGCTAAAAATTCGACATTAAAATTGAAGTGCTTATGTTTTTTAGCAAGCATGGTTTCAAGTTGTTCTAGCCACTCTTCATCGAATTTGCTTAATTGCGCCTTTGGCATCTTAGTCAATTCAATCGAATCAATAGGTGTAATTTCTATACCCATTGTTTCGTTTTCCTCCAACTCGGTAAAGTTTATGTCATTTTGCCATCTACTTCGATTCAGTTTGTTGTGCAACAAATTTTGTATCCTTACTATTAGTTCATCTTCATCAAATGGCTTCAACATATAATCATCGATTCCCAAACGAAGGGCTTTAAGCTTATCTTCTTGAGCAGAACGAGCGGTCAACATAATAACAGGAAGTTGTCGAAACTTGTCATTTGATTTTACTTTTTCTAACAACTGATAGCCATCCATTACCGGCATCATTATATCTGATATCATTAATTGGAAGTCGAATTCGCTATCTTCCAGGATATCTAAAGCTTCCTGACCGTTTGATGCCAATTGAATATTAAATCTTTCCTGTAGTATTATTTGAATATAATCTCTAAGACTCTTATTGTCTTCTACAACCAATATATAAGGCAGACCATCAGATGACTTGGTTTGAATCTCTATTTCCCTTTTGACTATTTCAGCCTCGGGACCTAGAATTATCTCAGCAACATCCATTACTTCTTTTTTAGGGATCTTAAAATAAAATTGACTTCCTTTGTTCAATTCTGAAATTGCCCAAATACTACCCTCCATTAACTTAATATATTCATTACAAAGAGATAAACCAATTCCTGTACCTCCTTGTACCGGAGCATTATTTTTTTTAGATTGAAAATATCGATCAAATATAAATGGAAGGTCTTCTGAATCAATTCCGTTACCCGTATCCATGATTTGCATCTGGATAAAATCACCCAAGTCTTTTATCACAATTCTAATTTCACCTCCTCGATTTGTGTGCTTGAAAGCATTAAAAAGAAGATTATTTATGACTTTTTCCAATTTTCGATAATCCAATAACAATTGCAAATCAAATTCTGGTTTATATTCCAATTCCAATAGTATTCCTTCTAGATGTGCATGGGATTCAAATGAAGCCAGTAAACGCTGTATTAATGGATATAACGTGGTAGATTCTTCATGTAGTTTTAACTGACCAGCGTCTATTTTTGAAAGATCCATTATCTCTTTCACAAGTAATAACAGGCGATCGGTACTCTTACTGGCCAAAGTAGCAAAGGCCTTATTTTTTGAATTAAGTTGGTCACTTTTCAACATTGAATTAATTGGCCCTTTCATTAATGTCAGAGGCGTTCTTAATTCATGTGAAACGTTGGCAAAGAATCTGGACTTTGCCTTATCCAGGCTGCGAAGCTCTTCTGTTTGTTGTCCTATAACTAATGTGCGATCTTTTACTAATGACTCTAATTGAAGTTGACGTTTCTTTAATTGACCTGTTCTATATTTATATATAAATAATATCAACCCCAGAACCCCCATAATATTTAGTATAAGGAACCATGAATGTAAATAAAATGGTTTGATAACAAATATTGGAATATCAAGTTCGTTTCTAGAGAATTGACCATTTCCAGCCTGTGCCTTTATTCTAAGTCGAAACTCTCCATATGGTAATCCACTTATTCGTAGACGATTTGTTTTAATTTGACTCCAAGTCTTATCTTGTCCTTCTATTTTATAGGCATAGGAATTATATTCTGTGTCTTCATAATTCAATAACGAAAATTGTAGCGTAAAAAAATTATCCCCAGGTTGCTGCATTATTTCATTTAAGGATATTAGTTCTTTTGTGCGATCAATAAGTGAATCTCTTTTAGAATCAAATTGTAAAAACTCCGTTATTCTGAATGGAGCATTTAAAGTATCATGCTGTGCAATTTCATCAGGTAGAAAAGCAGTAACTCCATTTAGACCTCCAAAATATAAGGTGCCATCTTCTGACTGATAATGAGATGCTCGATTAAACTCATGGTGACTGATTCCATCTCTTTCAAGGTACGAAGTTGAATAGCCCGTATTTTTGTTATAGCGGATCAATCCATAATCACTGGGTAACCAAAGATTTTTCTGGTCGTCTCCATACACCGCATAAAGCACATTACTTGCTAATCCGTCAGCAATTGTATATTGTTTCCAATCAATGTTCCCTAGAGAATGAAGTTGCCATTTGATAAGACCACCACCGCCTGTTGCCATCCAAATTGTTTTTTCATTATCCTGATAAAAATCATAAATGATATCAAAAGGTAAATGATCATCTCCAATCCCTCCTGTCCAATATCGATTTGTTATTCCATCAGCGTGATTCATATTATAAACTCCAGATGAAGTAGCTAAAAGGATATTTTGTTCATCTATCTCAAGAAAGTCGTATAATATGACTGATTTATCTGGCTCAAAACCGTTCCAATTATTATAATAATATACAGAATCACAACCAGGCTCTAACCACCCTAACAATCCCCCGTTCAGACCTGCCCATATTTTTTTTCTACTATCCTGGAATAATGCCCAAAATACTGGAGATGTATTCCCTTCAACATAAATGTTTTTGTAGGATCGCTCAACAAGATCATGCTCTACCAAATGTATCGCTCCCGTTAACAACTTGTTATTATCTATAGAAATTATGGGAATAAATGATTCATAATAATGAATCTTGCCCTCTGATAATAGTTGTATTACAGGTAATCTGGAGACTTTTGACGTGCTCAATTGAATATTATACACACCAGAATCCTGAGTATTCACTCTCAGGTTGTTATCTATTTCGATGATACCTCTGCAACTTTTGAAGTGATCGATCTGATGGTTGTTGCTTACATCAGACAGATACTTTTGAAATGAATTTTTTCGAAGGGCAACTCTATATATTCCGTTTGCAGTTGTGATCCAAGCAATACCATTAAGATCAAATGTAATATTCCAGATTTCACTTTTAATCAATTCTGGATGATCTTTTTCAAAGTCAAACAAAATTCCTTTTTCTGGATGAAAAGCAAAAAGTTTATCTTGATCCTTGTACCAAAAAATCTCATTTGCCGGATTGTAATATATGGCTGACCTCCAATCATTACGGTACCATCCTTTTTTAATAGGAACTCCAGAAAGATCAATTTTATTTATTGCTCCAGTAATAGTAAATTGATAAAGTATTATTGGAGCCATGTCTGAATCTTCCATCCAATATCCATATTCACCACCCTGCATCGCAATTAACCATTCCCCATTAATCTCATCCAATATTATTCCATTTGAATTGACCTTGAAAAACGCATCATCTGATTTTTTATCCACAGCAGATATCCACACATTATTATTTGAAGTTTGGATCAATGGAGAGATTGGAAATTTTGATTTAAAAGGGCTTATTTCAAATCCAATACCTGGAATATATTTGAACAAATTTCCATCTTTTGTTCCTATCCAAATAGTCCCATTGTCTTTAGATATGGCACGGTTGATTTTGCTAAAATCTATTGGCAAATTAGAACCAAATCGTTCTTCGGGGCTTTTTACTTCTCCAGTAAGTGTGTTTAGTAGAGTTAAATGAATAGCATCGTGTGTGTAATAAGAAGGTGTATAAGTAAACAACCATAACCAGCCTTCTCCGTCTTCAAGAATCTGGTGAATCTCATTACTTGCCAATCCATCCTTCTCCTTAGTGAACCATTTGAATTGATACCCGTCGAAACGATTAATACCATTCTTCGTTCCTATCCACAAAAAACCTTGAGCATCAGTGTGAATACAATATGTTTCCCGATGAGATAGTCCATCTTTTACGCCAAAGTGCAGAATATGCGGAATATACTGTTGTCCATCTACCTGAGTAAAGTTATTGAAGATCAAAAAATAAATAGCTAACACCTTTATGTAATATGTCACTAAAAAATATTTTATGTTTTAACATCTGCAAGTAACAAGCTTCGCAATATAGCTATCATTTACTTGTTAAAGAATTATGAAATTATCATAATGATAATCTTTGTTTTTTTATGTGTAAATATTATGAATTTATATCTTGCTCTTATCCCACTCTCTCATACCATAAATGATTGAAATGAATTATTTGGTCAATCATTCCAACATTTCCGCATCCAGTTATTTAGCTGTGACGAGGCGTGCTCTGACATACAAGGACAGGTTAAACGATCATAAGACTAAGCCCAAAGCTACAGATTCAATGACAGTTTGTCTTTGAGTCTGTAGCTTTTAGGCTGTAATAACTTACCAAAATCAAGAATTTACACGAGTGTCACTACATTACAAGTAATATGAGGAAAAGTGACCTTAATAGTTTCAGTGTTAGTACTTGACGACAAAGTCAAATCCATTCCGATATTTTGAGAATACATCAATGCCTTATTTGGTCCATTCGGATTCAAAAGCCACATATCCATCTCATAAGAAACGACCTTGGCATGCTTGCTTTCAAACTGAATATTAGTGATATTATTTGACGAAACTTTAAAATGGATGTACTCTGATGTGGGAAAAGCCTTTAAATAATCCACCAATTTGATGTTGGGGTTGATGTCCGAATTGGTTTCAATTCCATTTACAGGTACTGGAGCCCCATATAGATCGGCACCATAAGGTACACCTTGATACACAGGTATAGTATTCACCTGAGGAATTGTTGGTGCTCCTTGTGTTGTAGGAAGACTTGGTGCACCAGGGTTATTTGGAGATAGAACTTTATCTTCAGGTGGGTATGGTGGAAATACAGCGTTTGGAGTGACAGTTCCAACGGCCAATATTGAATTTCCATGTGGAACCGACATTTGCTTGGCTATATTAATACTCTGATCTTGTGGCGGTAAGGAAGTAGTGCCATCTGGTAATGGTACTGGTTTTACAGGGTCTGGTTGAAATGCGCCTGGAAATTGGTAATTGTTATCTAAAAATAACCAGGAACCATTTTCTGCATGAACCAAAGTATATTCTGAACCAGAAGGTACTGAATCAGGAGCAGGGAACACTGCTGTGGGTGTAGGAGAGAAATACACTCTTTGTTCATAAAACAGTGTGTTTGCTATCTGTGTAAATCCACCTCCCCGATTTGGAGCTGTCCCTGGAATTTCGGCAAAAGTTAATTCTTCTAAGTAAGGAAAGTTTTTCAGGATAAAATTGTATTTCACATTATCCTGTGGTAAAGGCATAACATTCCAACTGTATGTCCCTGCAGGAATACTGTGCCAGTTTCCAACTAAATGAATCAATTGACCCAGACCATTTTTAATGGGTCCCCCAACAGCAGGAGGTGTGGGTGTTATAACTAATGGGTCTGCAGTGTTTGGCACTGAGTTAGGTGGAGTACTCAAGTTGGGGTCTCTCATAGTAATTACTTTTTATGGTTAAATGAAATATTGAAATGAAGCGGAATTAAAGCTTCATTTGTTCAAGTTAGTGAATAATTTTTAAATTTTACACTCGATTGTTCATTTTTATACTCCGATTCACATTTTCATTAAGTTATACTTCATCAACAAAATGGCAGGTAAGACAAAAATAAAGCAAAGTCATTATTTGAAAGATTTTAATCCTCCAAAGACATCAACCCAGTGTGAAATCATGTGGCATATCCCTAATTTTTTGAATTAAAATTTACTATTTATGAGAATGAATTTGGTTGATGAAAAGTTTGAAACAATTCCAATCTCCTCAGTGTGTATCACAAATTGCACTTTCTCAAGAAAATAAGCTCCTTGTCATCTTGAGCGAAGCGCCAGCGCAGTCGGGCACTCCTTGTCATTCTGAGCGAAGATTCATCGAAGTCGAAGAATCAAGGAGTATGCCTTCACTTTAATTTCGACCGAAGTGGAGAAATCCACTATTTTATTACATCAATAGCTAGATTTCTCCACTTCGGTCGAAATTACTGCAATAATAATATTGTCTTCCTTCGACTGCGCTCAGGATGACAATGTTCGACTGCACTCAGGATGACAATGTTCGACTGCGGTCAGGATGACAATGTTCCACTGCGGTCAGGATGACAATGTTAATAACTAAACAAACAATTATGATTTACTTTTTGTGCAATTTGTGATACACACATCTCCTCACCTGCAATACCATTTCACTACTTATTATATATCTTTGGCAATTAGTGAAATTATTATCACTCATATTATCCTTTTACATTTTTGTGTTAGTCGTTATGCCATGTACGTCAAGAATGTGGACTGGATATTATAGAACATGAGAAACATGACCATTCAGACCATGAAGACACCTGTACTCCTTTTTTTTACATGCCATTGCTGCGGAATTACAGTAAGTTTCACTGATATCTTAGGCCTTAGTTATATTGAACCAAAGTAAAGTTTCCTTAATAGCTTAAGTATTAACTTTAATAAAAGGGTCCCAGGAAAAATATCCAATAACATCTCCTGTTTCGTTATCAACCAACTGAAAGGAAAGTGTGTACTGAATTATGACATTTCCTTGTAAAATTTTACTTGTTGGGCTATAAATATAGTTTGTATACTGTTTTAAAGTGGAATTCGGGTCCTTCCCTCCAGGAAGATAAACTTTAACTTCCCTATTAGAATATTCAGCTGCCGACATGCTTCCAAAGGGGGTAAACTCACTTGCATAAATGAAAGCTGTATACTCAGAATTATTACCAAAAGTGCTCATAGTCCATCTAATAGAATCACCAACATTAGCAATAATTTCTAACTCTGACTTTCCTTCCTGATCATTATATACAATCCCTCTTTTTGCAATCATATAAATATACAAATCTGAATCTTCCCAGGAACCGAGGGACTGTGGAGCTGACACAGATCCGACTGAAAGTAAACCATTTTGTATTGACTCAATTAGGTTCGTTGCATCTACTAAGATTATTACATCAATTAGTGCCATTTATTTAGATTAACGTTGGTTTTCCTCACTTATAAGAAGTGGGGATGAGCATGAATCAAAAAGGTATAACAATAAATGGATCCCAGGAAAAATATCCAATAACATTTCCAGTAGCATTATCTATTAATTTAAATGACAGGACGTATTGTATTTTTTGGCCACTTTTAACCACAGTTGCCATAGCCACATATAATTGGCTAGTAACTTTTTGCGTAGGTGCTGTAGGATTACTGCCTGGCGGTATATAATTTGTAGTCGTAATATTTAAATATTGCGTCGGAGAAAGACCATTGGAGGGGTTAAAACGACTATCATAGATGAAAGGTGTGTATTTGGTATTAAATAATAAGGTATTCATGCTCCATTGGATAGTATCACCAACATTTGCGGTTATTGTCAACTCAGAACTTCCTTCTTGTCCACTAGATACTACTCCTCTTTTTGCGATCATATATAAATAATTATCCGAAGCAGCATTAGCTCCTAGATTTGTAGGAGAGGCTTGTGTTCCTGGCTGAAGTTGTCCTGAATCCAAATGCGCTTTTATGTTATCTGCATCTACAATGATTGTTATTCCAATTCTTGCCATTTTTTTTGATTTATAAATTTATGAATTTATGACCATTATGATTAAGTTTATGTTTCTCTACTATTATAAATAAGGATTATAAAATCCTAAGAACCTATAGTAATAAAAGGATCCCAAGAAAAATATCCTTTAACATCTCCAGTAGTGTTATCAATTAATTGAAATGACAAGGTGTACTGAATATTTTGATCTACCGTAGACACCTTAGTTGAAGCTGTATATGCATGATTTACATATTCAATGAGATTACTAGTTTCAGGTTTAGTCGTCTCAGGTAAATAAACATTTTTCAGCTTGTTATCGTAAACTACTTCAGAAAGGCCGATTGCTCCTTCGCCTGATGTGAGTACAAAATGACTATCATAAATAAAGGGTGTGAACCCAGTATCAAATGAAATCATATTCCAAACGATAGTATCTCCAGATTTTGCATCTATTTGTAACTCTGATTTTGCTTGTTGGTTATTCGACACAAAACCATTTTTTGCCACCATGTAAATATAATTATCCGAAGCTCCAAAAGATCCTAGAGATGTCGGACTACTTAATGTCCCTGGTTGAAGGACACTTAAATTTTCAATGATGTTTGCTGTATCAACCAACACTACTATTTCTATTCGAGCTGCAACTACTGGTGGAGGTGGTGGCGGTAATGTTAGCTTGATTTCTTTTATACCACACTCTGGCACTATAACAAATATTTTGGAAGGAGCTTTTACCTGTGTTTGGGTTTCGTTGGCCGTATAACCTTGTGTTTTATCACAATATAAAACCTTAAAGTAAAGATCACCTGTGGCAGGCACCTGGCCATTTAGGAGGGGATCACCCGCTAATACAGGTAAAATTTCAGGGGCACCCACAATGGATTCTGAGGTTACACCTTTTGTATCAATGGTTAATTTACCTTTCTTCCAGGATGCACCTGATTCATCAACATTAATGTCTGCAAGTGTTTTGTTTCCTGTTTCGCAATGAAATTCATCTCTCATAATATTTTGTTTTTTTGGGGTAATAAAGAACTGTTTGTTCAGAAATTAAAAAAACCAAAGCCCTCTAAGTAAAGGCTTTGGTTATTGTTAGGATTTTTAAGCCCATTGTTTGATTGATAGAGTATTTTAAAAAACTCTAAAAAGGTATAATGATGAACGGATCCCAAACAAAATATCCTAGAACTGCTCCAGAAGCATCGTCAATCATCTGAAATGACATGGTGTATTGAATAGTTTGATTTATGTTAGTCACATTAGCTGTAGTTCTATAAATAGTATTAACATATTGACCTAAAGGATCAGTTTGAGGAGCAGTTCCTGTTGGTACACGAGTTCCTACTTTAATGTTAACATAGGATACATTGTCAATACCGATTGGTGCCGTGCCTGATTGGAGATTAAATTTACTATCATAAATAAATGTGGAATAAGGAGCATTCTGGCTAAAAGTAGTCATATTCCAGGTAATTTGATCTCCACTACCTGCAGTAATCGTCAACTCTGATTTTGCTTGGTTATTTTGGACTACTCCATTTTTCGCAATCATATATATATAATTATCCGAATCCGCATTACCTCCTATAGATGTAGGAGAGCCTTTTGTTCCAGGTTGAAGATGTCCTGAAACCAAATTCGCTTTTAAGTTATCTGCATCTACTAGAACAGAAATATTAATTTGTGCCATTTTTTATGTTTTTTGGTTAAATAATTAAAAATTATATGAAAATATTTTTGTTGCTGAGCGTTTCAGCAAATTTTAATCAGAACTATGTCTTGGACCGTCTCTGATATTATTTATCATAGTTTTGGTTTTATGAGTGTATACCTACTCTATTAAAGGCTTTTCGGTATCCGCCTTATTAGCATTGTTATATTTTAAAAGTCGCCTATAGATGAGTCACCTGAAGATTAACACCTAGAGATGATCCATTGAAAATTATCAATATGAGATGAGTCATCTGGAGATTAACACCTAGAGATGATCCGTTGAAAATTATCAATATGAGATGAGTCACCTGGAGATTAACACCTAGAGATGATTCGCCTGAAGATTATCAACAAGAAATCTGTCTCAAAAGGTTATCCACCAAGGATGAGTCGTCTTAAATTTAATACCAAGAGATGAGTCGTCTTAAGGGGTTAACAAAGAGATGAATCGTCTGGAGGGTTTTTTCTTAAGGTTTTTTTACAACATTAACACTTTGATAAATATAACAAATATTATTGGCAATTTCAAATAAATATCAAAATTTATGAAAGATAAATTTTTCATAATCAAACTTATAAATTAAAAACAAATAGATTTGACTAATAATATAACGCAAGAGAAACAAAGTATTCAGAGATTGGAGAGATTGGAGAGATTGGAAAGATTGGAGAGATTGGAGAGATTGGGAAAATTCGTAATTCGTAATTTGTAATTCTTTCCAATCTCTCCACCTGCAACACCATTTCACAACTTATTATATATCTTTGGCAATTAGTGAAATTATTACCATTCATATTATCGTTTTACATTTTCATGTTGGCAGTTACACCTTGTACTGATGGTCAAGAATGTGGACTTGATGTCATAGAACATAAGATGCATGACCATTCAGACCATGAAGATACTTGCACACCTTTTTGTACATGCCATTGCTGTGGTATCACAGTTAGTTTCACTGATATCTTAGGCCTTGGTAATATTGAACCAGAGCATAATTTTCTTTACCGCTTTCCTTATTCATTTAACTATACTTACGACCACTTTGGCACGGTTTGGCATCCACCGATATTGAGTTAATCATTTTTCATTGGAGAAGTCTGTCCATTCAAGACCTCCATTGCACTGGTTAAAGATTCCTAAAAGACATCAATTCCTTTTATTTCTTCTTTAGCCTATTAGATAAATTCAATAAACAAATCAAATGTTTGATAACATTATTGCTTATTCGATTAAGCATAAATTTATAATTGGCATACTGGTAGTTGCGTTGATCGGAGTAGGATCATACGCGGCGAAAACTTTACCAATTGATGCCTTGCCTGACATCACTAATAATCAGGTTCAAATCATTACATCATCACCCTCATTGGCTACTCAAGAGGTTGAGTTATTCATTACCTACCCCATAGAATTAGCTGTAAAAAGCATTCCTGACATTGTAGAACTGAGGTCTATCAGTCGTTTTGGTTTGAGTGTAATCACGGTAGTATTTGAAGAAGATGTTGATCTATATTGGGCAAGAGCTCAAATTACAGAACGGCTACGAGAGGCCGAAAAACAAATTCCTGAAGGTTTCGGATCCCCAGAATTGGCTCCTATAAGTACTGGACTAGGAGAGATCTTTCAATATACCATTACTGCAAAAGAAGGGTATGAAGATGAGCATAATGTGATGGAATTGAGGTCCATCCAAGATTGGATAATTATACCTCAATTACTCGGCACGAAAGGAGTAGCCGAAGTAAATACGCTAGGTGGAATCTTGAAAGAATATGAAGTCGCTGTGAGTCCTGACAAACTGAAAAGTATGGGGGTAACAATGTCTGAAATCTTTTCTGCATTAGAAACCAACAATGAAAATACTGGTGGAGCATACATTGACAAAAAACCTTATGCCTACTACATTAGAAGTGTAGGAATGATTAATTCCCTGAAAGATGTTTCTAATATTGTCATCAAAGTGAACAATAATATTCCTGTGTTAATCAGAGATGTTGCAGAGGTGGATTTTGGGTTTTCTATTAGATATGGAGCCACTACCAGAAATGGAAATGGTGAAGTTGTAAATGGAATGGTCATGATGCTCAAAGGAGAGAATAGTGCTGAAATCGTAAATCTCGTAAAAGAGAAAATGGAACAGATCAAAACTACTCTACCAGAAGGGATCAGTATCAATCCATATCTCGACAGAAGTAAGCTGGTGAATAAGGCCATTTCTACCGTCAAAACCAATCTAATCGAAGGAGCTCTAATCGTAATTTTCATTTTAGTGCTTCTAATAGGGAATTGGAGGGCTGGATTGATTGTAGCAAGTGTCATCCCTCTAGCCTTACTTTTCGCGGTGAGCATGATGAGGCTATTTGGTGTCAGTGGCAATTTGATGAGTTTGGGAGCCATAGATTTTGGACTCATTGTAGATGGTGCAGTAATCATAGTAGAAGCAATCGTACATCGACTCCAAAGCAAACCAGATGGCACCACTCTGACATCTAGTCAAATGGATGACGAGGTTTATGGTGCTTCAAGTAAAATAAGGACAAGTGCTGCATTTGGAGAATTGATAATCTTAATCGTCTATTTGCCAATCTTGGCTCTGGTAGGAATAGAAGGGAAAATGTTTACACCAATGGCACAGACGGTATCATTTGCTATTCTTGGAGCTTTCATACTTTCACTTACTTATGTTCCGATGATGAGTGCTTTGGTTCTAAGCAAAAAACAAAATAACAAAAGGAATTTATCTGATAAAATCATCGGTGCGATTCAATCTGTATATACGCCTATTTTGAATTTAGCTTTAAAGGCTAAAATGATTGTACTTACTCTTACAGCAATCCTATTCGGAATTACGCTTTTGATATTCAATAGTATGGGAGGTGAATTCATTCCTACCTTATCAGAAGGTGATATCGCCACACATATTATCATTCCACCAGGCAGTTCTCTAGAGCAAGAAATCGCGACTACGACGAAAGCCGAAAAACTGCTTATGGATAATTTTCCAGAGATCGAGCAAATAGTATCAAAGATCGGAAGTGCCGAAGTGCCTACTGATCCTATGCCTATGGAAGTTGCCGATGCCATGGTGATCATGAAGGATAAATCCGAATGGACATCCGCTTCAAGTAAAGAAGAGATGTTTGAAAAAATGAAAGCTGTGCTAGATGATTTACCTGGAGTGACCACAGAATTTTCACAACCCATCCAAATGAGATTCAATGAATTGATGACGGGTATTAGAAGTGATGTAGGTGTAAAAATATTTGGTGAAGACATCGAATTATTGGTTGCTCTTGGTGATAAGGCTGTTTCTGTAATACAAAAGATAGAAGGTGTAGAAGGAGCGAGAGCAGAATCTGTTTCTGGCCTGCCACAAATCAATATTGTATATAACAAAGAAAAAATAGCACTCTATGGTCTCAATATCAAAGACCTTAATCAAGCTGTGAATATGGGATTTGCAGGAGCTTCCGCAGGTGTAGTATATGAAGGCGAAAAAAAATATGATCTAGTTGTGCGGTTGGCAAAACCATTTCGTCAGGATATTACTCATATTGAAAATTTATATGTAACGCTACCGTCTGGCAGCCAGATTCCGCTTAGCCAAGTAGCAGATATCAAGTTGGAAAAAGGACCTGCACAGATCAGTCGAGAAAATGGTAAACGTCGAATCATCGTTGGATTTAATGTTAGAGATAGAGATGTAGAAAGTGTTGTAGAAGAGATCCAAGCAATACTTCTATCTGAGCTTGATCTTCCAGTTGGATATTATACCGAGTATGCAGGTCAATTTGAGAATTTGAAACGTGCCAAAAGTAGATTGGCAGTTGCTGTCCCGATTGCCTTGGCTTTGATCTTTATACTACTCTATTTTACATTTTATAGCATCAAACAATCCATTCTTATTTTCACGGCTATTCCTTTATCCGCAATAGGAGGTGTATTTGCACTTTGGGTCAGGGATATGCCATTCAGTATATCTGCAGGGATTGGCTTCATAGCATTATTTGGAGTAGCTGTTCTCAATGGCATTGTACTCATTGGATATTTTAATCAACTCAAAGAAGAAGGAATGACAAATGTTATGGAACGAATCATCAAAGGTACTTCGGTAAGGCTTAGGCCTGTCATCATGACCGCAGCAGTTGCTTCATTAGGATTCTTACCAATGGCATTGAGTACAAGTGCAGGAGCTGAAGTTCAAAAACCTTTGGCGACTGTTGTGATTGGAGGATTATTAACTGCTACACTTTTGACGCTTATCATTTTGCCGATTTTGTATTATTACCTGGAAAAAGGTGTAGCGATTAGATCAAAGTCTATCAAATTTGTCGGATTGATTTTGATTTCAATGATAGGAATGAGTAGCAATGCTCAAATTACAAATGTAGATCAGGCCATAGAGTTTGCCTTATCCAACAACAAAGCCATTGAAGCATCTTCACTCAGAACCAAACAGGCAGAGCAGCAAGTAAATGGCGCATACATTGTACCTAAAACTGAGTTTGGAGCATCACTAGGTCAGATGAATACAAAATCATTTGACATGAATTTTTCGATAACGCAAAAGTTCAATCCATTCGTCAAAAAAGTTAAGAAAGCCCTTGCCAGAGATTATCATTTGAAAAGTGAAATCCAAAATGAATTAGACAAGCAAGATCTGACCTTAACTATTAGAAATACATGGGATGAAATGGTGTACAATCTTGCAACTAAAGATCTACTCGGAAAGCAATTGGAGAATTGGAAATCATTTGCAGCATATGCCGAAAAGAAATATCAGTTAGGTGAATCCAATTTTTTGGAATCATCAACGGCAAAAGTCAAATTGCAGGGTCTTCAGCAAAAGGTTTTAATGATACAAACTAAGGTTGATAATTTGAACTTACAATTAGTTGCTATGCTTAATACCGATCAAGGAATCAATCCTTCAAATGAGGAATATTTAAGAATAGGTATGCCTAGTTTAACTGACAAAGGAGATACAGACAAGCATCCACTACTACGATTAGCTCTGCAAGAAATAATGATATCTGAAAGTAAATCTAAATCTCTGAAGGCTGATAAAAAACCTGAGTTTGTTGCTGGTTATTTCATTCAATCCATCAAAGGTCCACAGGAGTCTGATGGTGTCGTTACTAATTATGATGGCTTACCCAGATTTCAAGGTGTGAATTTAGGTATTAGTTTACCCCTCTTTGGAAAAGGATACAATGCTAATATCAAAGCTAGTGAGACAGAAAAACTTGTGTATGAAGCTGAATACAATCAACAACAAAAAGAAATCGAGGCATTCCTTTCATCCCTAATTAATAAAATCAATACGCTCCAGAGCAACTTAGAATACTACGGTAATTTGGCTCTTGAGAATGCCTCATTAATTGGGAGAAATGCAAAAATTGCTTATGAACAAGGTGAAATCAGTTATTTAGAATATACACAAGCTTTGACCACTAAAAATGAAGTCGAGCTAGCTTATCTAGACACAATCAATGATTATAATCAATCTATGATCCAATTACTTTATCTTCAAAATAAATAAAAATGAAAAATATAAATTCAATCATATATCTTCTTTCGATAGGAATCGCATTATCACTATTTACAAGCTGTAAACATGATCACAGCGATGATGACCACTCTGGTCATGATCATGGTGATGAAGCAGAAGAAATGTATGACGATCATACAGAATCTGGAGAGAAAGAAGTTCATCTCAACTTAGCACAATACAAAAACGCTGAGATCGACACAGGATGGTTCGAGATGAAAAACTTAAGTGATGTCGTCAATGCCAATGGATATACAAAACTAGATCCACAAGATGAGGCGGATGTAAGCATGCCTATTTCTGGCACATTAAAATCTATAAAAGTAATCGAAGGAAATTATGTCAAGAGAGGACAGACTTTGGCTACAATGACCAGTTTGGAATTCAATAAGATGCTCCAAGAAGAAGCTCAACTGAATGAAAAATTAGCCATTGTCAAAAGTGAGATTCCTTATTTACAATCTGAATATGAGAGACAGAAATCATTGGCAGATGATAATATAAATGCAAAAAAGGTATTTGAAAAGATCAGAGGTGAGCTTAATACTGCCCAGACAAAAGTCACCGCTATCAATTCTCAATTATTACTTGTCAATCAAGCTATCAATATGGTCAGTTCGACAAAAGGATCAACACTTTCTATAAGGGCGCCTATAAGTGGATACGTAACTCATGTTAATGCAAAGATTGGTACCATCGTTCAACCAGGCGTACCAATCTTTTCTATTGTTGACAACAGCAAGATGCATGTAGATTTGTTGATTTATGAAAAAGATCTAAGTAAGGTAAAGGTGGGTCAGACAGTAAGATTCATATTAACCAATCAATCTAATCAAGAGATCAAAGGTGAGATTTATAACATAGGAAAGTCATTTGCGAATGATACTAAGTCGGTTGCAGTCCATGCGGATATTGAGAAAAATGATGCAAATCTTATTCCGGGAATGTATATCAATGCCTTAATCGATATTGGAATGAATAAGGTACAAACTTTGCCGGAAGATGCGATCATTTTGGCTGAGGGTCGAAAGTTTATCTTTCTGATAGCGCAAGGTCATGAACATTCTGAGGATGAATCGGAAGAAGATCACGCACATGATGATGAGATTGAATTTGTCAGATTAGAAGTCAGTACTGGCGCAACTCAACTAGGCTTTGTAGAGGTAACTCCTCTTAATGTTATTCCAAATGGGAGTAAAATCGTTACCAAAGGATCATACTACCTTCAGAGTCATTTGCAAAAAGCTGAAAGTGGTGGCGGGCATAGTCATTGATCTTATGAACTATTAGTATAAAATTAGAATATGTAACTTTAAAAGAATTGAACCACAAGGCAACCCTTGTGAAAGAAAACACGTGTACTAGATATATTTTAACCTCATATTTGTCAAGACAGAATTTTAGGATTTATTCTTGGTGACATGAACAAAATAACTAATTATGCGTACACTTATGATTCTCTTTTCTATAGTAATAATGGTTTCATGCTCTGATAATTTTGATCATTTAACAGAAAATGATTTGATTGGACATTGGGATATATACCAATTTGAAGTAGAAGGCGATTTGAAGACATATCAAACTGTATATCACAATGGTCCTAAGTACTTATTATTCCGAGAAAAAGACTTTTTTTCATCTACTTATTGTATTGGATCATGGAATTTACTAAAAGAAAAGTTATTCTTAGAAGGGTATTGTATTGGGTTAAGAAACTATACTATCTTAGATTATCAAGATGATATACTAGTTATGGAGTCAGTCGTAAAAAATGAAGGTCTATATCAAGAGGTCGGTAATCTTTTTGGTATTGAAACTGGTGAAGAATTTACACTAAAAGAATATTATAGTAGAAATTAAGTAGTGGAGATTTAAGTGCTCTATTAGGATGATTAAGTTTGATTTATTTGTTGTTGAATCTGCTTTATGGTTTTTCAAATTTTTCAAGATGTTATTAATATTTACACATAGTCAAAAATGGATTAATTGACAGAAGTTGAACTTCAACATATCATTAAAGGCTGCATTAAAAATGACAGTAGCTGCCAGCGTAAATTATTCAATTACATGTATAATTATGGAATGTCAGTGGCTGCAAGATATGGTCAATCCTTGCATGAATCTGAAGACATAGCAAACGAAGGATTCTACAAAGTATTAAATTCAATCCAGAAATATAAACCTTCGATTCCATTTTTACTCTGGGTACGAAGGATAATTATAAACTGTGGAATAGATCATTTTAGAAAGCGAAAAAATATAGCCATTCCTAATTCTGATGCAACTCGAAAAACGACTAATTTAGGAGAACAAGGGCTCAATGCAGATTATCTTTTAGATATGATAAGACATTTGTCTCCACAATATAGGTTGGTGTTTGTGCTCCATTCTATAGATGGATTTACTCATGAAGAAATAGCCCGTAAATTGAATATCTCAAAAGGAACCTCCAAGTCTAATCTTTCCAAAGCTAGAAAAAAACTCCAGAAAATGGTAGCCATTCATAATCAAGAAAAAGTGACCTATGAATAAAGAAAATATCGATAAAATATTTTTTGAAGGATTGAATACTCCTATGGAATTCACTAATAATGAACAACAATGGGCAGTAGTAAATACGAAGCTGAAGACATCTAATAATAGATATTTTGTATGGCTTTGGTTGCTTGGAATTTCACTAGTCACCGTTCTCACAATTTCAATATTGGATAATAATGAAGGAAAGCTTGGAATCCAATCTTCAACAACAAATACTATTTATAATCAACAAAATAAAATTGATAATCCTACAATAAATGATGAAAAGTCAAATTCTTCCAATTCGGCTGAATCTTTTAAAACCAATACTTCATCAAATAATGATCAAATTCCTAAACCAATAAAAACAACTAAAGAGAAAATAGACCAATCTTTAATAACATCGTCAGAAAAAATTGAAATAAAAATGGAAACCTTGACAGAGGGTAAAAGTATTATAGAGAATAATTCAGCTTTCACTTCTGTCCCTGAAAAACTGGACAAGCCAACAAACTCATTAGAAAGTTCACTAGGCTTCAGTAAAAACACAACTTCCAAAAGAAAAGATATAAAAACCAATTTGCATAATATTTATACCCACACTGAACATATCCAATCACTTCCACGAATTATTCCACAAGTAAAATATAGTGCTGAGTTCTCAAAAATTGAAAGCAAGAAAATACTTATTTCAGATCCAATAAAAAAGAGGAAAGCGGCATTCTCTATTAAATTTGGAACAATGACGGATTATTTAGGATTGGATATAATATCTGATTCTCGTGGATATTCTCCTTATCTCGGATTTAGCTTTTACCTATTTGACAAGTTGAATTTTTCAACAACTTATAGCACTCGTAATATAAACAGGGTGATTGGCAAAAACCACCAAATATATAATGTGCCCTTGACGCCTAATCCCTATCAGACTGAATTGTCTGATTCCACAAATATTCAATATGCAAATAAAAGTATTGACTTCAACTTTGATTATTTAATTTGGAATAATCGTTTTTCAAAAGTATCTATTGGTTTAGGTATACAAATGAATAAAAATGAATCCCATAATTTAGTCTATATTTATAATGGTGTATATACTACAATTATAGAAGAATTGGCAGCGAATAAACAGAACTGGCATTTTTCGGATTTCACCACCGGCATTAATATCGAAATACCTATTAGTACTAGATTACGTTTAGATAGTAGATATCAATATCATTGGTCTATTACTAATGATAATTATAAATGGTCAAACCGACATAGAATATCATTGGGTATTCATTATGTAATAAATATGTAGCAAATGAAAAACATAAAAAGAAGAACATTCCTTCGAAACACTGCATTAGGCTCATTAGCTCTAGGATTATCCACAAAAGGGGAATCAAAAAATAACCTTACAAAGGATATTTTAATGTGTGATGCTACTACTTTGGATTATTTTGGTGAAGGGCCATTCTATACAGACAATCCTCCAATACTTATAGATAATAAACTTTCAACGGATAATGAGGATGGTACTCCAATGATTATTTCTGGTCGGGTGTTTAATTTGGATTGTTCTGAATTTATTCCTGAAACTGTAGTTGATGTTTGGCATGCAGATAATGGTGGTTACTACGACAATAATGGATTTAACTTAAGAGGTTATACCAAGACCAATAACCAAGGATTTTATCTTTTCGAGACTATCAAACCTGGTAAATATCTCAATGGAAACTCTTTTAGACCTTCACATATTCACTATAAAATAACACCCCCTGGCTTTCCCGAATTAACGACCCAATTATATTTTGAAGGTGATGACTCCATTCCTGGCGATGCTGCTGCTTCGATTTCTTCTGGAAATTTCGATGCTACAAATAGAATCATTTCACTATCCGAAAATACCGATGGAATTCTTGAAGGAACTTTTGATATTATAATTAATGGAAAGGGATTAAATGTAGGTATTCAAGATATTCATCTGGATAAAGGAATGGTGTATAATACTTCTCCGAATCCCTTTGACCATCAAGTTGAAATTCATTATGGCGTGTTTAAAAAAGCTAAAGTTGGTCTAGTGGTATATAATATGCTTGGTCAGGAGGTAGCAATTTTAGAAGATGAAGTAAAATTACCTGAAAAATATTACGCTACTTGGGAACCGTCTGCATACCTAGATTCAGGACACTATTTTATTGCATTGAAGATAAATGACCTTCAGGTACATTATCAAAAAGTGATTAAGAAGTAATTTTTTTTGCTGAATCGCTTGAATCGCTGAATCGCTGTATCGCTGAATCGCTGAATCGCTGAATCGCTGAATCGCTTGAATCGCTTGAATCGCTTGAATCGCTGAATCGCTGAATCGCAGCTTTTGGAGATATGGTTGAGGATATGGTGGAGATATTTGATGCTATCGCATCTTTTGGAGATATGGTGGAGATATTTGATGCTACCGCATCTTTTGGAGATATGGTTGGGGATATGGTAGAGATAATTTGATGCTGTGCATCTTTTGGAGATATGATTGAGGATATGGTGGAGATATTTGATGCTATTGCATCTTTTGGAGATATGGTGGAGATATGGTGGAGATATTTGATGCTATCGCATCTTTTGGAGATATGGTGGAGATAGTTTGATGCTAGCGCATCTTTTGAGATATGGTTGGGGATTTTTTTTTGAGGTTAAGGATTGCATGGTTATATGTTGACATGTGCTTAGCGAACTTTGTGCAAATCCTTTGAGCCTACTTTGCGGTTAAAAAAATATTAGGTTTTTGGAGAGAGATTAGTGTGAATGGAAACTTTAAGCGATTCTGCGATTAAGCGAAAAGAAGAACGTGGAGATATTTTGATGCTGGTGCACCTTTTGGAGATATCGCGGAGAAAAAAAAAGGCCCGTGAAAGACGAAAATCACGGGCATTACTCAATTTAATAACCAAAACTCATACTACTCTAAGTGCAAACAGTATGCCAAACATTAAATATATTGCTCATGTGTATTCATACTGATCTCTAACTCTTTCGAGAATAGGATAAAATGTAATAATTAATTTGTTGACAATAAACGGTTTATATATATTCAAAATTAAATATGAAAAGATTATAATTGAAAATGTAAAATGATAAAATGATAAAATGCTTCAATCTTTCAACTTTTAACTTTTAACTTTCCATTTTTAACTTCTCAGGGAAAGAAGCCAAGAACAAATTTTATCATTGCTTTAAATTCCAAATCCTATGAAAGCATTTTTACTTGATATCTGGAATGAGTTGATTATATTTTACAATCAACTCCTAGATATTGCTCCTTTGATCATTATTGGTATCGTTGTATTACTGTTGTATCTTTGGTTGAGCAAATATGTCAGAAAAAGAATTTCTACGCGCCTGAAATCAAAAGCAGCTGATCCACTCCAAGTTAATTTCTTGTCAGACTTTTTTATGATTATCAATGGCGTTATTGGTGTATTATTATTTCTTTATATAATTGGAAAGCAAAACATAATACCAAGCATTTTAGGAGCTGGGGCAATTTCAACTTTTGTGATCGGTTTTGCTTTTAAGGACATAGGCGAAAATTTCCTTGCAGGAATTATACTTGCCTTTAAAAGGCCTTTTAGAATTGGTGATACTGTAATGATCCAATCCATAGAACGTTCAATTATCGATTTGAACTTAAGAGAGACTCAAATAAAAACTTTCAAAGGAAAGGATGTATATATTCCTAATGGCATGATTTTAAAAAATCCATTATACAACTATACCATTGATGAATTACTTCGTCAGCAAATTGCTTTTGGATTTGAATATGAAACTGCTTAACCGAGTTAGCAAAAAATGGTATATCCATTACCAGTCAAAAAATAAATATAGGAGAACCTTCACTTCAATAGTTCTAAAAAATTGCTAAATTAAAATTTGTCTTTCTATTGCGTTAATACTTCTATTGAATTATACACATGAAAATTAATATTGAATCTTATAACAAAGACTGGCCAGTTCAATTTCGAAAACTCAAGAAGGAGATTCTAATATTATTGAAAGAATTCGATCCTGTCATAGAGCATTTTGGAAGTACTGCTGTACCTGGTCTATCTGCGAAACCTGTGATTGACATATTAGTCGGCATAGAAAATACCCATTGTTTTTCTCAAATCGTAGAGCTTATACTTCAACACAAATCTTATCTCTATTACCAAGTTTTCGATAATGAAATTGCTAACAGAAGATTATTCGTAAGACTTAAAGATGACGTCGATTATTCTGAATTCGACAATGTACTGGCCGAATTTGAAACTATTCCACATGACAAAATTAATCAAGCAAGAATCGCCCATATCCATATCTGGGAATACAATTCACCTGACTGGATCAGACATGTAGCATTTAGAGATTACCTTCTTTCTCATGATGTTGTCAGAAAAAAATATGGAACACTTAAAAAAGGGCTCGGAGAAAAAGAATGGAAACATGGTATGGAATACAATGATCAGAAAAATGCGTTCATTAAAATAGAAGAAGCAAAAGCTATTGCTTGGTATCATAGTCAAAATGATATTTAAATGTGAATATCCATCAATAATGTGGCTCTGTAAAACTTACGCAAAATGTCAATCAAATCCGAGGAGAGGTCAGAGATCTTTCTCTCGTTTGCGGCATTAAAGCGAGGCAAAGGTCTCTGATCTCTTGCCGAATTCCCTATCGATATGAAATAATAATTCTAAAAGTGAAATGTGTTGAACACATGATGCTAGTTAAACACAATTATGAAAATTAAGAATGATACCTTTATCCAATAAATGCTATTAAAAAATGTCTACTAAATTTAGAATTATGACTCAATTTCTAAAATCTATATCTATTTCGCTTTCTCTTCTATTAGTACTATGTACTGGTTGCAAAGAAAAAGAAGCGGTATCCGAATCATCTGACAATCCTTCAAATAATAAAACTGAAATTCAGGATAAAAAAGCTGCACAATTAGTTTCATCCATGATGACGGCAATGGGTGGTGAGGATAAGTGGGATGATCTCAATTATGTTTCATGGACATTTTTTGGAGCAAGGTATTTGGTTTGGGACAAAAAAGGGGGTCGAGTGAGAATAGATTCTCCTAAAGATACTTCTATCTATTTAGTAGATCTAAACAATTTGGAAGGAAAAGTCATAAAAGGAGGCGAGGAAGTTACTGATCCTGCAGAATTGACCAAACTACTTAAAAGAGCAAAAAGCATTTGGATCAATGATTCTTATTGGTTGTTTATGCCGTTCAAATTACAAGACCCAGGAGTTTCGGTTAATTATATGAGGGAAGATACAATGATTGGAGGTGTAGCAGCATCAGTCTTAGCGTTGACATTTAAAGATGTAGGAAACACGCCAGACAATAAATATGAAGTCTATGTAGACAAAAATGACAACCTGATCAAACAATGGGCCTTTTTCAAAGAAGCAAATCAAGATACACCTCCAAGAATTTGGCCTTGGGATAATTACCAAACGCATAATGGCATCATGCTATCAAGTGAACGTGCAGACAAAAGTGGACCATCAAATGTTAGAGTTTATGAGACTTTAGGAGATGAAGTTTTTAATTCTTTTGATGCCTTTGATTATTTCTAAAGATAAAGTAATTAGAAATCAAGATGAAATGAACTACCTCGATGCGAGCATACGAGGTATCACTATGTACATTTCATAATGACGTTTTATTGTTAATTTGATTATTTTTAATTCAATCTAGCTTTCGCCTTGTGACTGAACAGTCTCAATGCAATTGAGTTAAGTACGACAGTACTTCAAGTGAAGGAATGCGTTAGCAACGTGCAGAAACTATTGCCTCTGTTTGCAACCCACCGCTTACGCGTTCCTTCCTTTAGCAGCTATCTTGGCAGCCCACCGCTAACGCGTTCCTTCACTTATCAGCTATCGCTGCTACATCTTCGATGATCGTTCAGTCATATCTGCGATGATCAGTCAGTCCCCCATCGCTTACGCTTTCCTTCTCTTGTCGACTATCGTCGCCACTCTTTGAGATCAGTCAGTCCCCCAGTCATGGCTATGCTTCTTTTTATTCAGATTTAACCCCAAAATAAAATGCTAATAAAATAGAAAAGACAAACCGAAATGCACACATATCACACGCACAAAGGATTCAGTTAAAGTTACTTTCGATGCAAGCAGCGGGGAATTAAACCCAAAGAGATTAATTTGGGGTTTATAAAGTTTATCTTTTTTGTAATACAATTTGCACAAAAAAGTAAAGTGATTGATTGCATAAACGTTTTGTCATACGGCGCCCCAAAAACAAAATAGACTCTAAAATGTGCGTAATTAATCAGATCTATACCACTAAATTTTAGGCAATATTTAATATGAATAACTAAAAATTTATGTTCCCATCGGGATGACATTCTTACAACGATGGATGGAGTCCATCGACAAGTCTATCAACTAATGTCTAGATTCCTGAAAGGGTGATACTATTATATTTTATCAGAGAGATATAATTTCAGAATAGACCCAGATGAAAATAACCCCCTTTCAGGGCTATGATAAGAGCTTACTAGTAAGATGGGTTTACCCATCGTTATAGTAGTAAAAAAATCCCGTTGGGATTAATAGAATGAAAAAGGGTGAAAATGAATATTAATCATATATATAAATATCATATATGAATAAGTTACGTTGACGCATATGTGTAGCAGAGAAATCTACCTTTGCCGAATTCTAGATTGAGTTAGATCTCTCCACCCGCTAGTTTTTTATCGTGATCTCACAAATCTTTAATTTACTTGTTATAGACATCCCTTGACAAAAAAAGTCACCATACAATATGATGACTTCATTTAATCTAACCCGTATTGCCTAAATTAAAGGCATCCATTTATAAATTAAAGTAAGGGTACTATATTATAATCTTAACTTTTTTGAATCATACTGCAAACTCTTCCTTGAATAATATCTTTTCAGAGTATTCACTATTGAACACAACTTTAATGATATCAAAAGCTGTGATCATTCCTTTAAGTTCGCCTTCTAAATTAACTACAGGTAGTGTTTTAAATCTTCTATCAGCAAACAACTCTGCAGCAGTTCCAAGCTTATCTTTGGGAGATATTTTAATGACTTTAGTGTTCATTACTTCGCTTACCTTCATGGCTCCAATTGAAGTGCTATGCTCGTATCTTCTCCACAAGTCATAAGAAGTAATTAGACCTTTGAATTTACCATTTTCAACTACTGGTAGTTGTTGGACTCTCCGACTAAGCATCATTTGAGATAATTCTTCGACTGTTAAGTCAGGGTTAACAGTTAATGGGTCTGTATCCATTACAGTGCGTACTTCACGATTCATCATAGGTTGGGAATTTTAATGATTACAAAATATTATACTTTAAGTCTTTGTAATATAGATGACATAAGTTGCAATAATGCTGCCTGAACATGTATAATTTTTACATTTTTTTATTATGACATACATTATTCTGTATAATAATTACTTTTCGACTAAAGAATTAGTCTTACTCGGCTAATTGATTTATCAAGAATTATTTTCATTTGACATCACAAAATGTTAGAAGAAAGGTCTATTTATCCTACCGAAAAAATCCCTTTTCCTTGACTCCAGTATAGATACGCGATTGAATAGGTATATATACCTGTTTGATACTAAAACGCTAACTACATTATATATTTGGTTCTACCTTAGGGTATCAGAATTATTTAAAACACACCAAAAAACTTCATCATGAATTTGAAATTAAATCTTTGGACTTTATTATTTGTACTAGCCGTTGGAGCACTAGCTTTTGTTCTTATAGAATCTAAATCAATAAATAATTTAGATAAGATTCTAAAAATTAGACAAGCTTATAGCATAACTAAGTCTGATTTTATTACAGAAAAAGACAACTATTGTAATCGCTATGTATCCGCGGTAAGAAACCCAGCACTAAATCTCAAAAATATTGTAGGAGTAGATACTATGGGCATAACTGCATATACATTGAGAGAGTATGAACTAGACGTTATGTATAATTACTATAACTCTATTGACAATAGTACAAAAAAGCCAAAGGTTTATGTATATCCCATAATAAAAGATTATAATACTTTTGATCCGTCTATACAAGATAGTGTCCCTCATAGTGAATTTGATCTTGTTTTCTTAATTCGAAGTAAAAACGGCCATAGTGAGGAATTCTTTGATTTCACCGAACCCTGCCCACCAGTATGTGGAGTACCATATACTGTGGGATGTAATCAGATATTTACATATTAACTCTTTATTTTGATAATTAAAGAACTCATACATTTTTTTAGCATATCTGCACAAGTAGGTTTACTTTCTTGTATTTTGTTCGGGTTATGGCGATTTAAGTCTTTACCTACTGAAATCCAGAGACTTGGACCATTCTTAGTGGTTACACTTATAATAAATATAACAGCTATCATTTTAGGAAGGCAGATGATCTCGAATTTGTTTCTCTTACATACCTATACCTTATTAGAAGTGTTTTTATGGGCATATTTTTATAAGTATTTGTTTAGAAAAAACATAAAAGGTAAGCATGCTTTTTCTTTATTGATAGGAATTGTTTCGATATTGATTATTGCAAATTCGATACTTCTTGAACCAGTGACTGGTTTCAATTCAAATGCTAAGTCATTGGTCCAACTCTTGTTGATTTTAGCTTCAATTTTTTACTTTTTCAATGCATTTGGAAAGATTGATTTGACACAGCCTTTGCCTCGATCATTAAGTATTATCAATTTTGCAGTCCTCTTCTACTATTCTGGCAGTTTGTTTATCTTCATGTTTTCCAAAATGCTGAATGCTAATAATGTAGCTCAAACACAACAACATGGACTTTGGGCCATCAACGGTTTGATCTATTTAATTTTTCTAATTCTTATTTTTACAGGTATATGGATAGCAACTTTCCAGGAAACGAAGTCCTCTTAGTCATTTCGATTGGAGTTGCAGTAATGCTCCTCTTTGCCATTGCTTTTGTGCTATTCTTCTATTTTTCTCAAAAGAAATTTCAATCAGAAAGATTGGTTACTCAAGAACGAGAATTAGAATATCAGCAACAACTACTATATGCCAGTATAGGAGCCCAAGAAAAGGAAAGAGAACGCATTGCTAGAGAACTACATGATGCAGTCGGCTCTAAGCTGAATGTCATTAATCTCGGACTTCACCAATTGAGTAAGACTACGGACGATGAGACACTAGCTGATCTTTTTGAGGTACTCACTACTACAATTGAAAGTACTCGTCAGATCTCTCACGATCTTTTACCGCCAACGCTAGAGAGTTTTGGGCTGGCTATAGCTTTAGAAGAACTCTGTGAGAATTATAATAAAGCCGAAAATATTAATGTTAATTTTGAATTTGCTAAAAATGACAATTCTTCAATAGAACAACAAGTATCATTAAATTTTTTCCGAATCGCACAGGAATTACTTTCCAATGGTTTCAAACATAGTGAAGCCAAGAATATCCAAATTAGATTATGGGTACACAGGTATCATGTTCGTATGACTTATAGAGATGATGGAAAAGGATTCAACTCAAATGACCCACAGAATCAAAGAGGTCTTGGAATGCGCAACATTGATAGTAGAGCACGAATGATTTCTGCAAATAATACACTGGAAACTGAAAACAATAAAGGTATTTTCTTCGAATTATTAAAAGTACGGATATGAAAATTGCAATAGCAGATGATGAAGCCTTATTCCGAAAAGGAATTGCCAGGTTATTTGAAGACTTTGGAGCGACTTTAGCTTTTGAAGCAGCAAATGGTCAGGAGTTATTAGACCAACTTGAGGCAGCAGAGGAATTGCCAGATATTCTTCTACTCGACCTTAACATGCCAAATATGAATGGAATCGATGCTGCAAAAACGATACAACAATTGTACCCGGAACTAAAGTTTATTGTACTCTCGACTTATTATACCAAAGTTTTTATTGTAAATATGATTGATCTTGGGGCGGCAGCATATTTAGCAAAAAATGCTAGTCCTGAAGAGATGGAAGAGGCAATTAAGGAAGTTGCTGAAAAAGGATTTTATTATAGTCAAAAAGTCATGGAAGTAATTCGTGAGAATATACTTACCAAATCTAAACCAACATTCAAAACACCATTTGGTGTCAATTTAAGTGAAAGAGAAAAGGAAGTGCTCCAATTGATTTGCGAAGAAATGACTACACAAGAAATTGCCTCACAATTGTTCATCTCTCCAAGAACTGTAGATGGTCATCGAAATAATCTATTGCAAAAACTCGATTGCCGCAATACTGCAGGAATGGTAATCATAGCTTTGCAGGAGCAATTGGTAGATATCAAACGTATTAGGTTTTAACCGGATTTGATAGTAGCAAATACAACACTCAAAGGGCTTAAATCCCTTTGAGTGTTGTATCAAATAATATTGAAGATAATCCTAATCTCGAAGGTTCGCAATAAGGTAAATATAATAATCATCTGGCTTCTCATTACATAAATCTGGTAATCCGAAAGTTGTTCTTCCATCTCCTCCATAACTTGTTCCCAGCAACGAGAAAAGACCAGTATTTTGTTCAATTGGTAAAAGCTGTCCATCACATTTTGCCCATTCGCGGGAATTTGTAAAGGCATCAGAAAAGCTTTTTTCATCTGCAAAAACTTGAACAGTTGCCGCAAAAGGTGTGTCACGTGGTTCTGTTAAAACCAGTGTTCGGATCTTTGGACCATTAGTAGGAGAAAGAGCACCGTCCTCTAAAGAACAGGTTGCTTCACGCGGGCAAAAATTGCCTGCAAACCATGTGTTTGACATAATATTATGTTTTTAAGGGGTTTAAAAATCAATATCTTCAAATATAATAAAATGCTAGAAAGAAATTGAGGTTTCACATCCTAATATCGAATAAAACCCATTATATAAAGTTAGAATTCATCAAGAGACTCTCCACTAAGATCTTCGTCAAAGGCTTTGTCCCTCGGCGAAAATTTCAGCTACATGCCGAGGCCTTCTAGCATGTTCGCCAATATCGTGTGCCATCGCTTGACAATTTCATTATCTCTTTTACTACATAAAAGATCGCTCATTCATTTGATAAAAAACTAAAGCAAAAAAAGAAATGTCACAAAATTGTCATGAATAATTTGGAAAATAAAAATATGCGCTTACCTTTGCATTCGTTAATGAAAAACAATAATACATATCGATCTTTTCACAATTGTAAATCTCTGATAGAGATACAATTGCCATGTGATTTGCCGAGCGCAAGACAGATCGAATGGTATCATTTCTGATAGTTACTACCTAACATCCGTAGCTGTCAATCGAGCAGCGAAGACGGAAAATTTCCTTTTAAAGTTATTTCAATCTTAGTTGCTGATTAACAATTTAATTAATCTGTTCTTGTGTTGACTATTTCGACACAGAATACTAAAAACACATTTGCCTATGCAAAAAACAAAGCATACAAGGCAGATAATAGAGTAATCCAGTTTCCTACTTTGATCAGGTAAGAAACCAATTACACTGAAGCGATTTAATAGCGTATGCTAAAATGATTTGTGTGTGCTTGTTTTTTAAACTGAAGCGATTATTGAGGAGTTTAGCTAAAGCTAAGTGACGAAAAAAATGCAAAAATTTGAGAATCAATGACATACAAAGGAATTAACAATATGTTATTAAATCACTTCATAATATTATCTGACACCTTCAAAAACAATTTGTCAAATTCTAGAAATGACAAGTGAAATCTTGAGATTATCCAATAGGAAAATCATCAAAACCATCTTATTAACAGCGAATATTGGTAGGCTCTATGTATTTATAGTCATAAATAATACTCACTGTCAAAAAGATACCAGAACTAATTATTAATCATAAAAAGTATTAAAAAATGGACAATATAACCATTGCCGATACTTACTTTTTGAAAGCTTTGGACAATTATGATTACAACACAGAAGAAGTAGTAGAAAACATTGGATATGCATTAAGTTATAATGAGGAACACGCTCCGACTTGGTGCCTCCAAGGAAGACTGATGATGGAAGGAATGAAAAACTTCAAAGAAGCAAAAAGATGCTTCGAGAATGCTATATTTTATGATCCTACCTATATCGAGACATACAAATATTACTCATTGCTCTTAATCTGGACAAGTGAATTTGAGAAAGCTCAAATCATTATCAATAAGAGCAAAAGAATAAAAGGGATGTCTCTTGCGACTATTATTCATAGATCAGCAATGATTCATGAATATCAAGGCCGTATAGGAGAAGCAATTCGGATTATGAAAAATGGAAAACTTTTTTCCTTGACTCAAAGCAACTACGATTTCTTTAATAAAGAGGTAATCAGACTAAAGCGTAAAGTAAGTAAGCCAATAAAGCAAAAAAAGAAGCGAGTGCCAAAAAAGGTAAGACCTTCAATTTTGCAAATGGCCGGAAAAGTAATAACACGAATGTTTTAGAGATTGAAAAGATTCGAGAGATTGAAAAGATTGGAGAGATTGGAGAGATTGGAGAGATTCGAGAGATTCGAGAGATTCGAGAGATTCGAGAGATTCGAGAGATTGGAGAGATTCGAGAGATTCGAGAGATTGGAGAGATTCGAGAGATTGGAATAGGTCTGAGATTTAAGAAATGCATAGTCAAATGTTGACATTTTGTATTTATCCTGAATCGACCTTATCTAGTTTTGCGATTCCATGATTCAAGCGATTTAGCAAAATAATCTTTATTTCTCATTTTAAGATATGCTTCATTTGAAGCAAAGAAGTTGTTACACATAAGTTGATGGTCCTGAGATTTAGGTTTCTGTATGACCTGATAGTGCATATTGAATTCTCATTTATGTATTCTGACTTGAAGTATGTTGTTTCAACACTAGGGATCCAAGTACGTGGGTTCGAATCCCACATAGCCTTTATTGGCTATTAGTTTAGAGGTAGAACATTGGAATTACATGTGTTGTAGGTTCGATTCCTACTCCTGATACGACAGGATAGCTCAATTGGTAGAGCAATGAACTTAAAATTCATTGAAAGAGGAGACTGATCACTTCTTTAACAAAGATCAACAATCAGAAGGAGGTCAAAGTGACTTCGCATCAATTATTATTTTGGCTTGGAATGGCATTCTAAACTCTTGAAGTGAATTAAAAACTAAGGTTAAAATGATTTGTAAGTGCTTGGTTTACAAGATGAAGCTCTTTTGGAGAAACTTAGCAGTAGCTAAGTGCCGAGAAAAAGCTAAGACTGACCGTTGCCTAGCAATTTTGACAGCGTCAAAGTAGGGAAGGAACCGAAAGTAATCTTTCGGGCGGGCAGAAATGAATCAATGGCTTGCAAAGGAATTAACATTATGTTCTTAAATCACTTCATAATAACAATTTGATAATCAGTATCAAACTAGATCGATCATGGATATCGATTGGGTGAAGAAAATAGCTTTTTCTTATACGGTAAATGAAGAATTACTCTTTATAGATCAAATACTAAAAACCTATATGCTAAGCGCTTTCTTAAATGATCGACCGTGAGATACTGATGAAGTCATTTTGACTACCCTTCTACTTTTTAAAATCCTATTTTTTTATAATCAAAATTGATAATCTTCATGTTGAAAATTAGACAATTGCGAGTGGATGCTTATAAAGTGGCACTCGTACTTAAGGATGGTGCTTTAGTATCAATCCTTAAAACTGGAAAACATTGGATAGGTTACAATAGAGATGTGCTTACATACGATATGACAAAGCCATTTACAAGTGTTGTAGACCTTGACATCTTGCTCAAGAACGAGCAATTGGCAGAAATGCTAGAAATTGTGATAGTAAAAGATAATGAAATCGCTATCCAATACAAAAACGGAATATTCTATCAAGTGTTGCGACCTGGTAGATATGCCTTCTGGAAGGAGTATTTGACTGTGACTACAGAAATTATAGACTTGGAAGACTCTGAGGTAAAATCTGATATCAGTAAAAAGGTATTGCATCTACCTCAAGTGCTATCTTATATAAAAGTATTGACCGTGGATTCATATGAAACTGGGTTGCTACATATCGATGGTAACTTCGTCAAGGAATTGAATCCAGGAGTCTATTATTACTGGAAAGGAAGTAAGGCAATTGCTTTACTGAAAGCAGATCTTAGAACACAACAAATTGAAATTAATGGTCAAGAATTATTGACAAAAGATAAAGCGAGTATAAGAATCAATCTTACTACTTCTCATCAAATGGTCGATGTGAGAAAGGCATTAATTGATACCAATGATAGTTCTAAGCAACTTTATAGTTTGATGCAACTTGCACTTAGAGAGTATGTAGGTCAATACTCATTGGATGATATGTTGGCAAATAAATCTGCCGCTACACCATATTTATTGGCGTATGCAAAAGACAAGGCCGATATACTTGGTTACAATATCTTGACGGCAGGTATCAAGGATATCATTTTGCCAGGAGATGTAAAGGAGATCATGAATCAAGTCCTTGTTGCTGAGAAAAAAGCACAAGCGAATGTAATCATGCGTAGAGAAGAAACAGCTTCTACTAGAAGTTTATTGAACACTGCCAAATTGATGCAAGACAACGATATGCTCTACAAATTGAAAGAAATGGAATATGTAGAAAAGATCGCTGATAATATTCAAAATATCACTTTACAAGGAGGTGGACATATTGTGGATCAATTGAAAGGTATCTTTTCAGGATCTGCAAAATGATGATGATGATGATGATGATGATGATGATGATGATGTGATGTGATGATGTGATGTGATGATGTGATGTGATGATGTGATGTGATGATGTGATGTGATGATGTGATGTGATGATGTGGCTGGGTCCGATTGATTTTTTATCAATCGGACTTTTTTTTGGTTATTAGAGTAGTGAATTAGCTTTCGTTAGATAAAATTCAAATCAGATATATTAAGGTCAATCTTGACCTTGCTGAAAATGAACAGAATATTTACTGATCAAAACTAACTTATTACGAATGTCCCAAAATAAAGGAAAATCAAAAGTTTGCAAAAACTAAATTGGTAAATTAATCTCTTAGTACTACTTTGAGAGATTAGATATCCTTAGCTATATATTTCCTTTATTGAAGAGATTGTGAATTGAAGAGATTGATTTTTTTGAACAATCTTTCCAATTTTTTCCAATTTTTCCAATCTTAAATAATTCTTCTCAAATTTGTACATTGTTTTTGTCCATTCTAATCAACAATTTTGAAATGTCTCAAAGTAGAATTAGGAATGATACATTAATAAAGTTCGCTTTTATACGCAGGTATTTTATTTTTCAACAAGGCAAAAAACCTGCCTGCCGGCAGGCGTAGACAATGCAGGGCATTGGCGAGGCTTTTTAACGCTGTAGAAAGATAAGTTAGCAAGTAGAAAATGTTACTTTATTATTGAATCATTCCTTAGCATTTATTTTTCGAACAAATCATTTTATTGTAAATAAAATTCAAACATATCTACCATATTTTAACCCTTTCTTCTGGAGACAAATACAATTCACTTTCATTGCCCACATTAAAAGCTTCATAAAATTCTGGTATATTTCTGACTACACCATTCACTCGGAACAAAGCGGGTGAGTGTGGGTCGGTACCCACTTGCATGCGAAGTGCTTCTTCTCTAGATTTTTTACGCCAGGCTTGGCCCCAACCCATGAATACTCTTTGCACGCCGGTAAATCCATCCATTTCAGGAGCTTCTTTTCCATCTAGACTCATCTGATATGCTCTAAGTGCAATGGTCAATCCTCCTAAGTCGCCAATATTTTCTCCAAGTGTGAAATCGCCATTTACATTCAAGTCATCATAAACTTTGAATGCATTGTATTGCGCTACTAGTGCATTGGTTCTTTTCTTAAATTCTGCTCTGTCTTCATCCGTCCACCAATTCCGCAAGACGCCATCTCCATCAAATGTACTTCCCTGATCATCAAATCCATGACCGATTTCGTGGCCGATCACTCCCCCAATGGCTCCATAGTTAGTTGCATCATCAGCTTCCATATCAAAGAAAGGAGGTTGCAAAATTGCTGCGGGAAAAACAATTTCATTTTGGGATGGATTGTAATAGGCATTGACAGTTTGTGGATTCATTCCCCACTCCTTTTTGTCTACTGGTTGACCGAGCTTGGCTAGTTGCCGATCATGTTCTGCTAGTTCTGAACGTCTTAAATTTCCGAACAAGTCATCGGCTTTAATTTCTGCAGGGTATTCCTTCCATTCGTCTGGATATCCAATTTTGAGTGTAAACTTAGCCAACTTATCAAGTGCTTCTTTTTTAGTTTCTTCACCCATCCAATCGAGCTCTTTGATACTGACTTCATACGCTTTTAATAGATTATTCACAAGCTTCACCATTCTTTCTTTTGCTTCTGGCGGGAAATGTTTTTTGACATAGACTTTACCGACAACTTCTCCAATATTGCCATTGACTACACCGACAGCTCTTCTCCATTGAGGAAGTTGCTCTTCCATACCTCGCATCGTCTTTCCATAAAAATTAAAATTCTGCTCATCAAAGTCATTGCTTAATCTACTGGCAGTATGATTTATTACAGACCATTTGAGATAGGTCTTCCAAGTATCAATATCAGTTGCTTGAATAATCTTGTCCACATCTCTCGAATAATCCAATTGAGGGACCACTACAAATTCCACTTTACCATCAGTTCCTGCTTCCGTCATGTATTCATCCCAGGCAAACTTAGGCATCAGAACATCCAAAGAATCCATAGGAATAGCATTGTACAACTTCATCATGTCCCTGGTATCTTCTTTTTTCATTTGCTTCTCAGCCAACTTCGTTTCGAGTGCCATGATAGATTCTGCAGCATTTTTGGAATTACCCACCTCAGCAAAACCGAGCATTTTTTCGACATGATTCTGATAATCTTCACGAAGGGTTTTGGATTTTTCATCATCTTTCAAATAATACTCACGATCAGGTAAGCCCAGTCCACCCTGCCAAGTGTACAAAGCATGTTCGTTTGGTTTTTTCAAATCAGCCATAATGAACATACCGATTGGAGTTTCGTATCCTACTTTATTGGCATATGCAAAATATTTAGCCAGATCTTTATGATCCGAGATTGATTCTATTTTATCGAATTCATTCTTTAACGGCTGATTACCCAAAGTATTTCTGATGTCCATATCCAAATATGAGGCATATAACCCACCGACTTTTTGCTCATCGGTACCATCTTTGTTATCGCTTTCAGATGCGTATTCGATGATTTCTTTTACATTGTCTTGAGATTTCTCATGAAGTATCATCCCGATACCAAAGGTAGATTTGTCACTAGGGATTTCAGTTTCATCAATCCATTTTCCATTTACATACATTTGGAAATTATCTCCAGGACTGACAGTCGTATCCATATATTCCAGATACAAACCAGAAGCATAATCAGAAGATTTTTTCGCTGCATCTGTTTTACAAGAAATTTGAAAAAGGATTAAGATAAAAAGTGAGCAAATAGTTAAGAAGGATAAATTTTTCATTGACTCGTTTTTTTACGATAAGAATTAATTGTTTCTCTTAATAGATGATTTAGATTCAGATGAGTTGCATTTTATTCAACAAAAATTGAACAACTAAATATTTTTAAGAATCTATTTAACTTTCAAGATTTAATATACTAAGATCTATAGTACAAATATTACTTTTACTTAATCCTATATTTTAAAGATGGATTAATGCTATAAAAACATCTACGAACATTACTCTTTTCAATATAATGACAATGAATAAACAGCAAAACATTTTTCTAAAACAACAGACCATAATTCAATGGAGCCTTTTGTTACTAATAATTACCATGTTATCTGCTTCTTGTTCACCGAAAATGAAAATGCAGATAGAAAATCAAATGAGTCCACTTGAGAAAACGGAAGAAGTACTTGTATTTGGTTTAAAAAATGATCCACCAGAAGGGGCTTTTTATGTTGGAAAATTAGAAAACGGAGGGCTTCACTACTATGGTACGAAAACGAATCCCTGTGATTACTATTATATTACATCCTTCTTAAGATCTAAGGCAAGACAAGCAGGTGCTAACCTGATCAAGATTGACCATATCAATTATACCTCAAGATGTATCCAATTAAAAACAAGTTTATTTCATGTTGAAAATACGAAAGAAACATTAAAAGAATACTATGATAATAAATTCACAAATGAAGACTCTGATTATGCTACTGTTCACTTTTTGAGACCTTTTGTAAATCCAGCAAGAGTTGCTAATGCCAATATATATGATAAATCTGGTAACTTAATAAATTATGTGGTAGCAGGTTTCGTATATCATCATAAAATTAAAAAAGAAGGATTATACACTTTCAAGCTAGAAGGTGAAGTTGAAAAAATAGAATTAGATATAAAAAAAGGAAAAGAATATTTTGCCTTAATAACCTATAATCAGGGGTGGATAAATTCAGGTTTTAAAATTGCGGATATAACTGATGCAAATGAATTAACTAGAAATAGATCTCTAATGATTGAAATGATTTCAAAGTATCCGAAGGAAAAATAATTAGATGCAGCATTAGAATAAATAGTGATCCATCAATATGTTAAGAAAAAATCTGTTTCGTTTAAATCTACGATTTTGAGTCCTTTGGGAATTACCAATCTTTTCTTGGGTAATAAAAATGAATCTATTCAGAATTTCTAAACTAAGGATTGAATTAGCGATGGACAGAAAATTCTCCTGATAAAAAAGATAGTTTCACTGTTATTCTTAAAGGACAAAATCATCTTACTTTTAACACTAAGATTAATTTTCAATTTGACTATTGAATTAAAGAATTTTTGCAACAACAAAAAATTAAAAAAAATGATAAATACATTTCCAATATTGGAATCAGAAAGAACCATTTTAAGACAATTCACAAATTCAGATTTAGAAGATGTGTACAAAGGTCTCTCCCACCCTGACATTATAAAGTATTATGGAATCAATTTTGACAGCTTAGAAGCTACTAAGGAGCAAATGGAATGGTTTCGAGACTTAGAAAAAAATGAAACTGGTATCTGGTGGGCAGTTTGTGAAAAACAAAGTGGTAAATTTCTTGGGGCAGGTGGATTAAATGACCTGAGCAAAGAAAATAAAAAGGCAGAAATAGGGTTTTGGTTGCTTCCAGAAAATTGGGGTAAGGGATATATGACAGAGACGATGCCTATTATCTTGAATTATTCATTTGATATTTTAGGTTTGCATAGGATTGAAGGGTTTGTGGAAACGGAAAATAGCAATTGTAAAAGTGCACTTGCAAAGCTTAATTTTAATTATGAAGGTACAATAAGAGATTGTGAGGTGAAAAATGGAGCGCTTATAAGTTTGGATGTTTATTCAAACAAAAATTGAAATAGATTATTGAGTCTTAAATTTTAAGACATAAAAAAGTCTAAAATAATATTCTAAGCATTTTATATTAGAAACAGTTGTATTATAATAACATTGCCTCAACCAGTAGGCATAATGGTTTAAAATAAATTATTAACTTGGTTTCTAAATAATTTAAGAATTGAACTTTAAGCTATAACCGAAACATTTAAGTATTGTGGAGGAAAAGAATAAAATTGACATAAGAAACTTAATAGGCAAAAATAAGCTCGAAGCTGTGATTGTGAAACTCGATGATTATTCAAAATCTAATAATACTTCTGAATTCCATAATAAATTAACATTATTAAAAAGAGAATTTGTAAAGCTAAGAAGTGACTCTATTGATGGTTTGATTACTAATGATGATAAACTTACTAAGGAGACAAACTTAAGTAAAAGGATTCTCGAATTGATTGATAGTCAGACGTCACATATTGTTGAAGAAATTACGGTAGAAACAAAGGAGGAAATGGTGGCTTATGTAAGCAGCAGTACTTCAACCAATACATTTGCTGAAAAGATATTATTAATAATTTATGCGTATGGATTTGCATTAATATTTTTAGTCTCTCTTTATATGTTTATTCATTTTTCGTATAAAATGTTGATTAATGATTCTTTTAGAAGCAGTCTAAGTAATGAATCAAATTACATTCCTTTTGTAATTGCATTAACAGGAATAGCCGCTGCAGGGTTTATGAGGTCATTTATAAATAATTCAAAAATAAAAATTAATAGTTAAATAGACTAATAGACCAATGAATAATAAGATATTATCACTTTTCTTCTTTATTTTAATGTTATCAGGAATATTTTATTCTATTCATCTTTTCATGCAATTAAAAGAGAAAAATATTCAATTGTCTTTGTCGAGATTAAAGTTAGAGAAGATAGAAAAATTGTATAAAATTGAATTAAATTATAGAGACTCAGTCGCTTCTTTATCTAAAAAAAATGTCAAGGATTCAAGTATATTAATGAAAATTAAAGAATTTAAGTCAGCAGAATTTCTTAAAAATTCTGTCTTTAAATTTGGATTGTATTCAATTGGATTAGAAAAAGAAATGAAGGTGGTTGAAAATTATTTAAATAACAAAAATTATAAAATAGTTGAACTTTACAGTCTTGAAGAACGACCACCGTGGTACGCAAGAAATCAATCAACAATTTTCTATTATAGTGATAGTAACTTAGAATTGGCTAATCAAATTAAAAAAGATTTAGAGAGCTTATTAGGTTCTGAATTTGAATTAATGTTGGGGGCTGGACAAGGTGTTAGAGATTCTGAAAAAGATGTAAAACTTAATGTTCATCTTTTCTGAACCAAACCCAATAATAATCAATCATTATTATAGAACCGCTTAGAGGTCTGATTATGAAAGATGGCGCTGGTAATTGTTTTAGAATCTTTATCAATGAGTCCGGAGAATTAAAGGTAAAAGACATTACTTGTCTATAATTAGGATCTGATGTATGTTTTACTTCGATTCAGATTTCAAACTTGTGTACTATTCCCTAAAACTTAATCAACATTAAAAAATGCGAAAAGGCAATCTTCTTTTACTCCATGGGGCTTTAGGCACTAAAGTCCAATTCGAGTTATTAAAGGAATTACTATCAAAAGAACTCAATGTCTTTGATTTAAACTTTGAAGGTCATGGAGATAGATCTTCTAATAACGATTTTTCAATTGATCTGTTTGCTGAGAATGTTTCGGATTTTATCCACGAAATGGGCATTTCAAAAACAAACATTTTTGGCTATAGCATGGGTGGATATGTAGCACTTCAATTGGCTTTAAAAAACCCAGAATTGGTTGATCGGATTATTACTCTTGGCACAAAATTCAATTGGACATCGGAAGTGGCTGAACAAGAGATAAAGATGTTGAATCCTGAGAAAATAGAAGAGAAAGTTCCTGCTTTTGCTAAGCGATTGGAAGAATTGCATACTTCGAATGATTGGAAAATAGTAATGAGGAAAACGGCACAAATGATGACTGATCTTGGAGATGGAAAAAAGATGAATGATGAAGATTTGAGATCTATTAAAAATGAGATATTAGTTGGAATTGGCGAACTGGATAATATGGTGACTTTAGATGAGTCTATAGGTGCCGCTGACGCACTACCGAATGGAAAATTGAAAGTGATAGATGGATTTAAGCATCCGATTGAGAAAATAGACATGTCTCAACTTGCTTCTGTTATTATAGGTTTCATAGAAGCTCATCAATAAATAATATTAGGTATAGAAAAGCTATTTTGAGATGGTAGCTTCTTTAAATCTGGAGGTAGAAGAATGTAAAATAAATTATGGAGGACTATTTCATTCGTTGTGGGTGCATTTCAAAATGACGTATTATTAATTCTATTTTAAATTATTCTGATTAACTTTTTGCAGAATCGCTGAATCGCAGAACCGCTAAATCGCCTTATTATGTTGACTTTTACATTTCCTTCAATAAATTTCCTTTTGTATATCAAATAGTAAAATACGACAATTTGAAATGCACCCTTCGTTGTTTAGTAACATTAGAATGTAATCTCACATTTTGGTAACTAAACATAATGCTGAAAAGCTACTAACTATTAAGTCGCAAATAAAAAGTCACGTAATGTATGAAGTCTATACACTATCCTTCTGATTCAAATGTATTCGGGGAATCAACTGGTTCTAGATATATTTCGCTGTCGAATTGAAGATAGATGGTCATAGAGGATTTAATCCTCCAATTGAAAGATAGATGTGTCTCAACTCGCTTTAGCAATTTCGATTTTCAAATTTATATATTCGATTCATCTTAGAAATTAACGAATTCCCATTTTTTTTAGCCAATTTACAATTCTTCAATTGTTTGCCTAATGGACATTAAGCTTCATTGTGTTAGCGAAATCTCAAATAAAACCTAATCAACTAATTAAATTAATATGCTCACAAAAGTTATTGTCCTCGCCATTTACGTTGGAATCCTATTTCTAATTGGAATCCTGGCATCGCGTCGGATTAAAAGTATGAGTGATTTTTATGTAGGTGGAAAAAACATGGGCTTCTGGGCAGTTGCCTTTTCGGCAAGAGCGACGGGCGAATCAGGTTGGTTGCTTATTGGCCTTACAGGCATGGGAGCTATAGCTGGATACTCTGCCTATTGGGTTGTTTTAGGCGAAGTTTTGGGAGTCTTCGTCTCCTGGTTTTTTATGGCCAAACTATTCAAACGAAGATCAGATGCTTTCAAATCGATCACCATTCCCGATTATCTACAAAGCCATTTCAAATCTACTACCAATACATTGAGAATACTCTCAGCATCAGTTCTATCCATTTTTGTGGTCATCTATGTTAGTTCACAGATTGATGCTACCGGGATAGCTTTTGAATCATTGCTTGGTGTAAACTACTATACTGGAGCCTTAATTGGATTCTTCATTGTGCTAATCTATATTTTCATTGGTGGGTTTGTTGCAGCCGTATGGTCAGATTTATTTCAAGGGCTGCTAATGTTTTTTGGGCTCGTTTTACTTCCGATTGTTGTTTGGTATTCGATGGATCATGGCCAATCAATAACTTCTGGATTAAATGCTATCGATCCTGCTTTAACAGATATCTGGGGAGGAAATGAAGATAGATGGATGAATCTATTCACCATTTTGGGATTTTCCATGATAGGACTTGGCTTTCTTGGCTCACCTCAAGTTTATGTGCGATTCATGTCCATCAAAAATGAAATGGAAATCAATAAAGGTAGATGGGTAGCTATTGGATTTACCTTACTCACAGATGCCGCTGCTGTTACTATTGGGATCCTTGCAAGAGTTCTATACACTGAAAATGGACAAGACCCTGAAGCCGTTTTTGGAATTGGTGCCACCGACGTTCTCAGTGTTATGACCGAGAATTTCCTTCCTCACATTCTTGTTGCTATATATATTGCTATTGTGCTTTCTGCTATTATGTCGACTATTGATTCCTTGCTTATTATTGCTTCAAGTGCTATTACCAGAGATTTCTATCAGAAAATATTTCACCCCGAAATAAGAGATGATCAACTCACAAAACTGTCTAGAGTTGTAACAGTGATTATGGCAATTGTTGCGCTAGGAATAGCAATGACCATAGCGATGGTCTCACCAGAAAGGCAGGTTTTTTGGGTTATTATATTCGGTTGGTCAGGAATTGCAGCCACCTTCTGCCCTGTTATTATCTTGACCTTATTTTGGAAAGGATATTCAGAGAAAGGGGCGATAGCCTCTATGGTTTCTGGTTTTATCAGTGTTGTACTTTTTAAATTTGTCTTCCAGAATATGGATGGTGTAGGTGCTTATTTTGTGGCTCTGGATGTGCTTGCTCCTTCCTTTTTGGTGGCAATGATTTTTGGATATATATTTTCTAAGATTTATCCTGTAGAAGGAGTAGAGATTGAAGGAAAGGAAGGGTAATTATTAACTAAAGTTTCGCAGAAAATACATTATTGATATTCAATCTATTATGCATATGTAAATAGTACATGTATTGCCGTAAATAATTGGCTTATAATGACTTACCTTACGTTTCTTGAAATATATTTAAGTATCAAAATTGATAATTCTAATTTAAATTTTCATAATTTATTGATATTCAACTATTTAAGTATTACCTCGGATTATAGCTATTAATGAAGTATATTCTTTCAAACATATATGGTCGCTCGCTACGACTGGCTTCCATTTTCTTCTATCATATATAATTTAAATTTAACTAACTCATTTATAAATAGTTACAATATAAGTTTCCGAGCAACTACATATAAAACAGAGTTTACCAATCCTTCCCGATAACCATCGGGAGGCTTGGGAATCTCGGCCATTGTGCGCAAAGTGATTCCCAAGCTTGCAAAGATTGGTAAGTCCGACTTCTTTACAAGCATCCGAGCATTCAATTTTACTTATTTATACTTTTTCCCACTCATACTGTGGTTCTTAACATGATGAAAGACTGAACAATCTCAATGCAATTGAGTGAAGCACGACAGTGCTTTAAGTGAGGGAACACGATAGTGGTGGGTGGACTATACTGAACTTTTTGGCCACCCTTACGCGTTCCTTCTCTTGCTAGCTATCGCTAGCACATCTTCGATGATCGTTCAGTCCCCCACAGTTTAGCGGCATAGCTCTACTCTTTCTAAATCAGTGTCTTCGACAATGGAGAATTGTCTGGTGGGAAACTTCAGTTATTAATACTACATTTTGACTAAGATTATTTGAACCTATTAAAAAGATTACATGAGTAAACATTTAAAGACAGACACAAAGGAGGAGTGCCTGTCTTTTGCAAAAAGCTTGCTTAATATATTTATGATATTACTTTTTACTTTTCGCGATAATAATTGATTTGTTTTACTTGGCTTAAATCATAAGTTTAAAACACTCTTACTTTTACTAAAAACTGGGGTGTCCTTTTTAATAAACTTATTGAATGATAACCGATCCATTAGGGAATAAGGTTGCCACAGCACCTTCACACTCACCACACTTGATTGGTTCACTGGCATTAAGATTAAGACCTGGGCATAATGAAATTTCAAAAGTACAACCCGTAAAAAGGCTACTATTGTGACCTATTTTTACAATGTATGTTGAATACGAACTTGGAATAGTTACAGGTGTAGTTGTATTCGGAAAAACAGTAATTGGTAGTAGTTCATTGACATAGTCACAACCATCTGCATACGAAACTGTGGCGGTATATTCACAATCAGTATTATTCCTGATGCCAAATTGAGCATTAACTATGGTCATCGATAAAAACGAAAAGCAAATCATAAGCGTGAATAAACGAATTAAATTTTTCATGAATTAAATTTTTGGACCGAAGTCCGGTTAAGAAAAAAATACTTGAAAAGACAGTTGAGAAATTATTTTCCGGGTGCCTTTGTATTGATGTTATTTTAAATGCAAGGAGGTAACCATTTTTAATAAATTTAATTTTAAAAAAATAATTTGATGTGGGCAAAATCCAAGGAGGAGGAAAATAATGTTGTAAAACCAGAGATCTTATGTGTCTTAATATTTGAATCAGAAGAAAGAAAAATTATCCGTTTAGCAGGTATTCCAATTAAGATGGTGCTTGCAATGGGTAGACTAAATCAGAGAACCTGCCCAGAAATCCGAAGAGAGGTCAGATACCTTCCTCTTGTTCACCGTACTAATACGAAACAAAGGTCTCTGACCTTTTGTCGGATTCTTATCAATGAAAATAAACATGCTACACATGTTACAGCTTTGTGAGTCTACTTTGCGGTTAAAGATAATAACCTAAATCTGATCAGTTACTTTGAGAAATTGTTAACCACAAAGCTACACAATGTAACACTAAGAATGCACCTAAAAATATTAGGGAAGATTGAAATAAACTTATTCTAATAATCGCAATATATCCAGACTTTCTTGTTTTTTATAACTGGCACCAGAATCGATTAGTGACTGTAGATATTGTTTGGCGAGGGATGTATTTTCTGATTGCAGAGCAGTCAAAGCGGCATACCATCTGGCTTGATTTCCATACAGAGGATCATTATTATCAATCAGAAAATTGAAATGGCTTAATGCTTTTTCGTAATTACCTGTTTGGAGGGCACTTATCCCTGCAGCAATATGTAATTTAGTATCAGAACTTTTTGCAATCAAATTGTCAAGGATGGGAAGCGCTTTTTGGTATTCTTTGTTTTTGTATAAAGCGTTGACTTGTTGTAATTCCAGATCGACACCTTCTTCTCTACTTACCAAACTGATGTGATAGCTTTCAATGTACTGGGCATATATTATTGCCGGATCACTGTTTATATTTGATTTATAAACCATAAAATAATAGACGAATCCTAAAATTATCAAGAATCCTGTCAGCAGTGCTAATATTGTTTTTGTCCTATTCCTTCGCTTTATTTTCCCAATAACATTGTCATGAATCTGATCCATACGCATTTTCATCTTCTGATCACCTAATGCATCTAGGAGTTGAAAAGCTTCTTGTGCCAACGTTACTTTTTTTGCCAACTCTTTATCAGATGCCATTCTTTGCTCGAAGACAAGGCGACTACTGTCGTCCATTTTATTTAGCAGATACCTATCGATTTTCTCTCGTTCTGAATGATCCATTACTATCTGGTTATTTAAGGTTTTTTTTGTAATAGTCTGAATTCATAATAAATGCTTTCAATTTTTTCAGGCATTTGTATTTCTTATTCTTTGCCACCTGAGTATTTGACAAGTTCATCGACAACGCAATTTCTTCCATGCTCTGCCGCTCATAATAAAAAGCCAATAATATGCTTTCACATCCTTTCCCAATCTCCTTAATTACTTTATTCAGAAAACTGGCTTTATCATCACTAAAAAGTTCCTGAGTTAAAACATCTTCAATCGGAATTTCCAGCTCCTCAACGGGAAAGGAAGGTTCCCGCTTATTTTTCTTTAATTTCTTAAACCAAAGGTTGCGACACATAGAGAATATGTAGGCCTCCACCTTAGTTTCTTCTGTTACCTTATTTTGCTTTACTAATTTAAAAAAAGCCAGCAAAGCATCTTGAAATACATCTTTGACTTCCTCCTTATTCCCTTTGTTGTAACATATAAACCTTTGTACCCTTCCATACAATGAAGTATACAAATAAGTCATAGCCTGATCATTATCCTTTGGATTCACCGACTTTAATTTCTCAATAAGCACTGCGTTTGTAAAAATTTGCATCTAATGTCTTATCGTTTGTTCTTTGATAGCTTAATAAGTAACCTTTGGCTTCACAAAAATTATAATGAAAACGGCAACTACTATTAAAATATTCTCTGTAAATCTAGCGAATTTTGTATAATATTAAAAAAAGTGTCTTGCTAAAGGTTACCTCTTCTTATCTAAAGTAACAGTCTAATGAAACGTTATCAAAACGTTTCATTTTTAACTGGATAACGATGATTTTCACAATGTAGTTTGGATTAGTTATGATAAAAAATTAATTTATGACTGTATCTATTATTAACAAGTTAAAATCTATTCGTTATCTTATTATTCAACTTTTAAGCAAAATGTAATTATGAAAAAATCTATCTTATTTCAACTGGTTTTGTTATTTCCGTTTTTTTTGATGGGTCTTTCTTCGACTGCAGCTATGATACCGCCACTAATCGAAGGGAATTGGCTTGACCCTATGCAAAGTGGTGCACCTCAAAACTTTGCCGATCCTTATGTATATATTAACCTAGACGAAAACGAAGAATTAGATGTGAATTTAATCGTATCAACGACAGATTTTGAAATGGGAAACTATGATTCTTTGTATATCCGTTGGACCTTTGGAAACTATACTGGGGTATCGAATTTAATAACAAAAGATCTTATGTCCCCTACAGGAGGTGGTTTTTACCAAGCAGTTATACCAAGAACTATTGATTTTTCAACAGAGTGTTCTGTGAATTCTCCAAACACTTTTCGTATTAGTATATTACTTGAATTGGTATATCCTAAAAATGGAGGTTATGATATATATCCAATGGCGAATAATGTAGGATTGTTTGATCCTGCCGCTTTCGTTGACTTGACGCCTACTTTTAGCTCAGCAAAAATGCTCCTATGTTGGGGAGCGACTCCACCAACAAATATGGTTGGGAATAATAATGAAGTGACAGCTACAACCTTGTCAGAAAACAATGAAGTGGCAGTACAAGTATCAGGCTTAGAGCCAGAAATAGAAAATGAAGAAATAATTAAAAATATTGCAGTATACCCCAACCCGTTTTCTAATACATTTAAATTGCAATATTATTTAGAACGACCTTCCGAAGTTCAATTTCGCATAGTTGATATGAAAGGTTCGTTAATTCAATATCAAAAGCTCCCACTACAATCGATAGGCTTGCGGACACAAACTTTTAGTTTAGAAGATAGATTATCATCTGGAGTTTATATGATACATCTCTACTATGCTGATAGAGTCAAAACCACTAAATTGATTAAGCTATAGGCACACAATTAAATTATATTGTGTTCATGTGTGTTGTAGGCTTACTAAACTTTCAAAGTTTAGTAAGCCTAGTCTTTCGAGACAGCCTCTTTGCCTCGCTTTAATGCTGTGAATGAGAGGAAGGTATCTGACTTCTCCTCGATTTTTTGGGTATTTTGTGCAATTTGTTCTACACTATGTTCTTTTAAATAGAAGTAATTTAAAAATATATTTAGATATCTAAATAATGAATACTAAATCAATTGCAATTCTCGTACTTACCTTCTTGTTGTGTCCTTTTTTATTATTTGCTCAAGAGAGTGTGCAAAAAGATACAGCAAGTTTGAACAAGTTGGGAAGAGCTCTTATGACGAAAAGGGAATTCGTAAATACCTATGAAGAAAGGATTTTATTATTACAAGAAGCTCTCGTTCATTTCCAAAAATCAAAAAATTGGCCATTAATTATTGAAATAGAAGCAGAATTCGCAGAATTAAACTACTATTTAATTGAGTATAAAAAATTTGAAGAACATATAGACAATCTAAAAAGGTTGGTATCGACCCATGCCATCTCAGAAGCGCTAACCATAAAAGTAAAAAAAGTAATGGTTTTGCGTTCTCGTATGATAGAAGATTATGTAGAATCGGAAAAATTATATAAAGAGATTTTTGAATTTGACAAAATCCAGTCCACTAAAATATTCGCTTCTGCTAGTGCCAATAATATTGGATTATTTTATTTAAGTTGCCTTAGTGATCCTCAAAGAGCTTTGGATTATTATCAAATTGGAGTTGACCTACTGAAAAAGTCAGACGAACCCTACGAACCTCTAAAAGCAACCCTCTATTCAAACATGGGATATTGCTATAAAGAAATCAATAAGTTTCAATTGGCGCAGAGGTTTTTTCATAAAAGTTTGCAGGTAATTCATACCGATGAAGTGGGAGATTTGAATATACAGTCAACATGGTGGAACTATCAAAATCTCTCTAATATATATCTAAACAATAATCAATTAGATAGTTGTTTGTATTACGGGCAAAGAGCATTATCTATTCTTGAAAAAGATGGTAAATCCTATTGGGACGATTATCAAAACTACTTTACCCTCGGCAATTACTATTTAAAAACAGATAGCTATCCTCTCGCGTTAGACTATTTCAAAAAAGGCCTGATCCGAGCTAAAAAACAAAAAGATGTTTTTCGCCCTGTTGATGCTATTGTTCGATTTGCAAATGTCCTGTACAATCATGGAAACCACCAGGAAGCCCTCGATAGTCTCCAAATGGGACTTCAATTGCTCTGTCCTGGTTTTAAGTCTTCTGATATTACTGCCACTCCACTCCCTCAATCCTTTGCCCACAAAAAAAGTGCCCTCAAGCTCATTGAACAAAAAGCCGTCATTTTTCATAAGCAATATCATGAAAATAATGACCCCATATTCTTAAATGCCTCACTCGAAAATTATAAATTAGCTACAGAAATCATCCAATTACTTCGTAGAGATTTCGTCGGAGACATTTCTAAATATTTTCTGGCTGAGAAAGTTCTTTCCATTTACGAAGATGCCATTGAGGTAGCCTATAAACTTTATGAACTAGAAGGAGATCAAAAATACTTGGAAGCAGCTTTCTATTTTGCAGAGCAGAATAAGTCGATTCTGTTGTTAGAATCTATAAAAGAAAATACAGCGAAAGGTTTTGGAAATTTGCCAGATAGCTTATTGCAGCAAGAAAAAGAATGGAAACTAAATATAGCTGCCTTAGAAAAAAGAATCTATATCGAAAAGAAAAAAACACCCATTAATCAAAATCAAACCAAAATATTGTCAGATCAATTATTTACGCTTAAAGAAAAACATAACAACCTGATCGCAAGTATTGAAAAACAGTTTCCCAAATATTATGAATACAAATACAAACCAGCTATCGCTAGTATCAATGAACTTCAACAAAATTATTTAGACCCCGAGACTGCCCTATTAGAGTATTTCGTTGGTGAAGAAAATATATTCATTTTCTGTATCCAAAAAGATAAAACTAAGCTTCTTAAAATTCAAAAGCCTAAGAACATTTTAGCTTCTTTTAATCAGCTGAGAGCCATCATAACTCAACCCCCTAAAAGTGCAAATTATGAAGCCGATTTACAGCAATTTAATCAGCTTTCTTTCAGTTTCTACAATTTATTAATTAAAGATCTTGTTTCTACCTTCAGTGGCAATCACCTTATCATTATCCCTGATAATTTCTTAAGTTATCTGCCTTTTGAAATCTTGGTTTCTAACAATGTCAATGCTTCGAATTTCAGCATTAAAGAGCAATCTTATTTGCTAGAAGATTTTGACATCAGTTATAGCTTTTCTTCTTCTCTCCTGATAAATACAAAGGATATAAACTACATCACTCAAAAAGACTTTGTTGGTTTTGCCCCGAGTTTTAAAGATCCAATGGCACAATATTCCTCTCGAAACTGTGGTGACGGCGAATTATATAGTTTGCAATGTAGCGAGGAAGAAGTGTCTTCCATCAATAATCTTTTCGATGGCAAAACATATTCTGGAAAGCTAGCCACTAAAGACAATTTTGAATCTATCGTCAACGAATACAATATCATCCATCTGGCTACTCATGCCTGCGTAGATGAAACGAATCCCAACTTTAGTCGGATTTATTTTACAGACGAATACCTCTCCAACTTTGATCTAACCAATATGCGCATTCAAGCCAACCTCGCCGTGCTCAGTGCTTGTAATACTAATGTTGGGCCTTTGATGAAAGGAGATGGTGTATCCAGCATCAGTAAAGGTTTCATATTAGCTGGCTGCCCTAGTATACTGACCAGTCTTTGGTCGGTAGATGATTGTTCTACTTCTCAAGTAATGATAAACTTTTATCACTCATTAAAAGAAGGAAATGCAAAAAGCCATGCACTACATCAGGCAAAAATGAAATATCTCGACCAAGCGAATGATGTAGATTCTCATCCCTATTATTGGGCTCCATTTCTTTTGTCAGGAGACTATAGGGCTATTCTTGATGTAAGGTCAGCTACTTTTTCTCAATGGATTTTGGGTGGTCTTTTCTTAGGCTTAGTGTGCTTCGTTTGCTTTTATTTATATAATCGTTCTCAATATAAGCATCCTGGTAATTACAAATAAAACAGAGATTCCCAAGCTTGAAAAGATTGGTAAGCCCGAATTCTTTATAAGAATCAAAGCAACTTCTCAGTAGGGATAGAGGAATAGATGGAGGCATGAAACCTCAAGAGATAAAAACTGACTTAAATCCATGGCCAACTACTCATATTTTAGAGTATAGTTTTGCAACGCATCTTTTACAAAAAGAGGTTAGCTAGAGACATATTCAGGATTTATTTGGACTTTGTTCGTCTAGGATAACGGAGATTTATTTAACATACATTAAGGGTAAAAAATAATAAATTTGATAACCCTTTTGATTCAATAGAATGAATTTCTATTTTTAGCTTAGAGTTATAGTAGAAATATTCGCAATAAGTCTGTATGCGCAATAAGTGTAGTCGCGGGTATTTGGATGTTACAATCAATTAAAAAGAAAAAAACTGAGTTCAAGTATGAAATCAATCTTCTTGATACCAATAATTTTAATATTGTCTTGTTCAAATTCCAATAATCTGAATGATGAAAAAACAAATGGAAAATTAATTCCAATTTCTACATCTTCAAATGAAGCAAAAGAACAATTTATAGAAGCAAGAAGGCTTGTGCAAAATGGGTTAAACAATAACCCCATTGAACATTTTGAAAAAGCAATATTATTAGATAGTTCCTTTGTCAGGATGTATAATTTTATTTCAATATATTCTCCAGATGATTCTATTAAAAAAATGAATCATGAACTTGCTAAAAAATATAAACATTTAGTTTCCAAGGAAGAACAAATGCTTGTGGAAGCAACAGAATTTCGATTTAATAATTCAGATGACAAATCAGAAAAAATAATGTTTGAAATAACGAAACTATGTAATTCAGACAAATACTTATATCATACCATTAGCTATTTACTTTTCAGGAAAAATCCAATTCTTGCAATAAAAACTGGGCTAAAGTCTGTTGAAATAGACAAGAGCTATGCCTCAGGATACAATATTCTTGGATATACATATATTAATAACAAAGAATTCAAAAAAGCAGAAAATGCTTTTGATAATTATATAAAGTACGCTCCAACTGATGGAAACCCGTATGACTCAAAAGCAGATTTATTGATGCAAATAGGACGATATGAGGAAGCATTGGTGTTAAAAAAGAAAGCCTATGAGTTGGATAAATCGTTTGATTGGATTCCAGAAGAGATATTAGAAATCGAAGCCAAATTAGAATCAATAAACGAGAAATAAAAACTGATTGTAAACAATAGATTATGACTGAATCACTCCTTCGTCGTTATTCCGCATATCAAAACCGGTTAGGTATAATTAAAAATAAATGAAAAAATTAAAGAACATCGGAAAATTCATTTTAGGACTTTTAGTTCTATTCACCCTAATTAGTTTCGGATTTAAAACCAATGAGCATTTTGTTGGAAAAGAATATGTTGAGTACTGGGAAAGCAACCCCAATCTTTACGAATCTGTAAATCAAAATGAATCATTTGATTTCAGAATATTTGAGAAAAGTGCGTTGGAAAACGACTTAATTTTATTTGGCGAATTTCACGGAACAAAAGAAACAATTAAAATTGATTTCCAATTTATTAAGTACTTAAATGCAAAAGTGGGTATGAAAACCCATATTGCAGAAATTGATTTTAGTCAAGCATATTTCTTAAACGAATATTTGAAACATGGTGACGATTCTATAATCAAATACGTTCTTAATTCCTGGATTATCAATCATGGTCACAACAACAAAGACTATAGCAATAAATGGAGAAAAATTAACAAACTAAATAAAACGATAACTGATAGTAGTTTACACATTAAGGTATTAGGAATAGATAAAATTCAAGATTTTGAAATTACCCGACATCACTTATTAAATCTTTTTAAAAATCTAAATGTTAGGCATAAAATCCCTACCGATGAAAAGGAGATGATTCAATGGGCGAAAGAAGAATTGTCCTCAATTATTACCGAAATAGAAAAAGATCCTAGTAATCAAAATTGGATAGATGATATTTTGTTTATTCAGAAAAATCTTGTGGCTTTTAATAATCAGTCAAGAGAGGATTTTATGTTCAATAATTTTACAGATTTATACAAAAGATATAATCTTGAAGGTCAGAAAATCTATGGTTATTTTGGAGGTGCTCACGTACTACAAAAAGAAATGAACAATAAAAAAGATTTTGGAAATCTTATCGTTAAATCTGATTTATCATTAAGTGAAAAAACTTATTCTATTACTACAAGGTATGTGGATAGCTATATGGCTGCACCTTCAAAGTTTTTACCTTCATTGATGAGAGACGATGGAGAACATACTAAAATGACCAACACTTGCGATAATATGGCTTTATTGTACCATTATGGAATAAACGATTTGAAAAGTGTTACCAAAGAATATTCAAATACATTTTTTGATATTAATGCTCTAAATTCTCCTTATAAAAAATCTTTACGCTTAATAAATAACATAGGACTTTACAGCTTGCTTTCTGGAATGAAAGTCACAGATAAAGAATCTGTAACTACAGATTATGTGCAAGCAATTGTCCTAATTCGTAACTCTGATTGGGCTGAACCTTTAAATATTGCTCGATAAAACTATGCCTAACATCGTATAAAAATAATAGGGCAGGCAGCAGTAAAATCAAGAGGTTTGCACATATTAGAGAAGTCGCCAAATTTTTAATTTTTGCTTATTGAAAAATAAGGAATGATACATTAATAAAGTTCGCTTTTATACGCAGGTATTTTATTTTTCAACAAGGCAAAAAACGTAGACAATGCAGGGCATTGACGAGGCTTTTTAACGCTGTAGAAAGATAAAATAACAAGTAGAAAGTGTTACTTTATTATTGAATCATTCCTAAGATATTAAGAAAACAAAATTCTGGTTCAATCGTCTTCAATATTAATCAACCCCTTTAAAGTAAATGAAAAACCAAAAAACTAAAATCTCACTTAACTTATTATCGAGAACTGCTGGAGTTTTATATTTAATTGTCATTGCAGGCGGAATTTTTTCAGAAGTATTCGTGCGCCAAGAACTAATGGTCTATGGTGATCCAATAACAACCGCAAATAACATTCTTAAAAATGAAAGCCTATATTCGATGGGGCTTTACAATTCAATTGATATATTTAGTCTGAACCCCCTTTTTTCTATAATTTAGTTTTCAACAATGAACAATAAGGATTATTTTTCTCATTTATATGAAATAGCGAGTCACCTGAACAAGGAATTTTCTCTACATTCTGCTCTTCGCAAATCTTTGGAGAAGACTGTAGAAATCCTAGATATAGAAACGGGCTGGTTCTGGCTTACTGAACCAGATAATAAATCGGTATATCTAGCTGCTTCCTATAATCTACCTCCAGCTTTAAACAATTATCCCGAGCGGTTATCTGGTTGGTGTTATTGTATAAAACAATACTTGTCAGACGACATTGATCAGGCAATGAATATCAGTGAGATTGCATGCACACGGCTGAAGGATATTTCCACAGGTACGAAAGATTTGAAATTCCACGCAACAATCCCAATAATAATCAACGGTCAAAAGGTAGGACTCATGAACTTACTGAGTAAAGAAACTCGGCAACTTAACGAAAAGGAACTGGCCATTCTTAACACCATTGGTGAATTAGTGGGAACAGCCATTCAGCGCACCCGATTGCAACAATCATATGGAAGTGAGAACATCGAATCAGATACAACCATTCGCAGTGTGTTAGAGCGGGTTTTCCACCCACAAATGGAAGCCATAATTTCATGTCTTGATGACCCAAAGAGTAACAAGAATAAAGTGAATGAGGCCCTGAAAAAGGCGAAGGATCTTCAGGGGCAGTTATCCCTGCTTTGCAAGGAGGCAGAGAAGCATGAAGGAAAAGGAACGACGGTAAAAGCGTTTCACTATCCCGATTTACCTCTTACAAAACGAGAATTAGAAGTACTGATCCTGATAAAGAAAGGCCTCACCAACGGCCAGATAGGTAAACAACTATTCATAGTCGAGCGCACTGTTAAATTTCACGTTACTGCAATCCTATCCAAGCTCAATGCGGACACTCGTACCGAAGCAGTAGATATCAGCTTGAAGAGAGGGCTACTTAGCATCTGACTCACATCCAATCACTTCTTGACCTGTACCATAGTACAGTTGTTTTTCTGTACTTAAGTCCGTTTTATTTGTCCTTAGTTCTTATAATATTTGTACCTAACAAAAAACAAAATATTATGAGAACACAGAATATATATTTGGAACATGCCAACATTACAGTAAACGATCTACAAGAAGCGATCAAATTCTTTCAAACTGCTTTCCCTCACTTCAAGATAAGGGGAGGTGGTAACGAAATGAGGGAATGGGTTCATCTTGGTGATGATGACACCTACATTGCTATTAATCAGGCTGAGCAAAATGATTTGAAAATTGACAAAAGCTACGACAGAATTGGGATAAATCACCTAGGTTTTGTTGTACAGGATGTAGAGGAGATAGCCAATAATTTGTTAAGCAATGGGTACAAACGGGATTATCCAAAACAAGTGGAGCAATTCAGGATCAGAGACTATTTTGCTGATGCTGATGGAAACCAATATGAGTTTGTACAGTACCTTAGTGAGGTGGTACAGGAAAAAAACAGTTACAACAACTAAATATACAATCATGAAAAAGTCAAGTCTAGTTAATAGTTAATAGTTAATAGTTAATAGTTAAAACTTATTTTATTTCTATTAGGTATTAACTTGCCTTTCTTGGTTCATGGCAGGTTAATGAGCCGATTATTTTCTCTCTTGGACAATTTGTTTTACCCACAATCAGGATTTGTGTATCACAAATTGAACAAAAAATAAATCATAATTGTTTGTATAATTTTTAACATTGTCATCCTAAAGGACAGCAGCGGAACATTGTCATCCTGAGCGCAGTCGAAGGAAGACAATGTTATTATTGCAGTAATTTCGACCGAAGTGGAGAAATCTAGCTCTTGATGTAATAAAATGGTAGATTTCTCCACTTCGGTCGAAATTAAAGTAAAGCCATACTCCTTGATTCTTCGACTTCGATGAATCTTCGCTCAGAATGACAAGGAGTGTTCGACTGTGCTAGCGCTTCGCTCAAGATGACAAGGAGCTTATTTTCTTGAGAAAGTGCAATTTGTGATACACACATCAAGACTTTCACCTGATTAGTAATATTTATTCTTTGTACTTTTACAAAGAATGAGATAGTAGCTATTCAAGGCAGATACATTAGATGAGCAGATCAGATCTCTTCAATGTCGTGAGACGATCTATACCATTACCGTTGGCAGCCAATTAGACTAAAAAACATGAAGAGACAATTTGCAAATTTGAACATAAGGTATGACTTTCCAATTTGGGATTATAGAGTACCTACAATTATGTCAAAATTGGAAGGCTGGATTATAGGAACTCAATATTGGTTCAGTACGTCAGAGGATGAAAAACATGTTAGCTCATCTTGTGAACCAGCTGGTCTATCATTATATGGAAAGATGGAAGATGACGAGTGGTCTGAATGGCTCATCAAGTTCAAAGAGGTTGCAACAGATATTCTTGGATATAAAATTGGAGAAATAGAAACTGGAGAAGTGGGACATGATTTCGTTTGGATCAAAAACGAATTATCAATTTTTGAAGAATACGCTAAATTATATCATGAAAAGAATCCTCAAACAGTTTGGGACATATACCATCAATACAATGATTCGTTAACTGAACTCGATGAAATTGAATTAGAAAAATGGTTGTTTGGCTTAGATTGGCATACAACTCATGATAATATTGCATCAGGTTTTCAAACAAGAAGTCATCCTTCAACGGCAAAGTTTTTGTATCAAAAAATTCAAAGTAATAAGATTCCTGAATTTGACTATAAGCCAGTTTCAAGAAAATGTGTTTGGGCTTTAGCGGATATTGGAACGATTGAAGCGAAAGAATATATTGTAAAATTGTCTACCTGCGAAGATTCGATAATCAAGGATTATGCAAATAAGAGATTAGAGAACTGGAACAATGAATTAGGAAGAAAAGGGCGAATGATTAACTGCGTTCCATTTCCGCACAAAGACAGAATCAAGATTAAAAACTATTCGGAAGTCGAAACTTCGCTCCCAAATCATGGTAACTGCATATCAGCTTATCAATATGAAGACTCAATCGTGGTATATCAAGCGTATAAACCTGCAATTGCCAAATTTGCTGTAGAGAATCAGAAATTTGGTGGAAGTGATTTCAGTTTTAGCAGAATGACTTGGATTAAGCCCAATTATCTCTGGATGATGTACAGAAGTGGATGGGCAAAAAAGGAAAATCAAGAACGAATTTTAGCCATTAGAATAAGTAAAATTGGATGGGAAGAATTGTTAAAAGAAGCTGTTTTTTCTTCGTATAAATCCGATTATTATAGCTCAGAAACTGAATGGAGATCCAAATTAGAAGAAAGCGAAGTTAGATTGCAATGGGATCCTAATCATGATCCATATGGTAACAAACTTGAGAGAAAAGCAATACAAATTGGAATTAAAGGTAGTTTGTTAAAGAAATATAACGAAGAAATGATTCTTAAAATCTCTGATATTACACCATTTGTAAACAAACAGAGCTTATATGTGGAGCACGAACAGTTGCAGTATTTAGAAATACCAGATGAAACAATTTATACACCAATTAGAAATGATTTGAATGTAGGGATAACTGACTATAACATAAGCAAGACAATGCCAGAGTCGTCTAATGGCTGACTCCGTAAGGTAATCAAAAAATCGAGTTGTACTACTTGCTGATACTTGGTATCATATTTCATTTATTCTACAATTTCATAGTCAATACCAAGTTTTCGCAAGGCTCTAAATGCGGAGCTAGAGTTTTTTGCTTCCACCTCAATATCTACTTGATCTCCATCTATGAGTATATCTGTAAGCTCTCTTGCCAAAGATCCATCAATGTTGGATGAAACTTCTGCAATGCAATTAGCTATTGCTCTTTTATCAGGTCTCTGCGCGTCACAAGACAATAAATTTAATTTCATATTACTTTTTTTATAAATGTAAGATACTTAAAGTTGTGATAGGCTATTTCCGGAATAGGATTATTGTATTATTTATGTCTTATACTTTCATTCAAAATATTCAAAAGAAACCCCTCACAATAACTCTAACCCAAAGTTAAGCTTGTATGGTTCAGTAATCTGGTCACATGATGGTTTAAGGCATACTATTTGGCTGGGGATTTATAATTTATTAATAATATATCCACATATTTAAATAAGGAAGAATGCTAAAAAAGGGACTGACACCAACAATCCAAATTTTATAATGATTGCCAAATACGCTCAGTTATTTGAATTTCGAAATTAAATATAATGTTCCTTGATTTAATATCAAATTAGTAATAAACGACATGGTTAAAATCACTAATCCGAATCCAACTGGTAATACCCCTCCAAATGTATAGACCATTCCCAGAACAAACCCAAGCAAGCACTCTGGCTTATGAACTTTTACAAATACTGACAATATAATTGGGAGTAAAATCAAATATTGCGTAACAAAGTCCATTTTAAATTCCCAAAAGGCAGACAATAGGACTCCAAATAACAGAGACATAATAAAGCTGAAAATAACTTTATTCAAATGACTTTTACTAGTAGACTCAGATTCAATTTTATTATAAATGAGTGATAATAAAACCCAAGATAAAATTGGAACAGTAAGAAGTCCCCACCAATTTGATATCCCAGGTAATTCATTATTTGCTAAAACATAGTGAACAGGAACGCCACCATTAAAATAATCCCATAAAATATGTGTTATTACGAGGATCAAAATAATTAGTACTAGTAGATATTTATTTCTGAACATTTGGAACCAATTTATATTGAGCAGGTATTTTTATTTTAAAGAACATAAATAACTAGAATATGAAGTATCAATTCATTTATTGGACAGAATGATAATAATAGTAGATAGATTAATGATGAATTCTCTAATTAAACGATGACAATTGAAATAATAAATTTGCTTTTAATAGTCTGAATATCGCAAGAAATTCTATCTTTAAATGCAACGTTTTTACTATTCTGAGCCTCTTAATTAGGTAAGTTGACCTTAAAAATAGTATCATAAAATTTCAAGTATGAGACAGAAAATTACATTAATTCTATGCTTAACAATGACAATGAGTTACTCTCAAATAACTTCTACTATTTTTAATGAGGTATCTAATTCTTCTGGTTTGGCCATTGACGGAGACAATCTTTACATTGGAGCAATACTCGAAAATAGTATTTATAAATTAGATTGGACTGAAACTTATCCGACGGGTGCATTTCAGATTGACGCTAAGCAGCGATTTTAAGTTTCAGCCTAATTCTACTCCAGTGCCCACTTTTATTCAAAACACGAATATTGATTAATCTCTGCAATCCTTTTTTTGACCATCGTTGCCCAGCTTATTGTAATCTCACCACCTGCCCGGTCAGCAGGTATCAAGTTTTAAAACTTGGTGCTTTAGCATTGCTTCAAATCTATGTCTTGACTATTTAAGAAAACAAAAAAGATGGAGTCCTGAGAACAAGGAACAGACTAAAACAGTTGCTGAAAGTACACCAGCAATCCATCAAGCCATTGTGAAATATGTCAGTACTGCAACCGAAGGAGAATATGAAATCCGTGAACACATAGATTTTTGTTTTACCTGCATAGCGAAGACAATTGAGATTGAAAAACAAGTCGCTATTATTTTAAAAGATATTTACCAGTTTGAGGTAAAGGAAATTGCTCTAATATTGAAGTACAGTTCGTCAAATATTAAAAAATTGCTTTTGAAAGGCAGAAAAACTTTGACAACTATTTTTGATAAAAAATGCGCTCTAGTAAATAAAAATGGAGCTTGTCATCAATGCAGTGAGCTAAACGGAGTCTTCAATAGAAAACAAAATCAAAAAGAAGAACTACTAAAACTCAAATTGGTAAAGTGTGTATCGCATATTGCACAAAAAAGAAAAAAATAATCATCCTAATAAGCTCGATTATTTGATTGTCATCCTGACCGAACGCAGAGAGCGGAAGGATAGGCAATTCACAGCTACCCTAATTTCGACCGAAGTGGAGAAATCTACTAAAGTAATATCTCATTTCTAACTTCTGTAGATTTCTCCGCTATGGTCGAAATTAAGTAAAGATAAAAGCACCTTGATCCTTCAACTTCGTTCAGGATGACAAGTTGCTTTATTTACATATGTGCAATTTGTGATACTCAAATTGGTAAAGGAGGCGAAAAAGGGTAATAAAAAAGTCTTATATTCACTAAGGAATGATTCCTAAGAACAGAATTGGTTAGAAACATAGACCCATTAAATTCTAATGGAACTTATCTTCACGAATTCTTAATGGATGTTGCTAAATATACAGCTGGATAAATTAAAGAATCTCCCTTTTTTAAACTGGAAAGTTTGGATAAAAAATAACAAAAAATAAATAAAGTGCAAAAAGCCTATAGCCTCCATTTGTCGGCCAGTTCATTTGCATTAAGCTTTGTGCAAAATTGAATGCGAATGAAATTCACAATAAAAATATTGATACTAACCTTTTTGTTTTCTTGCTCCTGTAAACCGGAAAATAGATTAATTGACTCCGTAACTAAACAGATAAAACCAGTTGAATCCAAAAAAATAATGGTTGATACCCTAACTTCTTCCTTTCCCTTACAGATTGGGAATGATAAAGGATTTGTTAAAATAGTTGGCATTAGAACATTTGAAGGTCAAAAATTAACCAAGAGCGATTTCATTATTTCATTAAATGAAATATTAAACTTTTCTATCTCCAAGCAATTAAACAAGAGTATTTTAATTGATTCTAATGAAACCGTTTTTTTCAAAGACACTGTTAACACTGACTACTTAAATTCAGCGATTATCAAAAATGTGAAATTCAATTCTGTCCGAGCAAATACTTTAAATTTTGATGCTATATTTGAGAACTCAGTTGACAAGAAAAAAATTATTGGACGATTCAATTTGTTCTATCGGACAAAGAAGAAAGGAATTGTCTACGGGTGGATTACGGATGAAATAAAAGAAACTTTGCAACACAAAATAAACGACATTAAAACTATCGTCTATTCAGAATGGATAGATGCAAAGAAGAAGATCAATACTTAATAAAATCATCGATGAAAATAGAAGCATTACATGAATTTCATAATGAGCAATTTGCAGAAGAATGGTCAAATAAGTTTGTACCTACAAAAGATAGGATAAGCCTTTTTGAACTGATATTAGACAATATTGAAAATAAGGAAAATGAATCTATAGAAATATTAGAATTAGGAATTGGCCCAGGCTATTTGGCTGAGTATATATTAAAAAGGAGGAAGAATATTGTTTATGAAGGGTTGGATTTTTCAAAATCGATGTTAGAAATTGCATCTAAAAGACTTGAATCATTTACGAATGTGAAGATATTTACTCAAGCTAATTTAACGGAATTATCCTGGAAGGATGAAATAAAAACGAGTCCTAAAGCTATAATTTCAACTTGGGCCCTTCATGATTTGCTAAGCAAGAAAATCATCTTTGAGGTTTATAAATTAGCATATGAAATTCTACCCAAAGATGGTAAACTGATAAATGGGGATTTTATAAAACCTGAAGAATCGAATTTCGAATATGAAAAAGGAAGAATAAAACCAAGTGAACATATTAAATTACTTAAAAAGTCTGGATTTGAAAATATTAAATGTCTAAAAATGTTTGAGGAGAATATAAATAAGCCAACAACCTCAAATAATTATGCTTGTTTTATGGCGATAAAATAAATCTCCAAAAAAATCACTTCATACATCAAAGCAATCTGGGGGAGCATCTAAATTGAAGTATTCTTAAATTTAAACCGCATTATTTATCCTATATTTTAATCTATAACATTATGAAAATCATTCTGCACTTAATGCTTCTGCTCTGTGCATCTTCTATATACAGCCAAACTAACTCAAAGACAGAATATTTTCGACATCTTAAGTACAATCATATATCTCCCTATGTTAATATTTCTGGCATTCATCCGATAGATCAATCAACTGCGAAATCTACTTCTCATTACATTTTCAAATATGATCTATCAGGAAGACTAGTCGAAGTAATAAACAATCACTATCACACTGAAAAAAAACACCCACTAGCTTCAATAGGTGTTTATAAATTAGAAATAAACTACTCTGAAGGAATGGAAATAAGGATCTTTTTTGATCCTAACGGTAAAAGAATTAGCAATGACCGAGATGTCTATAAAGAAGTATATTCCTATAATAACAACAAGGTTAAGTCAAAACTCCAATTTTATAATTTAGATGATGAGCCTATGGAATCAAACTGGGCAATTGCAGAATATAGTTGGAGTCAAAACGAGGCTTTTGTAATTGAAAGACGGTTTAATTTAAAGAATGAGCCAGTTAATGTTTCACTATATTTTGAATTTGGAGTAACTGGAATTCAAATTGACGAAGACGGTTTAGCTAGTGCTCATTTTAATTTAGACGAACAATTAAAAGTGACTAATAACTCTCTTGGGGTTGCTTCGTATAGAGATAGTTATGATGCTCAAGGCAACCACACCAAATACAGTTATTACGATGCTAATGATAGCTTAACCCTTAACCAATGGAAATTTGCAATTGGAGAAAAGTCATATGATAAATGGGGAAATAATATTTTATTGGAACAATTTGATAAAAAAGGATCATTGACAAGAAGCCGCCCTGTCTATACAAATGCTACAATCGAACTTAGTACTTCAGCTTCGTTTCAAGATTCCTCAGAAATTAAAACACAATCCTTGGGCTACTTAAAAGCATTGCAACAACTAGATCCAGTACTTATGGATGAAGTATTGAATGACAGTCTCAACAAAGTGACAATAGGTTACAATAGAGAAATAAAAAAAGAAATAGCAAGAGCCACTACTCGAAATCAAATGATTGCTTTCGCCGAAGATTGGAATAAATCAAATACTAAATTCCCATCACGGCCAAATGAACAAGTGACAATTCTGAGTGTCTATAATCGGATAGCGTCTGTAAAATTGGTGTCAGATAATTGGGTTGAATATTTACACTTGATAAAATTAAATGGGAAGTGGAAAATTGTCAATCTTATATGGCAACACAAAGATGTCAATCGGTATCCAAAATAATGCTGCAAATCAGGTGCATTTCACGATGTCTATTTTTGAAATAGGTCCTTTATATTGAAAGAGCGAGATTTCTTCCTATTTGAAAATCAACTTACCATACGTTAGAAATGATAAGGTTTCTAAATGAATCTAAACAAAAGTAAACCTACACAACTAATCGTAAAACGGTTATATTCGCTAACCGCGACTGCTTCGTTTGCAGCGAGCGTTGCTGACTTCCAAATATTAGAATTATGGTATAGTGAAAAACTAAATGACTAAATCAAATAAAAACATATTAGGCTTAAGTTTTATCATATTGATATTTGGCGTCTTATATATGTTTAAGGATGCCTTGAGAATATTAATCATACAAAAACAAGCAATAAACAACTACAGAAATACTAGTATTTATTTCGATTCATTAAGCACTTTTATCAGTAATGATATATTTTATTCTATTGAACTTCTAGAAGATGAATTCATTTCTATTGAAATTTCAAATGTTGATAGAAATTTAGTCGACAGTATATTGGAATCGAATTATTTTGATTCAAGAAAACGCTTAGATAGCCTTAAGTTATTTAAACTAAATCAAATCGGCTGTGAAGAACTCCCTCTGCTAAGGAATAAATTACTTTTACAAAATGAAGTAACGTTTAAAGATTGGAGAATTCGTTACTTAGGTTTAATATCAGACCTACTTTTGAAAAAGCAATTTCAGAATCTTGGTATTAATTATGACCATTTTCTAACTTAAATTTTTCTTATGAACCAAATCAATTGTTCAAGATTGGAACTTCACAAGGAAGGAATTGAATTATCTTATAAAAAGAAGATAAAGTTAAAATCAGGATGCATTATTAGGTTCGACTCACCGATTAAGTACAATATTGGAACAAAGTTTCTGTTGAGGAAGAACTTTATTAAGTATAAAGATTTAGGAAACAATGTGCAATGTTTTATAAGTTTTTAACGTCAGTAGGTAACTCGATGTGGACTATGCTAGACTGCCTACGGTCGTTCATCAGTTACATGGAATGTTAGCAGTAATTATGAAAATAACACAATGAAAAAAATAACACCGATAATATTGATTCTAACCCTCTTCAGTTGCTCAAACAACAATGTTGAAAAGAAAGGATTCCAGGTAAGAGAGATTGTTGAAAATGAAGGAGGAGAAAAAATTGTTGGGTTGACAATTGACTCCTTAAAATTGGAAACTCAACCAAGAAATGTGTTACTAACAAAAAATCCAAGCCACAGACTTTCACCCATTTATAAAGTAAACTATGACAAGTCAACTGGTAAGCCATTTACAGGTTCAAATGCATTTCACAAAAATTATTGGGAATATGGAGAGAATGACGAGAATAATTGGAACAACAATTTTATGCCAGGTTTTGAGGCATTATATGGATACAATTTTGTAAATATTTCGCATTTCAACAATAAGACAAAAGAAGAAAATCTATTTTTCGAGAGACCAGTATTAATTAAAACACTGTACTATCCTGCTTTTTCAAACGATACTTTGAATAATCTATCTGTAAATAGAGAGTTTTATATGATATCAGTTTATGACGAGGACACCAAATAAGGACGGATACATTAATGTCAAAGATTTGAGAAGGCTTTATCATTTCAATATTAATGCAAAGAATAAATCACCGTTAATTCCAAAAGAATACTCAGTAATGAGTTCAGAATATGACCCAGAAAACGATTTTATGTATGTGTTTGCAAAAATCGATGAAAATGAAAATGGTCAAATGGAATATGAAGAATCAACCCACATTTTTTGGATAGATTTAAAGAATCCAGAAGATAGAGGAATTCAATATAATCAAGAATAATACTAAAATAAAAAGAACTGTATCAATTTTATTGCTAATATTTATGACATTCAGATGCACGGATTTTGAAAACAAAAATAAAGTTGGAGAAATTGAAAAATTACAAATTGAAAATGATAGTCTTAAAAATATAATAGCAAACGGAAAATATAATACGAAAAAACAAATCACCACTTTCCTAACATTTCAAGAAAATAATGCCAAGGAAACAATGAATTTTTATGTAGAACTTTTTGATAATTCAGAAATTCTTCAAATTCAACGTTATGAAAAAGATGGACCAGCGAAAGAAGGAACAATTATGAAAGCTACATTTGAATTGAACGGAAAGCGATTTATCTGTAGCGATAGTTATATAAAACACGAATGGACTTTTACACCTGCAGTATCAAATTTTGTCGAATGTGAAACTGAAACTGAACTTAAGAATCTATTTGAAAAGCTATCTAAAAAAGGAACAGTAATGATGCCATTAGATAATTACGGATTCAGTCAAAAATTTGGTTTTGTTGAAGACCGATATGGAATTTCATGGCAATTGAATCTTCAATGAAATCAAATATTCAAATAGTAAATATATTTATTCTTGTCGGTCTTATTGGTTCGTGCAAAACCAATAGATTCGCTAATGAAGATTTTTCATATAAAGAAGAAATTCTTCATTCAATTTTGGTTCCAACTTTGAAATCATTCGAAGGCAAATTTGTATTTGGCGAATTCGATTCTATTCAATACAAAGCAACCAAAGTAGATTATGATAAAGCCATTGAATCAATTATTAATTCGATAGATGATGGTTTATATAAAGATACATATCAAGAAATGCACAATATTATTTCAAATGAATTTGTGAAATCGGATTCAGTAAATTTGAATACAATAAGAACGACAAAATTAATTATGTATCCTATTTATGATCTTGTCAAATTAAGAAAATTATTTGTATATGATAAAAGAATTGAACAGGTTCAAGATTCAATTTGGGCAAAAAGTTATTATGGTGAAAGATTGTATCAAGACTCACTAAGAGTAAGATTTTATGAAGGGAAATTATATGTAACCAAAACAGGAAGAGAATTTTTGCGGGTAGGATTAAGATCAGGGCAGTAAATAAATAGCCTTATAATAACATTACATGATCAAACCTAAGCCGACTAAAGATCAATTCCTTCAGATTTCCGAAGCTGGTAAAAAAAAAACAATACATGAGTAATGAAACAGAAATTGGCATTATAAAAATCGAAAGAACATCCGGAGTAGAAATTTGGGATATCACTTCAGCTCATTTTTCCATAGATAAACCAAAAAAAAGATATAGATTAAATTTCTGGGTTGAATCAGACGAGAAGTTAATTAAAAGGCTTGAAGATACAGGTCAAACTCCTGTCATTTTCGAAATAAAATTGTCTTTCAATGAGTTGCCAAATTTCACAAATCAATGGAAATATAAATATCCTGGATATGATGCATTAGAAGAAGATTATGGTGATGACGGTGAAGGTTATTGGGATAATTTTTATTATTATGAACATGAATCTCTTCAAAACATTGAAATTAAAATTCATAAAGAAAAGGATGGTAAATACTACATACAAATTAATGGAGAAAGAGATGATCCGATTGACTTTCAATTAGGTAAAGCTAAATATTCTATTGAAGCGAAATTAGATAAAATCGATACATTAAATAGCTACTGGATGGATGAAAAATAAATCAAACGAACTTAAAACTAATCTAAAATGAACAAAAAAAACGTATTCTTAATAGGTGGAATTTTAGCAGCGCTAGTATTTACAGGATTTTTGGCGGAATCTGAGCCACAGACTTTTTTCGGGTTTTCAGTAAATATTTGGGTTTATAGAATAGCTTGGTTGATCGTAACTACTTCAATGTTTGCCAACTATTTTAAAATGAAGAAATCAGAAAAAGAATCAAATTAATTAAGTTTATAAAATATGTATAATCGTTCTTAGTAAGGATTGATGTTTAGAAGGGGGAATGAAACTTCGCGGCACAAAGTGATTAACTGTGTTTTACACTAATCGGATAATGAATACATTAAATATAAACCCAACGTTGAATAAAAGTATTCTTGGTTTAATCCCATTGAGGGTAATGGGCTAAGAGTTATAAAAACAAGAAACCTTATATTATTGAGCTATGTAGCTTTATCAATAAGAAGATTCAAACATTTTTTTTAACAAAGCAACTCAAATTAACTCTTAGCCAGATGACGTTCTAGATGAAAATTCCATTGCTTTAATAACCAACTTTAGGAGGTTCTATATATATTTATTTTTTCGTTCCGTATCAAAAATAATTAATCATGAAATCAATAACAATTACCTTTCTTTTAATTTTTGTAATTCTCCAAACAAGCATTGGACAATGGGAAGAGCAGAGCATAGCAGTGAACGCAAATTTTAATTCCGTCCATTTTTTCAATAATGAAATCGGATTTGTAGTTGGTGGAGACAAAATTTACAAAACCACTGATGGGGGAGAAAATTGGGAAACAAGCTATACGACAACTGGTGCGGTATTTTTTAATGATGTTAAGGTATTGGATGAAAATACGGTAATTGTTGTTGGAAAAAAATTTATAACAGATGAATCGATTATTGTCAAAACAATAGATAGTGGTACCAATTGGGTAATCACAGATATATCAAGTTCAGCTTATCTACATTCAATATTTTTCATTTCACCAACTGTTGGCTTTTGTGCAGGTGGAAATGGAGCAATTTTCAAAACTTCTGACTCAGGAGATAGTTGGCAAAGTTTAGTTTCAGGTACAAGTTTAAATTTACAATCTATATTCTTTATAAATGAACTGACTGGTATTGCGGTCGGCGGAGGCATTGACCAGGCAGTAATTCTAAAAACGGTAGATGGAGGTGAAAATTGGAGCACAGTAGCTTCTCCAGCTAATGATTACTTACAATCCATTTATTTCATGAATGAACAAACAGGATATGTAGTAGGTTGGGATGGCCAAATATTAAAAACAAATGACTGTGGTAGTACCTGGACTGAGCAAACCTCTGTTGATATGGTTGGGAATTTAGATGTATTTTTTACGGATGAAAACACTGGATATGTTGCAGGAGGTCTAACTTTTCAATCATTAATACAAAAAACGGTAGATGGTGGAGATAGTTGGCAAGATATCAGCCCTAATTTTTCAGTAGGATTTACAAGCATATATTTTCCATCTTTTGATGTGGGCTACGTCGTTGGAGCACAAGGAACAATTGCCAAAACAGAGTCTGGCGGAATAATGACCTCCACTTCAAATTTGTATTCTAATAAAGATATTCTCCTCTATCCAAATCCAGCTTCCAATTCTGTTACTATAGAATCCAATAAAAACGGCCCAATTATTTTGATAGAAATCTATAATAGCAATGGGCAATTGATCAAAGTAAAAGAGGAAAATTCAAAGAATGTAAATTTGGATTTATCTGAATTCCAATCTGGTATTTATTATATCGGATTGAATACCGAAAGCCAAAAGTCAATAAAAAAATTGGTAAAAAGGTGAATATCAATTCCTTGAAATCCTCATAGAAATCTCCTAATTGTTAGGTTAATTGAAACGAGAATATAAAATCGGAAGGAAGACAAATCTTGAAAAATTACAATAAAATCATCTTAAATATCTTAATGATATCTAAATTTTAAAGGTAAAAGAGATTCAGAGGTATGTGTATACCAATAAAGAGTATTTCAATTTCTTGTCAACTAGTAATTAAGATTTATAGTTGGACTTTGTCATTTTGAATGTTGAATTTCGAATTTTCAATTTTCAATTTTCAATTAGCCATATACCAATATGATAATTACTGATCCTCCACTATGTAGTTTCAAAAATAAATTGACTTTTTCTATAAAAAATTGATTTGATAGAATTATCTTTAGTTAAGGATAAAAGATCAGTACAAAGTCAAATCTCAATCGTAGCCTTCAATTGGCTTTTACATTCTAATACCCTGTAAATACTCGAAATCCATTTATTAACCTTTTTTAATCTAACCTTAAATGAAAACTTATACAGTTAAAAGTGGCGACTCACTTAGCAAAATTGCTTTAAAGCTTTTAGGCTCTACATCAAAGTGGCGAGAAATTGCTGAATTAAATGATATTGTTGATCAAAACAAAATTCAAGTTGGGCAAATATTAAAATTACCGTCTATAAGCGAACCACAACCTAGTACACAAAAATCAGATGTGGTAATTATTGAAGAAGATCCAAAGGTTTATTACCAATATCAAAATGATCCTACTAAACGATATTTGGGTACCAAACACAAAAAAGGAATTTTCCGAATTGGAAGTCAAAATACTGAAAAATTCATTCAAGATAGCCCAACTCTCCTTTCGAAACTCAAACTTAGCAAATCTGAAATAAATGCTCTATTGGCCACATCAGAAAACGAAGGAAACCTCGATGCAGTCAATACCTGGGACAATTCGTTTATGAGTTTTGGGATGTTTCAATGGACTCTTGGCTCAGGATCAAATCCTGGAGAATTACCAGCCCTTATTAAGCTAGTAAAAGAAAAATATCCAGATGCGTACGATCAATTTTGTGGTCAATTTGGCGTATCAGTTACTGCTGATACGAATACAATAGACGGATTCTTGAAGTACAAAAACAAAAAAGTAAACACGTCTTCCGAAAAGCTATTTTTTCGAGGCAATATTGTAGCATATCGTTTTGCAGCGGCAGGAATGGATGAGCGTGTTAATTCTGTGCAGATTTTACACGCCATCAATCGATTCAATCGATTTTATTTCAATAAACAAAGTAAACTGGGTGGAAATACCCTATTCGAATTACTCTCATCTGAATATGCAGCTTCATTATTTCTTGATAACCATGTTAATCGACCAGGCTATCTTTTTGATTGCGTAAAAAAGGCGATAACTAATGTTGGAATTACATTTGACCAACTTAAAAATGGTGGAGATAATGAAGAAATGGCAGTGATCAATAAATATCTTAAAGTAAGGGAGACCTACAAGAGAGGTAATGGTAGTCCCATGACTGATGCTAAAAATAGAGCTGCTGAAACCAAACGACATTTAGATGAAGGCATGATTTCAGCCAAGAAGGGCAGCTTTATATCTAATCGTAAATTGAGGTAGGTTTAAAAGAATCTAACAGTCAAGTTTCTGTACCTCCTTTTAGGAATGATTCAATAATAAAGTAACATTTTCTACTTGTTATTTTATTATTCTACAGTGTTAAAAAGCCTCGCCAATGCCATGCATTGCCTACGCCTGCCTGCCGGTAGGCAGGTTTTTTGCCTTGTTGAAAAATAAAATTCCTGCCTATAAAAGCGAACTTTATTAATGTATCATTCCTTAGATACTTTTGAAGTTATCGTCACCCTATACCTTTTAACAAAAAAATAAATTGATACATGTAGCTTTTCTACCAATACGTTCGTTAAGTTATTGAATTCAAACTATGCAATACACAGAATTTCTTCCAGACGATATTTTTTCACATCATATCGAAAGCTATTGGCAAATGTCAATACCACCTGGAAATGACAATGAACCTGTAGAATTGCTTTTACCAACGTGTACTTTTAATATCATTATTACAGATCAACCTTGTTTTATTCGAACAAAAATGAATTCAACTTGGATTTGCTTTCAACCAGGTGCGGCATTTTTTGGACAACTAAGTAGTTGCATTCATATCAAATCTGAAAAGCCGCTTAGCTTAAGTGGAATAAGGTTTAAACCCTTTGCTTTTGCAAATATTATTGAATTTCCAATATTCAAATTAAACGATGACTTTATTCCAATAAATAAACTTTTCACAATTAATAAATCTACTTCTTCTTTAATCCAAAAGATCACAAAATCAACGAGTTCCAATATAAAAGTGAAATTGATAAACAAATTAATGTATACCCTTTTAAAAAAATCATTTTCCATAGATGAAACATTAAGAGCCCAATTAAATTACATAATGGATCGCAAAGGTTCAGTAAAAATCAGCGAATTGTTCGAAGAATTCAGCATAAGCAAAGTAACTTTGAGGAAGCATTTCATAAACAAGGTTGGGCTTACTCCAAAAAAGGTTTCACAGATTTGGAGAATGAACTATCTACTGCAACTCAAAGAAGAAAGACCAAATGAGAATCTGACCACTCATTGTTTAAATGCTGGATTTTATGATCAAGCACATTTCATTAAAGATTTCAAATTATTGTTTGGACTTCCGCCGCGAAAATTCTTTTCTAAAAACACCCATTTGATCAAGGTCGCCAATCAAAATATATCAAAGAGATTTACCAATCAGTATGATCCGAGGTGAGGGGTTGAATTACGAATGTTGAATTACGAATATAGAATTACGAAATAAAAATTACGAATCTCTCCAATCTCTCCAGTCTCTTCAATCTCTTAATCTCTTCAATCTCTTCAATCTCTCCAATCTCTCCAATCTCTCCAATCTCTTCAATCTCTTCAATCTCTTCAATCTCTCCAATCTCTCCAATCTCTCCAATCTCTTCAATCTCTCCAATCTCTCCATTCTCTTCAATCTCTCCAATCTCTCCAATCTCTCCAATCTCTCCAATCTCTCCAATCTCTTCAATCTCTCCAATCTCTCCAATCTCTCCAATCTCTCCAATCTTTAAATTTCCTCTATTAACTTTTTTACAATTATTTTGAGTTTAATTGGTTTACTTTTGAGGTTCAATAATTATTTAAAAATGAAATTTACTTCTAGAATAACCTTACTTACTGCAATATTATTATTCACCGTCAATATTGTATTTGCTCAAGAGAATCCTTTTACTAAAAAATATAAGGAACAGGCAATACATAAGCTTTCTGAATTGATGAATGACTTTTATGTGTTTCCAGAAGTAGCTCTAAAAACTGAACAATACTTGATGTCTCAATTGAAAAGTGGTCATTTCGATCAGTTTGAAAATGATGAGGATTTTGCAGCTGCATTGACAGAATCTGTCCAATCCATTAATAAGGACAAACATATGCGAATACGCAAAAATAGACCTTTTGTAGCTCAGGAGAATACACCAGAAAGATTAATTGAAGAACGCCTCCATCAATTGAATAGGTCAAGGAAAGGTAATCTTGGCTTTAACACAGTAAAGATAATGGAAGGAAATGTGGGATATTTGGATTATAGAGGTTTTGCGGGAATTCAAAATGGAAAATCTGTGACAGATGCATACATGCACTTACTTTCAAAATCAGATGCTATCATCATAGATTTGAGTAAAAATGGTGGCGGTTCACCATCCATGGTACAATATTTATGCAGCTATTTCTTTGGTGAAAAAGTACATTTGAATAGTCTTTATTATAGAGAAGGTGATAGAACAATTGATTTCTGGACACTAGATGAAGTGGACGGAACGAAGATGCCAGATGTGCCACTATTTGTGATTACAAGTAGCAGAACTTTCTCAGGTGCAGAGGAATTTTCATATAATATGCAGACTCAAAAAAGAGCAACGCTCGTGGGACAAACTTCAGGAGGAGGTGCAAATCCAGGAGGCACAAGAGGTATCAATGAAAATCTATCCGTTTTCATCCCAACTGGCAAAGCAGTAAATCCAATCACAAAAACAAATTGGGAAGGTGTGGGTGTTATCCCTGAGGTAAAAACAACAGTAGAAGAAACATTGGGTAAAACTCATGAATTAGCAAAAGAAGCAGCGGAAGGTTATAGAAATAAAAGAAAAGAAAAATTCACCAAAATATACTTGGACTTTACTTCGAATTTAGAAGAATACGATGAAGGAAAGTCAGATGATTCGATTCTTAAAGGTTTGACAAAATGCAAAAATGAAGATGTATTGGCTGAACAGGATATCAATATGCTCGGATATGAATATCTAATGGAGCATAAAAAGCCAAAAATAGCTCAATCTATATTTAGAGCAAATACCCTACTCCATCCTAATTCTGCCAATGTATTTGATAGCTATGCTGAGTCATTGATGATGGCAGGAGATATTGAGGCCTCAATAAAAAGTTATCAAAAAGCTGTTGATGTAGCTGCTAAAAATGAAGATAGAGATCTCGATTTTTACAAAATAAATTTGGAAAAAGCAAAGGAAAAGAAGCTGAAGAATCATGAATAATTTTCTGAATGAACTACCTCGATGCAAGCATACGAGGTGTCACAATGTGCATTTAACAATTACTTTTTTTTTAAATTGATAATTTTTATTTCAATCTGACTTTCGCCTTGTGACTGAACAGTCTCAATGCAATTGAGTTAAGTACGACAGTACTTCAAGTGAAGGAATGCGTTAGCAACGTGCAGAAACTATTGCCCCTTTAGGGCAGCCCACCGCTTACACGTTCATTCCTTTATCAGCTATCGCCGCTAGCGCGTTTCTTCACTTAGCAGCTATCGTATGTCCACCCACCGCTAACGCGCAGGGCTGTTCATCGTTAAATTTTTAATATATGAGTTTTTCCAATAAGAGTCATTTGTTGTGTTATTCGGTTGGTGTATTTGATTGTTGCATCCTTTAACGATCTAATTCCATTAAATCTATAGAC